>Ga0315543_1004317_pt1 | contig 11964 bp, 7 predicted proteins | sample SalMarSW160210MG_2_FD_203098 | JGI IMG/M metagenome (GOLD analysis project Ga0315543, IMG submission 203098) | Salt marsh sediment microbial communities from the Plum Island Ecosystem LTER, Massachusetts, United States - Salt Marsh Sediment SW1601-210 ...
GTTCGAATTCGACATTGTCCGGCTCGATGCGCAGATCCTGAATGACGATCCTGCGGGTTCCTTTATAGCGGGCATCTTCCGGTAAGAGTTCTTTTGAGATCGGAAGGCGTACTCTCCTGGTGATGGTCTTTGCGGATTTTTTCCACTTCTTGCTCCGTTGCTGCTTCTTTGCGGCGGGCGGATTGTCGGGGAGGGAGGGCTTGATGGTGGGCCGTCCCTTCTCACCCTTGAGCCGGCGGATCTCGTCCTTCATGGCTTGAATGAGATTCTTCAACTCTTTGTTTTCCTCTTCGAGATTGAGAATCCGAGTTGTCAATTCGCTGATGATCCGAATCAAGGAATCGCGGTCCGGCGTTTTGAGGCTCGCCGGGCATTCACTTGACAATGACATATAGTAAGTATACTATATGTCATCATGAAATACAATACCACCATACAAAAAAAGCAAAAACAATTGATCCGATCCCTGTCTCAAATCGGTCCGGTTGTCGAGGGCTCCTTGTCGACGGTCCGAAGAACCTGCGGAAATCCCCGATGTAAGTGCCGCACGGATCCGGCAAAGAAACATCCGGCGATGTATCTGACGTGGAAAGAGAATCAAAAAACAAAATCTCTCTATATCCCCGTGGCTAACCATAAAGAGGCTGAACTATGGAGTCAAAACTATAAAAAACTGAAAAAACAGATTAGGGAAGTCTCAGATTTCCACAAAGAATTGCTTCGATCAAAATGAGCCCTCGCTCTCGTTTACTACCCTTCTTGCCACAACTTATTGAGTAAATACGAAAGAAGCATCTAAGACTAATCATATCTAGTAGTTACATAAAAACACAAGTGGAAAAGCAAAAAATGGGGGTACTTTTTTCTACTTTTAAAGTAAGATGGGGCCTCAAGACGCCAAGCTCGAAAACTTGCGTAAAGTTATTTTACTGAGGAGTCCCCACATGCATTATGCCAGAACAGCTTTAAAATTGCGAGAGCAAATAATAAAATTTTCGGGGGAACTTTCTGCTGGGCTTCCCAAAGTCGGGAGTCGATTCATAGAAGAAGCAATCTATGGGATACAAGCACGTCGTTGTGTTCACCTTACTGAGATAGCCCGTGCTCTTGGGGAGAAGACACGCCTTAGGAAAACAGAGTACAGACTCTCTCGTCAACTGGGGAGGAGGGATCTTTGGTCAAAGATAGTAGATTCTGTAGCTCAGATGGCAGCAAAATATATAAAAGAAGATACCCTCCTTGTGATAGACCCGTCTGATATCCGGAAAAAATATGCAGAAAAGATGGAGCATCTTGCCAGGGTTCGTGATTGCAGTGAGGGGGAGATTGCCAACGGTTACTGGACATGTAATGTGATTGGAACCGAGATTGGGAAAGCATCGATAATACCGCTTTACAGTAGGCTTTACTCTCAGGCAGGACCTGATTTTCAGAGTGAAAACACTGAGATCCGCAAGGCTGTAGATAAAGTTTCCAACTATACTCAAGGCCGTGGTATTTGGGTTATGGACCGAGGTGGGGACAGAAGGTATATCATACATTACTTTTTATCTGAGAAGTTGCGTTTTATTATCCGTTCAACCGGGGAGAGGCATATGATTTATCGGGGCAAAAAGATATCTATTATGGATATAGCAAGAACGTGTACTCTGCCTTATGCAGAAAGAATCGTCAAAGAAGATAAAGGTAAAGAGAGATTATATTATCTGGAGTTTGGTTACCGTCCTGTCAAACTCCCCGAGAGAAAAGAGAAACTTTATTTAGTTGTGATCCGGGGATTTGGCCAGAAGCCGATGATGTTGCTTAAAAATATTAAGCTGAATAGAAGCCGTAAATCTTTATGGAAAGTTGTTGAATCGTATATGAGCCGGTGGAAAATTGAAGAGACAATACGATTTATTAAACAGAGCTATCAGGTAGGGGACATCCGTCTGCTTACTTACAAGAGGCTGCAAAACATGATGGCTCTGGTACTGGCTGTAGATTATTTTGCTATGGTTTACCTGGGAATTAGAACAAAACTGAAGCTTTTAGCCGGGCATGCTTTAAAAGCAGCCCAGCGAGTGTTCGGAGTAGCGGATTTTCGCTGCTATGCCATTGCCGATGGTATTCGTGAGTTCTTTTTTAGCCAAAGAAAGGGCTCTCAGAGCCTTAAATCTATGCTGAAAACTCAAAGCTTGCAACCAAGTCTCTTCGATACGTAAATTTTTGGGGGAACTCCAGTTACTTTTCGTCACAGAGCCTTTTCGGCTCCAGATGAGGCTGCTGAAATTAAATAGGGAGTGGGAAACTTATTGGGATCAAAGAAAAGAAAAGTTGGCCCGTTATGCAGTTTAAGTGCCATCACGGAAATAGAGATGCTTACATTAAATTTTCATTTTTTTATTTATGTTATAATATATGTTAAAATATATGCTATAATATTGTTGTGAGTAAAAAGTACGCAGTAATATTATTCTCAATTTTTTTATTATCAATCTTTATTACATCCTACGTGAGCTTTTTAAACGCTTCGACAAAAAAATCAGACCCCTGGAAAAAATGGCTGGACGAAGTTGACCTCATAATAACCAAGGCTGAAAAATCTGTTTTCAAAAGTTTAGAAACAGAAGAAGACAGGAAGAGATTCCAGAAATCATTCTGGATAATAAGAGATCGTAAGCCTGAAACTCCACAGAATGAATACATGATTGAATTTTACAGCCGCCGCCAGTATGCGGAGAGCCATTTAGGAGGTGTTAACTCTGACAGGGGGCGGTTTTATATTCTTCTAGGCAAACCCCTGGAGAAAAAAAATTTTTCAGGCTATGAAAAGGTAGTAGATTGCGAATTATGGATTTATAAAGGTGAAGGGAGGTCTGGACTTCCACCTTTTATGTACTTAATATTTTTTAAGCCAAGGAACTTTGGTAATTATAAGCTTTTTCACCCGGGTCCCCACACTTCCTTGGATATCCTTTCTCCAGGTTATAAATCGGATATTAACTCTAGATATCAAGCATACCAAATTTTAAGAATGGATTTTCCAGAGCTTGCTCGTGCTACATTATCTGTTATCCCTGGAGAGGCTGATCCTGCTTTTGGCCAATCCCTGACCTATTCAGGTACTGTTTTTACACAAATATTTACATTACCCGAAAAAGAAGTGGATAAAAATTATCTTAGAAATTTTGCATCCCTTGAGGGTATAGTTGATGTTACCTATTCAACGAAAGCGATCAGAGGGAAAGGAAACATTTCAATAAGTGAGAATAGAGGATTTAAATTCCTTAATTATTCTGTTATACCTGATATTATTCATACGATTAAAACTGCTTACAATTCAAATTTAGCTAGGATAAATGTAAATTTAAGAATAGAGGATTTAGAGGGGAAAATCATACACCAACAAGAAAGAGAGATAGATTTAAAAATCGATGATTCAAAGAAAAAAGTTATGCTTGAAGAAAGAAAGCTTGTATTCAAAGATTTTGCGCCTATTATTGAAGGGGAATTCAATGTAAGCATAACTTTTTCCAATAAGAGCACAGAAGAGTTTTTTGTCTACGAAGAAAGGATAAACATAACCGATAAAACCGTGCCAGTTATGGTGGGATTTAAAGTAGGAGAAATTTCTTCCGACAATTTTATACCTTTTAGCACCGAAAATTATAAAGTGTTTTCAGATCCCCGTTCAATTTTCAATAAAAGTGATTCTATTGAAGGAATAATTTTTACAGAACAAAAACCTGAAATTCATCTTACAAGTATAGAGGATGAGAATGATTCTATTGAGATAAGAGACATTGTGAGGCGGGGAAATCTTTTTGTATTTAGACAACCATTAAAGGATATAAAATCAGACAATTATTTTTTAAGCATAAAAGACGAAAATGGGGAGATTTATAGAAAAATCATATCTGTTTTACCTTTTGAAGTAAAAAAGCCTGTGGACTTTGAAAGGTCTGAAGTTCCTTCATCCGAGTTTAATTACATATTTGTGATGGCTCAGGAATACTTAAACAAAGGCGATGTAGATAAAGCACTTGAACACTTTAAAAAACTCCCAGAAGAATTGTGGAATTCAACAACGCTTCCAGTAATTGCACGTGCTTATTACATCAAAAAGGATTATGAAAAAGTTGTAGAACTTCTTGAAAAAAGGAATATCGTAAAAAATTATTCTGTAATATTACTTCTTGCAAACTCATCGCTGGAGCTCAAAAAATTACAGAAAGCGGCAGAATACTTTGAAATGCTGAGAAACTATGGGGACACAGTCAAAATTAATAGAGTCCTTGGGGCTATATATTATTCATTGGGAGAAAGAGAAAAGGCAAAAATTTACTGGGAAAGTGCGAAAAATTTAGAAAAAAAAACTGAAAAGAAAGATTTTGACAAATATAAGGAGCAATGAGATGAAAACAATTAACAAATTGGTTTCTATCAGCTTATTTATTGTTTTTGCCTTTTATTTGACAGCGTTTTTGGGCGCAACAACAGGTGCAACTGAAGGTTATATAAAAGATGCCCAAACAGGGGAACTGATATCCAAGGCAAAAATAACATTAGTATATGCTAAATCTAGAGCTATGAAATATGAATTATATTCAGATAAAAAAGGACATTTTTATAAGGGAGGACTTACAGTCGGCATTTATAAGATTACTGTTGAAAAGGATGGTTATTTGCCAATGTCAAGTTCGATCAGAGTGAGGCTGGGGGATGTAGCTAAAGTAGAAATAAAACTTAAGTCTTTTGAAAGCCTTATGCCTCAATCTGCAAAATCATCAAGTCAGGGATCAAAACTATTAGATGCAGGTAAATATGAAGAGGCAATCGAAAAATTTACAGAAGCTATCTCAGAAGATCAATCAAATCCAACTTTTTATTATTTCAGAGGGGCTTCTTTAGAAAAAAGTGGAAATATTGATAAAGCTCTTGAGGATTACCAAAAATCGATTGAATTGAAGCCTGATTTTATATTACCTGTTTCAAGGACAGGAAGAATTTATGCAAAAAAGGGAGATTATGAAAAAGCGATCGAATTTTATAAGAAAGCAGTCGAATTAAGCGATCAAGATACAACCACCTACTATAACTACGGGGTGTGTTTAATGAATCTTAGGAACAGCGAGGAAGCTAAGGATATTTTTGAAAGATTACTTTCTCTGGATGAAAATTATTCTGATGCTTACTATCAGCTTGGAATTATTTATATTGGTTTGGGTGATGTCGCAAGGGCAAAAGAGTTACTCCAAAAATTCATAGACATAGACCCGGAAAATCAGAATGCCTTACTTGCCAAAGAGATATTAAAAAGTTTGAATTTACCTTAATTATTATTATTCTTTTGATTATTCTTCTCTAATTTTTGCTGAAGCTGTCGGCCTTTTTGCAGCTCCTCATAATATTTATCTGTTTGACCTAGGCGATTGTAAATATCGGCCAATATATAATGGGCTAGGGGTGCATATTCTGATTCAGGGCATAATTCTAGACCCTTCTTAGCAAGGTGTATAGCTTCATCAAGGTTTTCACCCAAATCTAAATATGCCTTTGCCAGGTAGATGTATCCATTAACAAAGTCTTTTTTATACTTTATGGCTTCCTTAAAATGTTCAATACCCTCACGTAGATAGCCAATTTTTCCATAAAGCTTTGCCAGATTGAAATGAGCAGGATAGGCTGCTGGATGTAGTTCGATTTCCTTCTTATATTCCTCTACCGCTCTATTTAGCTCTTTCTTCTCCATGTAAATGAGAGCCAGGTTATAATGGGCATCTGGAATACGTGGCCTCATCTCTAAGGCTCTCCTAATCTCCATCTCTGCTTGTTCCAGCATTTTTTTCTCTAAATAGGCCGCTCCCAAAAGGTTGTGAACTTTAGAGCTGCGTTCAGGCTCTATTTCTATTGCCTGCTGCAGGAAGGGTATGGCCATATTTATATCTTTCATTTCCATGTATATTTCTCCAAGGTTGGTAGGGAGTTTATAGTCTCTGGGGTCCAATTCCATTAGCCGTTTGTAGCCAGCTATGGCTTCATCGTATTTTTTTTGCAGTTTGTAAGCGCGAGCTAAGCTGAATATAGCTGCTTCGTATTCTGGGTCAATCTTCAAGGCTTCTTTACAATCTTCGATTGCTTCTTCAATCTTATTTAGTTTTAAAAAGACCCGGGCTCGAATTTGAAGGGCTTCCATAATTCTGGGGTCTTCCTCTATAACCCTGCTTATTTCCTCCAATGCCTCATCCAGTTCGTCCTCAGCAAATTTCCCCTCGGCCATTTTTATTTTATTATAGAGGAGGATTTTATCTTTCGGGTCTGGGAGATTCTCACTCTTCTTTAGCTTCGAATGGGAAGTAAAACCCCCAATATATCCCAGGGCCATGAGCTTTTCTCTAGACTCCTCATCCAGTTTTTGAGGACCTTTTTCTTCAACCCCCTTGGCGGACATTTCTTCTTGGAGATTCTTTAGCTTTTGCTCGAATTGTTTTCCTATTGTTAGGTTTTGCTTATATGTATTATATAACTCTTCTGGGTCCTTGGTGAGATCATAAAGTTCAGGCCTGGGAGCCTGAATGTATTTATATTGAAGGCTGCGAAGACTTTTCAGTTCGCTCCATCCATAACGATATCGCGGATAATAGGTTTCGCTGTAAGCTAATCGTTCTTGTTCTGGGTTTTCATCCATAATCAGGGGGATAAGGCTCTTTCCCTGAACCTCAAGAGGAACTGGAGAACCGAGTATCTGCAGAAGAGTTGGTATAATATCAATAGTTTCTACAGGGGATGCAACCACCTTCCCTCCTAATTCAGAAGATGGAATTTGGATGATTAATGGAACTGAGATGGAGGCATCATAGATAAAAAAACCATGCCTGTTTTCGTAGTGCTGTCCAAGGCTTTCTCCATGGTCCCCTACTATCACTATTATGGTTTTCTCTAATATCTCTTTTTCCCTAAGGTTATCCAAGACCTTCCCGATGAGAAAGTCGACATATGCTATCTCCCCATCATAAAGCCCCCATGCTCTATTAGAATATCGGGTTTTATATGGTTCTGGCGGATCGTAAGGAGTATGGGGATCATAAAGATGTATCCAACTAAAAAATTTCTCCTGGTGATTTTTTTCAAACCACTCAAAAAATGCTTCTATAACTTCTCCTCCTTCTCGCTGAACAGAATCAAGGCTTATCCTTTTGTATTTTGCAAAATCAAAGTTATCATAATAATAGTCAATTCCCTGATCCAAGCCCCAGCGGGAATCGAGTACAAATGCTCCAATAAAAGCGCTTGTAGCCCAGCCGTGCTTTTTAAGCACTTCTGCAAAGGTAATATTATCTGGTTCAAGATAAAAGCCACCATTATCCCTAACGCCGTGGTAAAAAGGATAAGTTCCGGTAAATATGGAGGAATGGGAAGGAAGAGTGAGTGGAGCTTGGCAGATAGTATTTTTAAACAAGATTCCATTCTTTGCTAAGCGGTCTATATTGGGGGTTTCCACATTTTCGTAACCATAACATCCCAGATGGTCGGCTCTGGTGGTATCCAGAGTAAAAAATATGATATTTAACTCTGAACCCTTAAGAGGTGCCATTAACTTTTTTAGCTCATCAACATATTTAGCTTCTTTTGTTGGGAGGTATTTGGTCAAGGTGTAAAAAAGTATTAAAGCGATAGTGAGAACTCCTATTAATGAAAGAACGAGAGTCTTTCGGGAAAGTGTTATTCTTCCAACATTGATCTTATGTTTTTTTGTTTCCTTTTTATTATCATCAGCTTGTAAAGCTTTAAGCTCTGATTCAGTTCTTTTCAGATGAATTTGCTTTAATTCCTGGTGGATAAAGTCTTCGGATACTCCCAGCTGCTTAGCCAGGAAAGCATCAGAGTTGTGGCGAAAATTTTCTCTTAAATACCGCCTTTGCTTTTTTGATAATTTCATTCCCATAGCCAAGTCAGTTCAAACCTGCACAATAATAATTAATCTATCTTTCTTATTTTCTAATATAGCAAAATCAAAGTAACACTGTCAATTCAGAAGGGTAACGCATTGACTCACGTTAAATGTAACTTTAAAAAAGTTATTGCCTCACAGATAATGTAACCCAAAGCTTTTAAAAAATTAGAGCGGAGAGAAATTGTGAGGTTAAAAATGAGTTTTCAAACAAACCGTGAATTACTGGCAAGAACTGCTCCTAGGTACCGGGAGGCAAGCCGGAAGAAAAAAACAGTTATTCTCAATGAATTTATCGCATCAACCGGTTATAAGCGAAAGTATGCGATTCGACTGCTTTCTTTACGGGAGATACCTTCAGTAAAAACAATTAAAAGACCAAGGGCTCGATATTATGGTAAGGAAGTAGAGGAAGCTTTACTTGTGGCCTGGGCTGCTGCAAACTACATTGCATCAAAAAGACTTGCTCCTTTTCTTGAGGAATTGGTCCCTGCTCTAGAACGCCATGGACATTTAAAGCTAACTGAGGAGCTTCGCAGTCAACTCATATCAATAAGTCCGGCTACAATTGACCGGATTTTAGGTCCCTGGAGGCGCTGTGATCAGCTCCGTGGAAAAAGCTTGACTCGTTCTGGTAATCTTCTTAAGCATCAGATACCGGTGAGAACATTCGCTGACTGGGAGGATACAAAACCTGGTTTTTTTGAAATTGATCTTGTTGCTCATTGTGGCTGGAGTGTAAAAGGATCGTTTCTTTATACACTTGTGTTGACAGACATTGCAACATGCTGGGTAGAATGTCTGGCTCTTCTATATCGTGGCAAAGACGCGGTTATTCATGCTCTTGAGCATGCACGTCAACTGATTCCTTTTCCTATGCTGGGTCTGGATTCGGATAATGGCAGTGAATTTATTAATTCTGACCTGATAGCTTACTGTAAACAAGAGGGCATTACCTTCACCCGCGGACGGGCATACAAAAAAAACGACCAGTGTTATGTGGAACAAAAAAACGGTGCTGTTGTGCGGCAATTAGTTGGTTATGATCGACTTGAAGGTCAACGCGCTTATAAACAACTGACGGAACTGTACAGGGCGGTGCGTCTTTATACAAACTTTTTTCAACCTTCCATGAAGCTTCGTGAGAAACACAGAAAAAGTAGCAAAGTAAATCGTAAATATCACCCTGCTCGCACTCCTTTTCAAAGATTACAAGATTCAGGTGTGATAGATATTAAGACGCTGGAAAAACTGAATTACATCAATCATAGTTTAGATCCGGTTCGTCTATTGAAACAAATAGAGACTTTACAGGATGCACTATGGCAACATGCAGTATTAATAAACCATTCCCCTAGAGCTGATTCAGATGATAACCATAACGTACGTTTTAATGTAAAAACATGTAGCCTTTCCGGAAAACCTGCAAAGGCAGGCGTTAATCCTGTAATTAATACTGAAGTAAGAAATAAACGTAGGTATCGAAGAACAAAGAAAACTAAGACCCCACGATATTGGCGTACACGCAAAGATCCATTTGAAAATGTCACGACTGAAATTTATAAATGGTTAGAAAATAATCCAGAACGAACAGCTAAGTCATTGCTTTTAGAACTTCAGAGTCATTATCCTGGTCAATATAAAGACAACCAACTTCGTACACTGCAGCGGCGTGTGCAGAGCTGGCGGGCCAAGGCGATTATAACCTTTGATGATGAGTGGCTGCATGAGGAAGTAATGACAAAAAAGGAATTACCCCAACTCAGTGCGGTAATGACGGATATAACAAGTGAAGCAATACCTTCCGAGTAAGGATAAAATGAATAAAATGTGCCTAAAATAGTTTTATTCCCTAGTCTTTTGATATGGACAATATTGAGATCGTTGAATGTAGCGGCTCTGAGAGCTTTATAGTTTTAACAAATTGGCGAAATCATTCAATTTATGTTCAAAATGCAATTTAGGAGGCCTAATCTGTGTTCAGACTTTGACGTTAGACTCAATTTGCTGGGTAAGATCTTTGTTGAGGCAACAATACGCTTATGGTAAGATTTACTCGTGAGGCAATAAGTTTGCTTTGAAATTATCGTCGTAAGTTTTTCTTTTTCTCAATAGTGTCCTCCTTATTATATTGTAAGGAGATACACCTTAAATTGCGACCCATTTTGGCCTAAATCGACAAAACCATTATACTTATTACGCTCAGCTGTTTATCTTTTAGAAAAAAGCCCGGGCTTTAAGAAATTTGGCCTTTGCTTATTCATTCTTTAAATTAAAATTAAAAGAAATGATCTTTTTTGGTAATATTAAGGGAGATAGTTTCTAGGATGTTAATTTATATTATAAAAAATAACGACTATCTTTTTATGGCCTCTCTTCTTTTTATCTCAATTCCTATGTCATTAAACAAATCTTGAAATAATTTTGCATCATATATCCGCTTTGAACTTTGCTTACTTGTCCCACTGAATACCGAAGATTGGCCATATTTCACCTTTTCAATGTTTATCCGAATTTCTGTTGCGGTTTCGCTTAATTTATCCACCATTGCGCTGAGTTCATATTCTGTTCCTTTGTCTGAAACATACCCAAATAATAAAGCTTGAGCGAATTGAGAGCCACCCTTTGTCTGCCTATCAACTCTTGCTAAAATATGACCACTTTCCATATCAGTATCCTTTATAATATATCCTTGATCTTGTAGAACAGTCAATGTCGCCCTATAACAGGTTTCGTAATCAGTTTCATACATCCTTGTAGTAACTTGCCTTATCTGCATTGGAGATAGTTTGGGTGTTGGAGCGCAGCTAACTAAAATTAATAATGAAAAAATCAATACAGATGCGAATACTAAATAAGATGTTTTCTTCATCTATACCCCCCTTCATTAATATTTTGCCGAAATAACTGAATAATCTTTTACAACATCATTCTCATCAAATATTATTATTAAATCAAAAGATGACGTTGTTGCAGTGGTCATAGCTCTGCTTCCACCAAAGAAAATAACCGAAACCCCATCAGCACCTGAAGTTGTCCTGTAGGCCATCCTATTGTAATTCCATACTTCATCATTATCTCTATTTTTCGTTATTATATTTGGAGATCCAAAGATCTGTAGTATTTCTGCCTGTGTAGTTTCGCCTTTTTTTATCTTAGATTTAACTATACCAATAGTTAAATTTGATTGAGATTCTTCTTGTTTTTGTGGGAAAGTTGCGCAGCTTGAAGCTAATAAAAACAATAAGCTGACAAGAGTAATTGAAATTACTTTTTTCATTTAGTTCTCCTTTTACTGACTCTACTAAATATATATTACAAAAATATGCCTATGTCAAATTGTATCTTCTCTCTTTCTATTCAGTAACTTCCATAATATATCTTCACACTTTTTGTCATAGAGCCTAAAAACCTAAAATGTCAAAGCAACGTGAAAATGTCCGGTTTACTCATTTACTAAATTCTCTATAGATAGCAATTATGGTGAAGTGATAGATTATCTCCTTTATCCTTCTTTCATTACTTCTTCGACTCTGCCTATAGTCCACTCAACAAAATCTATAATTTCATTATCTCCACATTGTTATCCATTATTCCCTAAACCATATTTGATAGGTTTTATTATATCTTCCCATTATTACATTAAAGACTTTTCAAAATTTCATATAGTCTGGAATTGATATAATTAAAGGCCATATTTTCTAAATAATGCGTCCGATAACCAATCCAACTTAGGTTCACTGCGTATGGATAGCAAAACTTGTTGCCATGTACATTTTTGCAGTAATGACGGACTTTTTAAAGCCTCTTTTACTTCTTGAAAAGCAATGAATCCTTTTCCTCCAGGCTAGAACTGTTGATATGTATCTAATTTACCCCCTAAAATTTAATTCCCTATCTCTAATCCTCATCATCAACTGATTCAATTGAAAGAACTTTAACCTGTTCTCTCTTAAATTTGAAACTGTCATGATAGGAGTCTACAACCAAGACATTTATCATGTTTTCTGGCGTGAGATCAATTTCTGAGG
>Ga0315543_1004318_pt1 | contig 11963 bp, 8 predicted proteins | sample SalMarSW160210MG_2_FD_203098 | JGI IMG/M metagenome (GOLD analysis project Ga0315543, IMG submission 203098) | Salt marsh sediment microbial communities from the Plum Island Ecosystem LTER, Massachusetts, United States - Salt Marsh Sediment SW1601-210 ...
CAATAGAATAGTCTCCAGGATTTCGCGCGGCAGTGAACACTCGCCGAAGGCACAGGCGAAGGTTGGGCAGTATGTTTCGAGCCGGAAGCATCTTCTCTCGCCCGGAATCGCCCCATTGCCCAGGCTACTCGCAACCTTAGCAAGGTTGGTTGAATGCTTTCCACTTGAATACATTGTACCATAAGCGTCTCACGGAACGCAATAGGACTTTCGACCCATCACATACAGCCTGCTGGGCACGGCGCACGATACTCACTTCGTCTGAGAAATCCCAAAACTCCCGGCGGATGTGCCGCTGGAGCTTTCGAGGAGTTGGGAGCCGAACATGTACCATTATAGTACAGGTGCAAGAAGGAGGCAAACTGAATTGGGTGTGTTTCATCGGAAATCGGCCACAGGCTCGCTGTTGATGGCTGTGATGATGTCGCCGCCCAGCGGGATGCGGGTGTTGCCCAGCCGCACGGTGCGGTCGCCACCTCGGATGCCCGCCCGGTCGGCGGGGCCGCCGGGCACTGCCTCGATTACCAGCAACCCCTCTTCTACCGGCACCTCCATCTTGGCCTGGCGGAAGGCGCGTGCCCGTTCCGGCGTCAGGTCGAGCAACTGCACGCCCAGCCAGAGGTGCAGGTAGTGTCCATGGGCGATTAACTGGGGCACCACCCGCCGCACTGTGTTGGCCGGTACGGCGAAGCCGATGCCAGCGCTTGCGCGGCTGGGACTGACGATTTGGGAGTTCACTCCAATGACCCGCCCCCCCAGGTCCAGCAGCGGACCGCCGGAGTTGCCCGGGTTGATGGCCGCGTCGGTCTGGATGGCCTCGCCGATGAAGCGGCCGTCAGGGCTCTGGATGATCCGCCCCAGCGAACTGATGACCCCCACCGTCAGGGTGTGCTCCAGCCCGAAGGGGTTGCCGATGGCGACGGCGAATTGTCCCACGCGCAGGCTATCCGAATCACCCAGTTACCTGGGCCTCCAGCGCGTTGGCAGGCTCCTCGGGCATTGGGGACACCGCTGGCGGGGCCGGCGTGGGGGTTGATGGCGCGGTCGGCGGCGGGGTGGCAGAGGGAGACGACAACTCGGCGGGTAGACTGCACCCCAGCGTCGCGCCCACCAACGCCACAATCGCTACCAGAATGGTAATCCAGGGTTTGTGCATCTGGTGATTGGCAGATTGGTGAACTCAGTAGATCCAATTTCCCGACTATATCTCCTGGAACTCGCCCTCGACTACTTCCTCGCCTCCGGGCGGTGGCGGCGCATCGTATCCAGGTGGCGGGCCGCCATTGCCTCCGGCCTGCGGCCCACCGGCCGCCTGCTGCTGCGCGTACATCTGCTGCCCGACGGCATAACTGGCCTGCTGCAACTGCTCGATCAGTTGCCGGATGCGGGTCGCGTCGTCCCCCTCCTTCGCCTGCTTCAGGTCCTCGATGATGTGCTCAATGCGCCCACGGTCAGACGTGGACACCCTGTTCTCAGGGGCCAGATCACGCAGCATCTTCTCCATCTGGTAGATCAGCGCGTCGGCGGTATTGCGGGCCTCCACCAGTTCCTTGCGCCGCTGATCTTCCGCCTCGTGCCGCTTCGCCTCCTGCACCAGCCGCTCCACCTCTGTCTCGTTCAGGTTCGTGGAGGCGGTGATGGTGATCTGCTGCTCCTTGCCGGTGGCCTTGTCCTGGGCCGAGACGTTCAGGATGCCGTTGGCGTCAATGTCGAACGTTACCTCGACCTGCGGGATGGACCGGGGCGCAGGCGGAATGCCCTCCAGGTTGAACATCCCCAGGCTATTGTTATCGGCTGCCATGGGCCGCTCGCCCTGCAGGACGTGGATCGTCACGGCGGTTTGGCCGTCCTCGGCGGTGGAGAAGCGCTCACTCTTGCGCACCGGGATGGTGGTGTTGCGCTCGATGAGTGGCGTCATCACCCCACCCAGCGTCTCCACGCCCAGCGCCAGCGGCGTCACGTCGAGCAACAGCACGTCCTTGACCTCGCCGCCCAGGACGCCCGCCTGGATGGCCGCGCCGACGGACACCACCTCGTCGGGATTGACCCCTTTATGAGGCTCCTTGCCGCCGGTCAGTTCACGCACCAGGTTTTGAATCATCGGCATGCGCGTCGCGCCGCCCACCAGCACCACCTCGTCCAGGTCACTGGCAGTCAGTTTGGCGTCGTGCAAGGCCTGCTCGAAGGGGCCCCGGCACCGCTGCACCAGGTCCTCGGTCAGTTGCTCCAGTTTGGCCCGCGTCAACTTCACCTGCAGGTGTTTGGGTCCGGAAGCGTCGGCGGTGATGAAGGGCAGATTAATCTCCGTTTCCAGCACGGTGGAAAGTTCAATCTTGGCTTTCTCGGCTGCCTCCCTCAGCCGCTGCAACGCCTGGCGGTCCTCGCGCAGGTCAATTCCCTGGTCTTTCTTGAATTCGTCGGCGATGTAGTCTGCGACGCGCTGATCCCAGTCGTCGCCGCCCAGGAACGTGTCGCCGCTGGTGGCCTGCACCTCGACGACGCCCTCACCCACGTCCAGGATGGAGACGTCGAAGGTGCCGCCGCCCAGGTCGAAGACCAGAATCGTCTCGTCATTCTTCTTATCCATGCCGTAGGCCAGGCTGGAGGCAGTCGGCTCGTTGATGATGCGCAGGACTTCCAGGCCGGCGATCTGGCCAGCGTCTTTTGTGGCCTGGCGCTGGCTATCGTTGAAGTAGGCCGGGACGGTGATGACCGCTCGCGTGACCGGCTCGCCCAGGTAGGCCTCGGCGTCCTGCTTCAGTTTGCGCAGAATCATGGCTGAGATCTCTTGCGGTGTGTACTCTTTGCCAGTTTGGGGGATGTAGATCCGCGCATCGCTTGCTGGCCCAGGCACGATTTTGTAGGGCAGGACCTCGCGCGCCTTCTCGACCTCGGGATCGTCGTACCGGCGGCCCATCAGCCGCTTGACGGAGAAGATAGTATTATCCGGGTTGATGATCGCCTGCCGCCGGGCAGTCTGTCCCACCAGCCGCTCACCGCTCTTGGTGAATGCGACGACCGAGGGACACAGCCGGCCGCCCTCGGCGGTCGGGATCACGACGGGCTCGCCGCCCTCCATCACAGAGACCACCGAGTTGGTCGTACCCAGGTCAATTCCAATAATCTTACTCATCTGTTTCCTCCCGTATACTCGCTATTTCGTCAAACTAGAATTGTAGCCGTGAAACATGATGCGTGAAACGTGATGGTATTCCGGCACTTGAGGTATTTTCACGTCTCACGCTTTCGTGCTTCAGGGTGAGTATACCCCACTTGTATCAGAAGTAGATAAGAGTAAAATCAGCGTTTCGTTAGATTGTGCTTACAACGTGTGCATCCGCCCCGATCGGCGTGGCGACTGAGGCAGAATTACGTGCCCTCGCATGGCAGGTTTTGACTTCTATGTCAAGTTGCACTATACTGAACCTGCGCTGGGCGAAGAAGAGCACCTTGGCGGTAACCGTTGAACTACCACGAGACCTGCCTATCGTCAAGATGTGGGAGGAGACGGTTATGGGCAACAGAACATGGCTACCCGTGGCTTGCGCGTTCGTTCTGCTCTGCATTTTAGTGTGGCTGGATGAAATCTTGGATCTCCCTCACCTTCTACTGGGAGCGCCACGCACACCCCTGAACTGGCGTGAGGCGATCAGCGAAATGGTCCTGATCGCTACCGTCGGTCTCCTCGTGACATCAAGGCTTATCCGCGACGTCACCGAGCACCAGCGGGCAGAGGAGGCGCTGAAGCAACACCGGGACCACCTGGAAGAGATGGTGGAGGAGCGCACCCAAGCACTCCGCGATGCCCAGGAGCAGTTGGTCCGTCATGAGAAACTGGCGGTGCTGGGCCAACTGGCGGGCGGGGTGGGCCACGAACTGCGCAACCCCCTGGGGGCGATCAAGAACGCTGCCTACTTCCTCAACATGGCGCTGGAAGAGCCGGAGCCGGAGGTGCAGGAGACGCTGGAGATCCTGGAGAGGGAGGTGGGGACATCCGAGAGGATCATCTCGAGCCTGCTCGACTTCGCCCGTGCCAGGCCTCCCGCCCGGCGGCAGGTTAATATCAACGCCGTCCTCCGAGAGGCGCTGTCTCGTACCACCGTGCCGGAGAACGTCGAGGTGGTGAGCCAACTGGACGAATCGCTGCCGGCGATCCCAGCCGATCCCGATCAACTCGGTCAGGTCTTCGGAAACATCATCCTCAACGGTATCCAGGCGATGCCCGAGGGAGGCTGGTTGGTCGTCTCCAGTAGGGGCGAGCCTGGTGCTCGCCCAGAGTGGGTGGTCGTCTCTTTCGCCGACACGGGGGTGGGCATCCCGGAAGAGAACCTGGGGAGGCTCTTCGAGCCGCTGTTCACCACCAAGGCGAAGGGGATTGGGCTGGGGTTGGCGACTATCAAGACATTGGTAGAGGGACACGGAGGCAGCATCGAGGTGGAGAGTGAGGTGGGGAAGGGGAGCACGTTCACGGTGAGGTTGCCGCTGGGGGTTAGCAGTTAGGGGTTAGCGGTTAGCAGTTAGCCAGTATACGCATCACGTTTCACGCTTCACGCCAGCAGTTGAACGATGACTCAAAGGAGAAAGCACGTGATGATAGACAAACCTCGCATCCTGATCGTGGACGACAATGAAAGTCTGTGCAGGACGATGTCTTTGATCCTGGGGCGCAAGGGCTACGCGGTGACCACCGCCAGGGACGGGCCGGAAGCCGTCGTCAGGGTCAAAGAGAATCCTTTTGACATGATCTTCCTGGACATCAAGATGCTCCCTATGGACGGCGTGGAGACTTATAAGAGGATCAAGAAGATCAGGCCCGGGGCGCTGGTGATGATGATGACCGCCTACGCGCTGGAGGACCTGGTTCGAGAGGCGCTGCAAGAGGGAGCCTACGGGATTGTCTATAAGCCCCTGGACATCGAAAAGGTGCTCGCCGTCATCGAAAGGGCAAGGAAGGCCAAAGAGGGGGCGCTCATCCTGGTGGTTGACGACGACCCGGGGACCTGTATCACCTTCAGGAACATACTGGTCAAGAAGGGCTACGAGGTGAGCATCGCACATATTGGCGAGGAGGCCATCGCCCTGGCGCAGGAAAATGCCTATGACATCATCTTCGTTGACGTGAGGCTGCCGACCATCAATGGCCTGGAGACCTATTTAGCCATCAAAGAGGTCAACCCGGAAGCGGTGACCGTCATGATGACGGCCTACCGCCAGGAAGCGACCGACCTGGTGGAAGAGGCGCTGAGCAATTCTGCTTACACCTGCCTCTACAAGCCACTTGAGATGGAAGAGGTGCTCAGGTTGGTCAGGGAGATCTGGGAGAGGAAACGGGGGGCTAGAGGATAGGGGTGGGGAATAAGGAGAGAGTGTGTGGTAAAGCATGAACCTTGCATCCTGATCATTGACGACGATGAGGGCACCCGCAGGAGTCTGTCGCTCATATTCGAGAAGAAGGGATACGAGATAGAGACGGCCGGGACGGGGCGAGAGGCCCTGGAGAAGGCGCAAGAGAGATTCTTCAACCTGGCGCTCCTGGACATCAAGCTGCCCGATATGGAGGGGACAGGGCTACTAGCGCTCTTGAGGGAGATGCATCCCGACATGGTGGTGATCCTGGTCACTGGCTATGCTTCTCTGGAAACCGCAGTGCGGGCCCTGAACGAGGGGGCATCGGCCTACATCACCAAGCCCTTGAACATGCGTAAGTTGTTGGCTATAGTGGGGGAGGCGCTGGAAAAGCAGTGCCTGGTGCTGGAGAACAGGAGGCTATACCAGGAGGTTCAGCGAGAACTGGCCGAGCGCAAGCGCGCGGAGGAGACGCTGCGACAGCGCAACCGTGAATTGGAACTGCTCAACCGGGCCGGTCAAGCCCTCAGTTCCACCCTCGACCTGGACCAGGTGCTCATCACTGTCCTGGAAGAGGTGCGCCGTCTGCTGGGCGTGGTCGCCTCCTCTGTCTGGTTGATCGACCCACAGACGGAAGAACTGATCTGCCAGCATGCCACCGGACCCCAGAGTGAGAACGTGCGCGGCTGGCGATTGGCGCCAGGAGAGGGACTTGCCGGCTGGGTGGCGTGCAGCGGCGAGAGCCTGATCGTGCCGGATATAGGGGCCGACGAGCGCCACTTCAAGGGCGTAGATCAACAAACCGGGCTATCACTGCGCTCCATTCTCACCGTCCCGCTGTGGGCCAAACAGGGTGTGATCGGCGTGCTTCAGGTAGTGGATAGGGCCGTTGACCGCTTCAAGCCAATGGATCTGGGGTTGGTAGAACCGCTGGCTGCGACTGCGGCCATCGCTATCGAGAACGCGCGGCTGTACGAGGAGGCCGAGGGGCTGCGGGCGTTCAACGAGAATATCGTGCAGAGCATGGAGGAGGGTATCCTCCTTGAGGACGCGACAGGACACATCACCTTTACCAATCCCAAGGCCGTGGCTCTGTTGGGCTATACCCACGGGGAGTTGACGGGCCGGCACTGGACGACCATCGTGCCTCCAGAGCACGTGGCGGAGGTCGAGGAGGAGAGCGCCAAGCGGCCCCAGGGCATCTCCAGCCAGTACGAGACGGTTCTGTTGACCAAGGATGGCCAGCAGGTGCCCGTCATCGTCGGCACCCGGCCGCTGGTTGACGCAGGCCAGTTCACCAGTGTGCTCTCCGTCTTCACCGACATCACCGAGCGCAAGCATCTTGAGGAGCAGATGCGGCAGCAGTACCGGATGGCGGCCGTCGGGCAACTGGCCGGAGGCATCGCCCACGACTTCAACAACATCCTGACGGCCATCATACTCTACGCTCAGATGCTCCTGCACAAGCCCTACCTGCCCTCCGACCTGGCACCGGGCCTTGAAACCATCCTGGGCGAGTCGCGGCGGGCGGCCCAACTGGTGCAGCAGATCCTGGACTTTAGCCAGCGCTCGGTGATGGAGACCCAGACGGTTGATCTCGTCTCCTTCGTCCGGGAGGTCATTGACATCCTGCGGCGCACGTTTCCGGAGAACATCCGCCTTCTCGTGGAGATGGGGGCCGATACATACGTGGTGAATGCCGACCCTACCCGGATCCAACAAGTGTTGATGAACCTGGTGCTCAACGCGCGGGACGCCATGCCGGAGGGTGGGGAACTGCGCATTGGCTTGTCCGTGGTGGAGGTTAAGCCGGGCGAGGAGCCTCCGGTGGCGGAGATGGTTCCTGGTGAATGGATATGCCTGGCCGTCTCAGACACGGGGACGGGCATGCCGCCCGAAGTGCTGTCCCACCTGTTTGAGTCGTTCTTCACGACCAAGCCTGTGGGGCAGGGGACGGGGTTGGGGCTGGCGCAGGTGTACGGCATTGTGAAGCTGCACGGGGGGTACGTCGGGGCGGAGACGGAGGTGGGGCAGGGGATGACGTTCCGCATCTACCTCCCGGCCCACGGGGCAGGCAAGGCGGAGGATGTCCCGCAGGAAGAGACTCCCTCTCCGCTGGAGGGGCGAGGGGAGACCATCCTATTGGTAGGGGACGAGGAGAAGGTGCTGGAGGTGGGCCGGGACATCCTGGAGTCGCTGGGCTACCGAGTACTGACGGCGGCGGACGGGCGGGAGGCGCTGGAAGTGTACCGGTCGGCGGAGGGGATAGGCCTGGTGCTCACGGGCATGGTGATGCCGGAGATGGGTGGCAGGGAGTTGATGCGGGAACTGAGGAAGGCGGATCCTCATCTGAAGGCGCTGGCAATCACCGGCTATGCGCTGACGGAGGGCCTGGGGGGATTGAGGGAAGAGGGAATCCTGGACGTTGTCCCCAAGCCCTTCGAAGTGAACACCCTGGCGGAGGCCGTCCGCCGGGTACTGGATACAGGGTGAAAATGGCAAGGGTGTGTTTCATTTGGGTTGGACGTCCGGCTTCAGCCGGAAAATCCCCGCTGAAGCAGGGCGTCCGCTCCCTTCCTCCAACTCAAAGGAGCGTCCGATGGGTCTTAAGCACAGGAAAACCGTCGATCGGCGTAAGTTTCTCAAGGGATCGGTAACGCTGGGCATCACTGCCCTGACCCAGCGCCTTTTGGGAGGCGTGGCCACGTCAGTGCCGGCCGCCGATGCGCAGGTGACACCTGTTCCGCCGGGTATGGCTGGCGGAGCAGGTGCTGACGACCTCGATTACCACGTCTACCTTCCTTTCGTCTCCAGCCGGCAGTCTTCGGCCCATGGCCCCTCCAGGCTCGGCCTGCACACAGTAAACTCCAATAATGCAGTTAAGTTCGTGCAAGACGTGCACGACGCTGGCGCGCACGTGGCGCTGGTGAAGGCGGTCGACGAGTTCGGGTACCTGCGACAGGTGAAGCAAATCTCGCCCGAGACGGTCACCGTCGCTCGTTGGAATGGCAGGCCGGCGGTGGACCCCAGCGGCGACCCGGCGCAGAAGGCTGCTGACATGCTGTACGGCAGTGAAGGTCACATGGAGCGCTGGAAGTACGAGAAAGACGTCGTGGACTATTGGGAAATACTGAATGAGAACGACCCGTCCAGTATAGAGAGGCACGTCTGGCTGGCGCAGTTCTTCATCGCGGCCATGGACATCGCCGAGGCCAATGGCTACAAACTGGCGCTCTTTTCCTACAGTGTGGGCGTGCCCCAGTGGCGCGAATGGGAGGCCATCGTGGAGACGGGGGTATTTGCACGGGCGAAGGCGGGAGGCCACACCCTGGCACTGCACGAGTACAACTGGCCGGTGATGGATTACCGCTGGGGCGAGCCTACGGAGCACCTGCCACCTTATGAGGATCGAGGTGTCCTGACCGGGCGCTATCGCTACCTGTATCGCGATTTCCTCATCCCGCGCGACGAGGTCATCCCGTTGGCGATCACCGAGAGTGGGTTTGACCCGTCGATCATGCACACCGGTTGGGACGACTGGAAGCCGCGCTACGTGGAGAACATGATCTGGTACGATACCAAGTTGCGCGAGGATGACTACGTCATCGGCGCAACGATGTTTACCCTCGGCGGCATCGGCACCTGGATAGACTACGACTACGAAGAACTGCTGTGGCCCGGTAATCGCTACGGTTCCAACTTCCTCGATTACATCGTTTCGCTCAAGGATGCCTGACGTAAGGCCTGACACGACTCACTACTTACCCCCTCTTTTCAGGCGAGTCGTGTTACGCATTACTTGACGTACCGGTACACGTCCACCTGCGTGAAGTGCGCCTCGTCTACCCGTTGGGCATTGGTCTCCAGCCACGCCTGCACCAGCCCGCGCTGATCCCACGTCACCGTCTCGGTGGCGACCAGCCAGACCACGTCGTACCCCGTCGTCATCTCCCGCATGCGGTACGCGGCCTCCTGTTCGCTCATCAGGTGCGAGCCGTCCGAGGCACAGTGGTTGGTGTAGAGCCCCTCGGCCCAGGGGTATTCCTCCTCGGGGAAGTAGTAGTCGAAGGTATATCTGCCGTAGGGGATCTGAAAAACAATCAACTCATCGAGTATTGGGTGGCGGGCCACAACAAGTGGTAAGTAGCATTTGAAGGTATACTTTTCAATCGGCCCATCGGTGGCCTGGAGTACGGCTGGCTCATCGGACGTGCGATAGTCGGCTATATAGGCGGCGGCAGCGCGAAAGTCGGACTTTATTGGGACGGTAGCCTGCTGCCACAGATTGACGCCATCAAAGACGAGGATGATACTCGCCAGGAGCATCACCGCCCAACGGCTCCAGCCACCGCAGCGCCGGAGGGACGCCAGCCCCAGAGCGACCAGCAGGTAAAAGGCTGGCGCAGTCCAGACGAGGTAGCGATCGGTGAAGAGCGGCTGCCGCAGCGAGATGAGCCACACGATCGGCAGCGGTATTACGAGCCAGCATACCAGGGCGAGGCGGCCTCTCCCCCCCCTGCGAGAGGGGGAAAAAAGGAACAGGGGGCTCACCAGTCCCCACGCGGCCAGCGTGCCCATCAGTATCACACCCCAGGGCCGGCCCCAACTGAGGATACCAAGGCTCCAGCCATTGAGCAGAACCTCCGCCATCTCGTCCAGCGTATAGGGATAGAAGCCAGTCTCGCGGGCCTGGAGCACCAGCGGGGCCTGCCAGGCGACCAGTGGGAGATAAGGCAGGGTGAGACAGATCAGGCTGACGAGTGTGCCGGCCCACTGCCTGCGCGACCGGGGCCACCAGGCGAGGTAGAGAAGCACCTGCACAGGTATCAGCAGGGCGGCCAGGATGTGGGCGTAGAACGCCAGACTGGTGGCAATGACCTGCACCGCCCCCCACGAGAACGAAAACCGGCGCCAGCCCTCTTCTCCGACGGCGCGGCGCAGTCCGACTGTCTGCGCATAGACCGCCAACAGGGCCAGGGTTAGCACCAGCGTGTACATCTTCACCTCCTGCCCGTACCAGGTCAGGTAGGGGGAGGCGGTCACCAGCAGCGCGGCGAGGAAGCCCGCGAGTTGGTTGAACAGGCGACGACCCAGCGCGTAGATCAGCGGCACGCAGAGGGCGCCAAAGGCGAGCGAGAAAAAACGCATCGCGTACTCGCCAGTGCCGGCGAGCGCGATCCAGCCGCGCAACAGCAGGAAATAGAGCGGGCCATTCCAGCCGGGACGGGTGAAAGTGGCGAGCATCTCTGGCCAGGGTGCGGTGGCGAAGCGCAGCGCGTCCACCTCGTCCCGCCAGAGCGATTGGGCATCGAGGGACACGGCGCGCGTGGCGAAGGCGAGCAGCACCAACAGGCTGATGGCAGCGAGGCAGGGGGAACTTGAGCGTCTGGTCACGTGTCGTGGCGATGCCGGCGGAGGGTAAGGAGGACAACGCCCAGGGCCAGCGCGATGCCCAGTGCTACCCACACCAGGGCTGCCCCGCCGCCGGTCCAGGCAGGTGGAGGGGCGGCGGCGGTGTTTAAAGGGATCGGAGTGGGGAGCGGTGATGTCCATGGGGCCGAGGGAGTGGGTAGGGGTGAATGGTTGCCGTCGTAGGGCGGCGTGCCGCGCAGCCACAGCGCGGCGGTGGCGACGAGCACCACGGCCAGCGCCGACACCAACCACAGACGGGGACGATGCAGCCGAGCCATGATATAATTATAGCGCAACTTCCCTTGCCGCGCCAATCTGTGATTGGGGACGGGTGCATTTCAACCTGGGGGCGAACTTGTAGCAGCCGCAGCAGCCCCGGACGTGAACGTCCGGGCTGAAAGGGCAAAGCCCTGCGGGCTAAGCGCTCATAAAAGAATAACTTCCCGATTTCGTAGGGCAGGTTGGCCGCGACTTTGACAGAGGCGGTGGGACACCGATGGGCCATAGTCAGCACCGGGTCGTGTCAGGGAAAACGAAAGAGCGGCCTACCTGCCGTTTCGCCGGGCGGCAGGTAGGCGGCTGTGGTGATCTGCTTTGGTAGAGGTGGCTGCGATTCTGCGTTTGACAGGGAGGCGGGGCTGGTGTACACTGCCCTCACCTGTCGTTGTTCCCTGGGAGGTGGAACATGGCCGAAGAAAGGTCCACCGAATTGATAACCCCCTGGATCGTTACCGACGAACCGGTAGAAGAAAAACGGACAGAATCTTACAGCCTCGACGAGACACCTCCGGGCCACCGCTCCGGCTTCGTCGCCGTCATCGGCCGGCCCAACGTCGGCAAGTCCACGCTGGTGAACCGACTCGTGGGGCAGAAGGTGGCCATCGTCTCGCCCAAGCCGCAGACCACCCGCAGCCGCATCCTGGGCATCCTCACCCTTGAAGACCGGGACGCCCAGGTCATCTTCGTGGACACCCCCGGCCTCCACCGGCCCCGTCACAAGTTGGGCCAGGCCATGGTCGCCACCGCCAGCGGCGCCATCCCCGACGCCGACGTGGTGCTGTTCGTGGTGGACGTCTCGGTGCCGCCTACTGGCGAGGATCGGATGATCGCGGGGTTGATCCGAGAGCACGCGCGTGCCCCGGTCATCCTGGTGCTCAACAAGATGGACCTGCTGCCGGCGGAAAAGGTCAAGCCGCACACTGAGG
>Ga0315543_1004326_pt1 | contig 11951 bp, 13 predicted proteins | sample SalMarSW160210MG_2_FD_203098 | JGI IMG/M metagenome (GOLD analysis project Ga0315543, IMG submission 203098) | Salt marsh sediment microbial communities from the Plum Island Ecosystem LTER, Massachusetts, United States - Salt Marsh Sediment SW1601-210 ...
AAGTCGCCTACCACCCCGTAGTCTGCAACTTCAAATATTGGTGCTTCTGGATCATTGTTAATCGCTACTATCATTTTCGAGTCGCGGATACCAGCTACATGTTGGATTACGCCTGAGATGCCGCATGCGACGTAAAGCTTCGGCTTAACCTTGTGTCCTGATAGCCCAACCCATTCCGTGAACCATTTTCTATCTTCAGCCAAAGGCCTACTGTTTCCAACTTGCCCACCTAAAATCTTTGCTAAATCCTCCAGCAAAGCCTTGTCTTCCTTCTTTTCCAATCCTCTCCCACAGCTGACTATAACCTCAGCTTCTTCGATGTTTACACTTGAAGTTTCAAGCGGCTTCGTTTCAACCACTTCTGTTTTCGGTTCTTCGATTTTTACATCTAATTTTGTTACTTCTCCGCTGCGGTCTTGCGGCTCAAGTTTCTCAAATGCTCTTGCTGGTATTGTTGCTATTTGTGGTTTAGATCTAAAGGTGACTTTTGCAACGGCGTTTCCACCATAAGTTATTCTTTCACCTATTAGCCTTCCTTTTTCGTCAACGCTTAATCTGGCGCAGTCAGGTATGCATCCTGTTTCAAGGCGCGTTGCAAGTCTGGCTGCAAGTGGTTTTCCGTTCTTTGTTGACCCAATTAGCAAAATGTCTGGCTTGTAATTTGCTGTTAAATTGTGCAAAACACTTAGGCAAGCTTCAGCCTGAAAACGCTCCAACGCTGGATTATCAATCAAATAAACCTTGTCTGCTCCATATTTTATTAAGTCATTTGCTTTTTCCTGTACGTTAAATCCAACCAAAACAGCTACAAGTTCCGTTTTAAGTGTATCCGCGATTTTTCGTCCTTTCCCAAGCATTTCCAACGTTAAATCGTAATTCTCTGAGAAAACCCAAAACCCTTTGTTTTCACTCATGCTCTTTCACTTCCAACAACACCTTCTTGAATTAACGCCTTAGCCAGCTTCGCCGCAATCTCCTCTTTGTTTTCACCCGTTATCCTGATTTTTTTTCGTTCTGTTTTGGGTGCTAAAACTTCGATTACCTCGATTTTTGCATCGATTTTCTCTTTTTGAATGTTTAAGTCTGTAGCTGTCCATGTGACTATTTCCTTTTTTGAAGCTTTCATTATCATCATAAGCGATGGGATTCTCGGCTGGTTTATTTCTCGCGTAACGGTTATCAGCGCTGGCATTTTCGCTTTCACAGTTTCGTATGCGTCTTCAAGTGTTCTTTCCGCGACTACGATGTTGTCTTCCACTGTAAGTTTTCTGACCGATGTTATCAGCGGCAAATTCAGCAGTTCCGCTAATCTTGAACCGACAAGTCCTGAAAAACTGTCTAAGGATGCTTCACCGCAAAGAATCAAATCGAATTCTTCGATCTTTTTTATCGCTTTAGTTAAGATGTAGGCTGTAGCTGAAGTGTCAAGGTCTTGAAAGCTTAGGTCGTTAACAAAGTAGGCCTTGTCTGCGCCTATTGCAAGTGCTTCACGTAAAACAGCCTTTGCATCTTCAGAGCTTACCGTTACTGTGTAGATTTCTGCTTCGCCGAGTTTCTCCTTAATTCTTATGGCTTCTTCCAAAGCGTTTTGTCAAAATCACTGATTTTCTTAGGCGCGCTAGCAGTTAATAACTGGCTTGTCTTAGAGTCAACTTTCAACTGTGAAACATCTACTGCTTGTTTGAGACATACTATGATTCTCTTCAATCTGCTTAACCTCTCAATTAATTAAACCTCTTTAAGAGAAGAGCAAAATAGCAGTTTCTCTACATAAAAGTTTCACTCTTTGCACTGCTAATATAAAATGTTAAAGACTTGTTCAAGCTAGTCTAGTTGGAGTGTTTAGTGTGAAATACGAAATCAAATGCTCAAAATGTAGTCGCACGTCTCCAAGCGTATTAGATTTTAAATGCTCTTGCGGTTCACCGCTTGAAACACACTTGCACTTTGGGTTTGAAAAGAAAAAAGTTCGCAAGCGAAATTACAGTTTGTGGCGTTACGTAAACTGTTTTCCTTACGTGAATGAAAAAGAGGTTATAAGTTTAGGTGAAGGATGGACGTCTCTAATCGAATTTTCAGATGGCTTGTACTTTAAGCTGGACCAGTTGAATCCGACAGGGTCGTTCAAAGATAGAGGTTCAACCGTGTTGATTTCTGCTCTGCATAAAGTAATAAAAAAAGCTGGAGGTTATGTTTCTGAGGATTCTTCGGGTAATGCTGGAGCTTCTATTGCTGCTTACGCTGCTCGTGCAGGGTTAAAGGCGAAAATCTATATTCCAGAAAGTGTTTCTGGACCGAAGTTTAATCAAATCAAATTTTATGGTGCGGAAGTTGTTAAGGTTGCAGGTGGTCGAAACAAAGTTGCAGAAGAAGCGCAGAAACCTGAAAGAGGAAAATGTTATGTTGGACACATACTTCATCCATTGTTTAGAGACGGCATAAGAAGCCTAGCATATGAAGTAGTTGAGCAGCTTAGTTGGCACGTTCCAGAATGTGTTTATTTGCCAGTTTCTGCTGGGACTCTTTTTTTAGGCGTGATAAGCGGTTTTAAGCATCTAGTTGAGTCCAACGTGATAGAGACTATGCCGAAAATAGTGGCATGTCAAACAAAGCAAGTTTCACCGCTTTACCATCGCTTCAAAAACTTAACGTACACTCCGCCTGAAAGAATAGCTTCCATTGCTGACGCTTTAGTTAGTGTAAACCCTCCTTTGCTAAATCTTATGCTTAAACGCTTGAGGGAAGCAAACGGTGATGCTGTTATAGTTGAAGAAGGCGAAATATTCCATGCTTTCATAGAACTGGCTAGAAAAGGCTTGTTTGTTGAGCCAAGCTCAGCAGTTGCTTACGCAGCTTACAAGAAGCAGCTTAAGAATAAAGAAACATCAAATGACGATAAGACCGTGATAATCCTAACAGGAACAGGCTTGAAAACAACACTTGAACCGAATTGATGACATTTCCTGAGAAGTCTTGCCATCAGGAATAAAATTTTCCATACCCACACTGGTAAGAGCCGATTCCATTCTATCCAGAAGTATTCTTCTTTCTCTCTTCAAATGTCTAAACGTGGAACTAACAAACACTCTCAGCATATTCTTTCACCCTTATCCTCTTGACATCCCACTCCTTTTACAATAAACTCCACAATTCGTGCACTTGTCTTTTTACTAGGGGCTAACAATTTTTACAACAGTTTATGCCTGTCTTTATGATGTCGATCCGAAAAACGAAACATAGAAAGAGAAATTCGATTAGAAAAACTTATATTGTAATGCTGTTTTTCTTGTTGACGCGTTAAAGGAGGTTTGTTAAGTTTGTCTACACAAGCTGGAGCCGTTCCAGTTTTAGTATTAAGAGAAGGTTCAAGCCGCTCTAGAGGAAAGGAAGCTCAACACTCAAACATAATGGCTGCAAAAGTTGTAGCTGAAACCGTAAAAAGCGCTTTAGGTCCAAAAGGCATGGACAAAATGCTCGTTGACAGTTTCGGCGACGTAACAATAACAAGCGATGGACGCACAATCTTGGATGAAATGGACATTCAGCATCCAGCAGCTAAAATGATGGTTGAAGTTGCAAAAACACAAGACAACGAAGCGGGCGACGGAACAACAACAGCCGTCATAATATCTGGCGCATTATTAGACAAAGCTGAAGGATTAATCAACAAAAATGTTCACGCAACCATAATAATCGATGGATACAAGAAAGCCTCAGACAGAGCACTAAAAACCCTAGAAAAAATAGCAATACCCGTGGATTTAAGCTTGCAAGGTTACCTGAAAAAAGCCGCAATGACAGCTATGGCAAGCAAGCTGGTAGCTGAACATAGAGGGTATTTGGCTGATTTAGCTGTTAAAGCAATTCTTCAAGTCGCTGAAAAAGAAGCTGGTAAGTACAAGGCAGACGTAGATGACATCAAAGTTGAAAAGAAACCAGGAGAATCAGTGAGAGAAACAAAACTGATTAATGGCATAGTTTTAGACAAGGAAGTCGTACATTCGGGAATGCCTAAACGTGTAGAAAATCCGAAAATAGCCTTATTAGACAGTGCACTTGAAATTGAGAAGACAGAATTTGACGCAAAAATTAACATTGAAAGCCCAGAACAAATGGATGCATTCCTAAAACAAGAAGAAACAATGCTGCGGGAGATGGTTGACAAGATAACCGCGACAGGTGCAAAAGTTCTCTTGTGCCAGAAAGGCATAGACGACATGGTTCAACACTTCTTGAGTAGAAAGGGAATACTTGTAGTGCGTAGAATTAAAAAATCAGATATGGAGAAGCTTTCAAAAGCCACTGGCGGAAAAATAATAACAAACTTGGATGACATAAACCCAGCAGACATAGGCTACGCAAGTCTCGTCGAAGAACGCAAAATAGGCAACGACAAGATGACCTTTGTAGAAGGATGCAAGAACCCCCGTGCAGTTACGATCTTGATAAGGGGCGGAACAGAACGCATAGTGGACGAAGCCGAACGTTCACTGCATGACGCCTTATGCGTAGTTCGAGACATAGTTGAAGAACCAAAAGTCCTAGCTGGAGGAGGAGCACCAGAACTTGAAGTTTCCCGGGCGCTCAAGAAATATGCGGGAACCCTTCCGGGAAGAGAACAACTTGCAGTCGAATGCTTTGCAGAAGCACTTGAGACAATTCCGTTAACATTAACTGAAAACGCAGGTTTAGATCCAATCGACATACTGTCAGAGTTGAGGGCAAGACATGAAAAGGGTGAAACTTGGACTGGAATAGAGGTTCACTCCGGAAAGGTTCAAGACATGACTCAGGCAGGAGTCTTCGAACCACTGGCTGTCAAGAAGCAGATAATCAAGTCGGCAACTGAGGCAGCGTCAATGATACTTAAAATTGACGATGTAATTGCATCTGGCAAGATGAAAACGCCGCCAACTCCCCCTGGCGGACCCCCAGGAATGGGTGGTATGGGGCCAGGCGCCGGAGTGTATTAAAGCACGTCCAAAACAGAGAAGAAAGTGTTGATAGGTCCCCCTAAACTCACTCGCTTTGAGAAAGCTCGGATAGTAGGGGCTAGGTCCCTCCAAATATCCATGGGTGCTCCTATACTCGTTGAGGTCTCTGAAGGCTTTTCAAGTCCGATTGACATAGCCCTGAAAGAACTTGAGATAGGCATCCTGCCGATGACAATTAGACGCACATTGCCTGACGGAACTTTCCAAGATATTCCCATCAAATGGCTTCAAGTGGAAGAATAACGTTTTTCTCTCTTTTTTCTTTGTTATCAAAAATTCTGATAGCTAGAGGCAATTAATTTCTCTTTTGATCTTTCTTTAAGATTTCTTTTGCTTTTTCAAGTGTTTCCCTGATTCTAGTCCAGTGGGCTCCTTGCCAGTATATTTGTCCGCACTTTGGGCATTCCCAAAACTCGTTACAGTAGGCAAATGTGCTTTTCTCAACTTTGTCTGCTACTTTTTCTTTCGGTATTGTTTTCACTTGGGCGTTGCATTTTGGGCATCTTGACGTTGTCATATCCATTTCCAATTTGATTTTGAATCTCTTTGCGATTTCGGCTAGTTTTTCCGTTTCTGTTTTTCCTTCCAGATAGAAGGCATCAACGCCTTTCGCTGCGGCTTGTTGGTAAAGCTGCAAATCCCTTGTAAGAAGTATTCTTGTTTCCTTTTCAGCTATCATGATTAGTTGGGCATCATCAAGTTTGTTTGAATACTTCACATTGTGTCCTAACATTCGAAGCCAACGTGTCAGTTTTCCAAGCATGCCATCAGCAATGAACCTCAAGGTTTCACTCTCTTCGAATTATTTCGCCACTTCCCGCTTCAGCGACGATTTCTCCTTCATCCATGATTAATCGCCCGCCGACAAAGGTTTTAACGGGTTTTCCCTCCACACTCAATCCATCAAATGGAGAATATTTCGCTTTTGAGTGGAATTTTGATGCGTCAATTTTGTATTTTCTATCCAAATCCACAACAACCAGATCCGCGCTGTTTCCTTCTTTCAAACAGCCTCTACCTTTCAGTCCGAAAACTTCAGCTGGATTTTTTGACATCAGTCTGACTACGTCAGTTATTGATAACCGTCCATGCTTCACTTTTGTGAGCAACAGCGGAAGCGTTGTTTCTAAGCCTGGCACGCCAACTTTAACATCCCAAACCGACTTGGCTTTTTTCTCACCCAGCGTGTGCGGTGCATGATCTGAAGCCAAAATGTCAATCCAACTGTTTTTGATTCCATTCCAAAGCGCTGTAATGTGATGTTTTTCTCGAATTGGCGGTGTGGTTAATGCTAACGTTCCGATTCGTCTTAAACCATCAACCGAAAGAAATAGGTGATGGGGTGTTGTTTCACAAGTTATTTTGATTCCAGATTTTTTTCCATCAATTATTGCTTTTAACCCGTTTTCAGTGCTTATATGACAAAAATGCACGTGTACTTTAGTTTGTTCAGCAATCTTCAATAAACGTTTCACAGCCGTAACTTCAATATTTTCTGAATGCGCCTTGAGAAACGCTTCAACGTCATTGCAGTTGTTCCGCTTAAGTTCATCTTCAACTTTTTTTAATGTTGTTTTGTCTTCTGCGTGAACGGCAACTGAAACCTTCAATTTACTAACGATTTTAAACGCTTCCAACAAAGCATGATCATCATCTATATTTAATCCGCCAATCTGCTCACCCATAAAAAGCTTAAAAGCCACGGCGCCTTCCCTAATGATTTCTTCCGCTTCATTCATGTTTTTTGGAAATTCGGAGTAAAAGCCAACGTTAACCAAAAATTTTCTTTCAGCAATTCTCATTCGTCTTCTTAAGGCTTCAACGCTCATCGTTACTGGTTCATTGTTAGGCATATCCAAAACCGTCGCGATTCCACCAGCAGCCGCTGCCGCCGTTCCGCTGTAAAAATCCTCCTTGTATGCTTTTCCCTCATCTCGAAGATGCACGTGAACGTCTATCAAACCTGGCAAAACTAGGAGATTTTTTAAATCGATTTTTATTTCTGCTTTAGGCATGTTTGCTTCTTTGGTTATTTTGAAAATTTTTCCTCGGTTTATTGCCAGGCTGCAGTCCACTATTTCATTGTCTATGTAGGCTTTCGCATTGCTTAGGACTAAGTCAACAGTCAAGTCGATCGGCTCTCTATTAGGATAAGGTGGAATAGAATGTTAAAGCTTATTCTATTCCATATTCATTTATCAAAGTTTAGCTTTACAGAAGACATCGAAAGGATTTAACTGAAAGAAGTTTTTTGGTTGTAGGTTTCTAACAGACGGCACTGAAACTCCCACAACCTCCCTTTTTTCTGTTACGTCCATTCGGTAAAACTGCCTGCTTGTTGTTCATATTCGAATATTCAAACGTTCACCTAAAATCGGACTTTCTCTTTCTTAGCAGTTTTCTTTCTAGGTTTTCCCGTCCATTCATATTTGCAAACGTTGCATTTTTTCAGATTTCCAATTATCGTAATCTTCTTACTCCCACATTGAGGACATCGCTCTTTTCTGCCCATGAATCCATCCGCTCCATCTGTTGGATATCAGTTCTTTCGCATCAATTGCTAACTATCGTTTTCATAGAACGTACGTTTCACTATCTAGTCAAGTTTGTTCTATTATTTTGAAGAAATCTCTCTCCGTTATTATACCCACGAGTTTTCCATTTTTAGCCACTGGTAAAGCCCCTATGTTTTTCTCTTGCATTATTTTTGCTGCTTCACCTGCATCCACATCTGGTTCTATGGTTGCAACATCTTTTGTTGCTATTTCAAATGCTGGTGTGTTCAGAACTTGTATTATGATTCCGGATTCGAGATATCTGAAGACTTTTCCGGAGCCGAAAAACCGTATAATATCCATGGCTGTTACTATGCCGACTACTTTTTCTTCAGAGATTATTGGCAGTCTTCTGAATCCCTGCTTTGTCATTGTTCTTGCAGCTTCAAAAATTGTCGTTTTTGGTATAGCCGTGACTACTTTTTCTGACATCAACCGTGCAACTGTTACGCCGCTTATTCTGTCGGCGAACATGTTGGCAATGTCTCTTTCTGTAATTATTGCCTTTACACGGTTTTTGTCGTCAACCACAGGCAACCCGCCGAGATTTTGCTGTGTCATTAATTCTATTGCTTTACTTATCTTCGCAGATGTCTGAACTGAAACAACTTTTTTGGTCATTATGAGTTTTATCGGTTCATTTATGGCTTTGAAGATGTTCCCCGCAAATTTTTTCTGAATTATCTGGAATTTTTTTCCACCGCCTAAGTAATCAATTATGTCTGTAGCTGTCACTATTCCTTCCAGTGTTCTGGTTCCTGGATTTGCTATTGGTATTCGTCGGAATCCTTCTTTAGTCATTATTTGGATGCCGTCGTAGATGGGTGTTGTAGGAGCCATTGTGACAACAGGGCTTTTCGCGATGTGTAATATCTCGCCTTCCCGTTTTTTCGAGGGATGAGCCTTCAAAGATAGTGGACCTTTGTCCCTTAACGATCTTCTGAAACTTTCTCTACTCAATTTTCGCCCTTCTCATTTAATAAGTAATTTGGCAACATCTTCACGGTCAACTATACCAATCAACCTTCCCTTATCATCTTTTACATGTATTCTTCCAATGTTTTTTGAAATAATGAGTTCAGCGGCTTCTCTGATTTTTGTTGAAGTTTTTACGGTTATTACCGTTGTTTTCATTATTGAGGAAATTTTGGAGGGAGATCGGAAACGTCCCTTTTTGGATTCAAATGTGGGCAGATCTGTTCCGCTTTCGAGCATGTCTTTCTGTGTAATAATTCCCACTAGCCTATCTTTTTTAACAACTGGTAGTCCAGCAAAGGATTGGCTTTGCATTAAACGCCAAACGTTATCAACTTCATCGTCTGGAGAGCAGACGACAACTTTTTTGGACATTACTTCTGATACTGGTTTTGAGAGTTTGTTTGGGTTTGCTTTGAGCAAAGCCTCTATGAAGTTTTCTAAGCCTAAAACTCCTCTGTAGGTTTTGTCTCGAGCTGAGTTTACAACGGGTACATACCATTCATCTAGTCGAATCATTTCTTTGATGGTTGAAGAGGCGTCGTTTTCTATCGCTGCTATGTGCTTTGGCGTGGTCATTATGCCCTTAACTCTTATGAGCGATACGGAAGAGGAAATAGCCATTACACTGCTACGTGAAACTATGCCTAGTAGCCTTTTGTTTTCATCTGCTACTGGGAGAATTCTTAAGGCGAAATCTCGTATCATTGCACGGGCTTTTGTTGCAAGTTCATCCTCATAAATAAACGGATGCTTCTCATCCATAATTCCTCTAACACGCAAACAACCGCCTCATTCCTCACTTTCCAATTCAGCTGCACAATCTTCACAGAGGAAATCTCCATTGGACTCTTTTAGGTTGTCTGACCAGCCTCCACAGCTGTCACAATATCCGGTAAGAGGCGTCGATTCTTCCCCTGCTTCTTGAGCTCTGTTCTCGCCTTCCATGAGGGCTTGTTCTTGGATGATTTCTATAAGTTCAGGCATGACTCCGAGGACATCTTTGCTTGAGAGCACTCCAACGAGTTGACCTTTATACATGACTCCTAATCTTCTGATGTTCAGTCTGCTCATTCTTCTAGCTACTTCACTGATTTTTTCTCCGGGGTCTATCGTGATTAGAGGTGAGGTCATAACTTCTTTTGCTTCAAGAGAGTCTGGCTTGATGTTTTTGGCTAAAACTCTTCTAACCAAATCTCTTTCTGTGATGATTCCAAGGGGTTTGCCTTCTTTACTTGTTACTATTATGCATCCTAAACCATGCTTGTCCATGAGTCCTGCAACCTGATTTGCTGGTGCCTCTTCATTTATGGTTATTACTGGGCTGCTCATAACATCTCTAACCAACATTCTAGACCTTAATCCAATGTCTGACATGGTTCTCAACCTGTGAATGACGTTTACATCATTTATGTTTGCTTCAATCAACTCAAAATAAGTATCCTACATTTAAAACTTGTTACGTTTCTCGTAGATACAATAGTTTCGGGCTGGGGTGAAATTTTATTAGCATCTGTTAACTAATGCACCAAATCTAGTGTGAGGAATTACTATGTTAAGAACAAACGTTGATAAGTTGGTGAAAATTTCGGTTGTCGGTGAAGTAGCTAGTCCAGTTTATGGGCGAGGAATTTACAGAATTTCAGCTCAAGGCAACCCAGTTGTTCTGCCTGGTGTTGGCGGTATCACATATAATGTTAGGGTGGGCGACCTTGCTTGTGGATGGGAAGCGGACCATGTTGAGCCGGGTGTAAGCGTAGAAAATAAGGAGAACGACTCACGTTTTGGACGTGGTGCAAACACAGCTTTTAATGTGCTTTCCTGCGTTGGAAATGAAGCAGTAGTCGTTACAGAAGATGCGAAAGGCGCGAAGGGGGTTGTGACAGGCAAACACGGAGGAATAGAGCATGTGCTGGTGGACTTTCAGCTTGAAACCCTTGAGAAACTCATGCTTGGCGACAAAGTTCTCGTGAAAGCTTTTGGTGTAGGTTTGAAACTTCTGGATTTTCCGGACATAAAAGTTATGAATATGGATCCACGATTCTTGGAGGCTTTAGATCCGAAGCCGAGTGGCGAAAAACTGGAGGTTCCGGTTACGCATGTGATTCCTGCGGCGATAATGGGTTCGGGTTTAGGAGCGAACCAAACGTATTCTGGGGATTATGACATCCAACTTTTTGATGAGAAGGTTAGGAAGGAGTTTGGTCTTGATGGTTTGAGGCTCGGCGATGTTGTAGCCATAAAAGACGCGGATCACTCTTACGGGAGAATTTACAAGCAAGGTGCCATGTCAGTAGGTATTGTTGTGCACACGAACTGTGTGTCGTCTGGTCATGGACCAGGGGTGACGACGCTTTTTACGTCGTCTACGGGGGAGATAATTCCTAGAATTGATGTGAAGGCCAATATTGCTTCGATTCTTGGGTTGAGGACAGATATATAAGGTAGACAACACTTTTACGTGCAATGGAGAAGTGAAAATCAATGCCTTATAAAAGGAAAAGTCATGGAAGGTCAAAGGGTGATAAGGGAAGTGGTGGTTTTGTTCAGTGTGCTAGCTGTGGTGCGATGGTGCCTAGGGATAAGGCTAAGAAGGTTACTAAACGGGTTTCTATGGTTGATTATGGTTTGATGAAGGAGCTTCGTCAGAAGGGTGCGTATATTGCTGCTCCTGTGACGACTAATTATTATTGTGTTTCGTGTGCTGTGCACAGGAAGGTTGTGAAGGTTAGGGCTAAAAACGAGCGGCATACGCGTCCGAGAAAGCGACGGAGAAGGTAGATTTCAGCTTTTTAGTTTTTTGTAAACGTGTAGGCTTCTTTGCAGAACTGTTAGGTTTGAAAGTACTGCAAGCAGGATTATGCCAGCATTCATTACTGTTTTCGGTTGCCAGAAAGCTGCTGTTATGCTTGCTATGGCTAGTATGATCATGCGTTCCGCTCTTTCTGCTAGTCCGATTGATTCCATTTTTATTTCAGTTGCTTCTGCTCTTGCGCGGGTGTAGCTTACGAGTAATGAGCCTACTAGGGCTGTTAAACCCCATAAAACCCATAGGGCGTCGCATAATCTGCTTACTATTATGCCTGCGTACACAACAGCGTCTGCGTACCTATCTAGCAAAGAATCCAGAAAACCGCCGAAAGGGGTTGTTTCATGGTAGAGCCTGGCTAATATTCCGTCTAGGGCGTCGCAGAATCCTGAGAGCAAGAGCAACGCGGCTGCAAGTAGGAGATAAAGCGTGTTGGTTTGCCATACTGTGTATGCTAGGGCTGAAAGAAATGCCAAAATTATCCCTATGGCGCTTACTCTGTTTGGTGTTAATCCTATTTTGTGGGCTGCTTTTGCTTCTGTTGTAAGCATTGCTTGAACTCTTTTCTTCAGTTTGGTTAGCATATTATAGGTTTCTCCATTTCTGCGTTAGCAGTTT
>Ga0315543_1004329_pt1 | contig 11945 bp, 9 predicted proteins | sample SalMarSW160210MG_2_FD_203098 | JGI IMG/M metagenome (GOLD analysis project Ga0315543, IMG submission 203098) | Salt marsh sediment microbial communities from the Plum Island Ecosystem LTER, Massachusetts, United States - Salt Marsh Sediment SW1601-210 ...
TGCCATAGGGTTTATCGCAGCCGTTTTATTCCTCTAAAATATCGCAGTTTGGCCTGCAAGGCTTTAAGGCAGATGAGACTTGACCAGAGCTGGTTTCTTGAATTCAGAAAATACTGGTCGGGCGTTTTAAAAGGCAGACCGTTGTGGGGAGTTGATGACCTTTTCTTTTTAAAAAATCTTTACAGGATAAAATTCCAGACCACCTGCGTTCCTGACAGCGCCGAGCCGAACCTGCACTGTCAGGCCTGGCAGAGGCCTGAGGTGCTTTACCAGTTGCTGCATCTTGTTTGTAGAGAAACGGTTTTGGACCAGTTGAAAATCCTGAAAAAACTTGCGGTGCTGAGACCGGATTTTAAAAAACTTAAAATGCTCGAATTTGGCTGTGCCACTGCCCCCATAACAGTTTCATTGTTTGAGTTTTACAGGCCGAAAACCTCGATGAGGATGTATATCTCGGATATACCGACCTTGGCCTTTCATTATGCTGCGTACAGATTCAGATATTGTTCCAATGTAATGCCGGTTCTGCTCAAGCCTGAGGATGATTTTGCGTTAAAACTCGATGACAAACTTGATGTAATATTCTGCATTACCGTATTTGAGCATCTTAACAAGCCTTTGGAAATTGCAGAAACCTTTTATAATCTGCTCAACCCCGGCGGTCTTTTGTTTTTTGATTATATCAAAGGCGAAGGCGAAGGCCTTGATACGAAACAGGCTGTCAGGCAGAGAGATTCTGTTCTTGACTTCATCGGCGATAATTTTGAACTTGTCGAGGGCCGATTAAGCAAAGACGAAAATATATATTTGACCATAGTGCGGAAGAAGTAAAAATTGCCGTTAAAGGTTCATATAGCATTCGGATTTACCGATAATCCCTTTGGGGGAGGCAATCAATTTCTCAAATCCTTGAGAAACTATTTTCGTTCTATAAATGTTTATGAAGAGAACTTTTACTCTGCGGATGCGGTTCTTTTTAACAGCCATCAGCAAATCCGTAAAGTTGCTGCGATTAAGCTAAAGCATCCTGAGAAGGTCTTTGTCCACCGTATTGACGGGCCTATGAAGGTTTATAACAATCCCGCCGACAGGCGCGACAACATCGTATTTGCGGCCAATAAATCACTCGCTGATGCCACAGTTTTTCAATCTGACTGGTCGCGCCGGACAAATCATGAATTGAAGCTGCCTGTAAAAAATTTCGAGACGGTTGTACGTAATTCGGTTGATGGAAAGGTTTTCGATGCCGAAGGCAGGATTCAGTTTTCGATATCCCGCAAAGTCCGTCTGATTGCGGCAAGCTGGTCTGCAAACTGGAATAAAGGCTTTGAGACTTATAAATGGCTTGACGAAAACCTGGATTTTACGAAATATGAAATGACGTTTGTGGGTAACAGCCCCGTTAAATTCGAAAAAATGGAACATCTGCCGCCGTTAGCCGGCAATCGGCTTGCGGAAAAATTTAAGCAAAGCGATATTTTTATTTTTGCCTCGCCGGTGGAAGCTTGTTCGAACCTGCTGCTTGAAGCTTTGCACTGCGGCCTGCCTGCAGTGGCGCCGAACTCGAGCAGCAACCCGGAAATAATCGAAAAGGGCGGCGAACTTTTTAATGAGCCTTCTGAAATACCACGGCTGCTTGAAAAGATTGTTAAAAATTATTCTTCTTATTCGGATTCGATAGAGGTGCAGCCTGTCGAAGATATCGGTAAGATATATTATGATTTTATTAAAAAAGTATATGCGGACATAAAGCAAATACCGCATAAAAAATTTGCAGGCATTGATTATCTGCACCTGACGGCTCAGATTTTTTTATGGAAAGCAATCAATAAAATCAATAATGCCTTTAAAATCTCTTATAGTAAATAAAACAGCGGCAAAGTTGTTTCTAAAACCTTTGCTTGCGCTTCATTCTGCCTGTTACAGGTGGATAAGCCGCTTTGCCGTTGTTTTAAACAGCGGCATACATCCGAAACATTCCATAATCAACTACGAGAGGTGGTTTTGTGACAATATTCAGCCTGGCTGGGTGGTGCTCGATTTGGGGTGTAATACCGGTTTGCTGGCCAGGGCGATTGCGGGGAAAGCATCGTTTGTTTACGGAGTTGATATTGACCCTGATTTGTTACGAAAGGCCGGCAAAGACAATCCAGCCGACAATATTGAGTATATCTGTGCTGATGTTAATTCTTTCAACTGCAAAACGGCAAAGAGTATTAATTGTGTTGTAATGTCAAATCTTCTTGAACATATAGAAGGCAGAGTCGGCTTATTAAAAAAACTGCAGCAGCAGGTCAACTGGACGGAAAATAATGAAAGGACGTTTTTAATTCGAGTCCCCGCTCTCCGGAGAGACTGGCTGACCGTCTATAAAAAAAACCTCGGCGTTGAATACCGTCTTGACCGGACTCACTGTATAGAATTTACTAATGACGAATTTGTTTCAGAACTTGCACAGGCGCGAATAAAGCCTGTGCGGATGGAAATCCGGTACGGCGAAATCTACGCTGTCTGTAAGGGTTTATGAAGCTTGCCCTTTTTTTTACCTTTGGCGTTTCTCTCAAACGATGGCTTGAAGGAGGGCTGTTCGACAGGGAAAAACTGCTTTATGAAGAACTTTTACGAGAGAAAATTCTTTCGAAGGTATCGTGGTTTACTTACGGCTGCAAAGATAAAAAAATCTCACAGCAGTTAAAACAGAATCATCGGCTGCATACAGATATCGAAGTAGTGCAAATGCCGGCGTTTTTCTGCATACCGTTTGGAAAATTCTTTTACAGTCTGCTGATGCCTGTAATAATGAGGAAATTCCTGAAGCATGTAGATGTTTTAAAAACAAATCAGATGTCCGGCAGCTGGTCGGCGGTTATTGCAAAAAAGTTTTTTAAACAGCCGTTGATTGTTCGTACAGGCTATACCTGGTCGCGGCTCAAAAGCTCGCAGAAAACTTCGGGATTCAGGAATGCTTTTGTCAGAAGAGCTGAAGTTTTTGCTTATAGGAACGCTGATTTTGCGGTTGTAACTACGGAGAGCCAGGCAGAGTTTATTCAAAACAGATACTCGGTTGCACGAGAAAAAGTTTTTGTGATACCAAATTATATCGATACGAATCTGTTCAAGCCTGACGACACTGTTAAAAAATATCCGAACAGACTGATTTATGTCGGCAGAATAAGCAAAGAGAAAAATTTATTTAGCCTTGTAACTGCTGCCGCAAGAGCCAAAATGCAGCTTGATATATACGGCTGTGGAAATCTGACGGAAGACCTTAAAAAGCATATTCAGAAAACCGAAGCAGCGGTGGATTTCAAAGGCATTCTGGCAAATAACCTTTTGCCTGGGATACTTAATAAATACAGGTTTTTTGTCCTGGCTTCCTTAAATGAATCGCTTCCGAAAAGTTTGCTTGAGGCGATGGCTTGCGGCCTTGTTTGCATTGGTACCGATGTGACAGGGATTAACGAGATAATCACCGATGGCGTGAATGGCCGGCTTGCCGGCGGTACGGATGCGGACAGTATTTTTGAAGCAATTAAAAGGGCCGTAAACAGTCCCGCTCAGTCTGTTTCAAACGCGGCAGTTGAAACGGTAAGGAATAAATTTTCACTTGAAAGTATTGTTGAAAAATACTCCCAATTGCTGGCGAGGTTGGAAAATGAGTGCTAAAGTAGCGGTAGTTTTGTGTGCCTGCAATGCCGAAAGATATATAAAAGAGGCTGTTGATAGTGTTCTTTCGCAAAGCTTCAAGGATTTTGAGTTTATCATTGTGGAAAACGGCTCAACAGACAGAACCTGGGAGATAATAAAATCCTTTAGGGACAGCAGGATAAAGGCGTTTCAGACGCCGATTAAGCAGTTGTCCTTTAATCTTAATTTCGCTATGCTGCAGACCGAAGCGGAGTATATAGCAAGAATGGACGCTGATGATATTGCAAGGCCGCAAAGGCTCGCTATGCAGGCAGCGTTTCTTGATTCGCATCCCGATATTCACGTTGTCGGCTCGGCATTTGAATTATTCGGCCGGAATATAAATAAACGTAAAATCATCTTAATGCCGCAAAGCAACAGCCAAATCAGAAAAAAACTTCCATTCAGATTCTGTTTTTGTCATCCGACGGTAATGTTCAGACGAAGTACGATTGTAGCTGTCGGAGGTTACCAGGGAAGCAGTTCCTGTCAGGACGTCGATTTATGGCTGCGGCTGAGCAGGAATAAGAACATAAAATTTGCAAATCTTCAGGATGTGCTGCTTGATTACAGAATCCATCCAGACCAGGCAAAGGGAAGCAGGGAATGCTTTATTATAAATTCCAGCCAGCTTTTCAGAGAGGCTCTTGTTCAAAAATCGCCTTGCCTGTTTGCAGGCTTTATCGTTTCATTGTTTAAAATCCTGCGAGGTCGTAAAAGTTGATAATTCATTTCATTCATTATCCTGTAAGTGCAAAGCGTTTTGTTGAACCGCTCGTTAATATTTTAAACAATGCGGGTTTTGAAAGCCAGTTATGGCTTGAAAATCGAGGTCAGTTGGCAGATTTTGTCTCGGCTATATCCTGCCCGAAGCAGTTTGCCCGGTTTGATATCAGTATCAATCCTTTGCCGGCAATAATGAATATTGTCAAACTGACCCGACGATTAAAAACTGCCAAACCTTCGGCGGTTCATTGCCATCAAAGCAGAGCTTCTTTTATACCCTTATTTTCTGCATTGCTGGCAAGAGTGCCGGTTAGAATATATCATAATCACGGCACGCCGTATCTTGGTTATAAAGGGCCGAAAAGATGGGGACTGTGGCTGCTCGAATTTTTTAACTGCCTTCTGGCGACAAATGTCTTGACGGTTACGCAGGCAATCAGGGAGAAAATGATTGGAAGCAGAATTGTTTCTAAAAAAAAGGTTCTTTGCCTTGGTGCAGGCTCGGTTTGCGGCATCGACCTTGACGAGTTCAGAATTGAAAAATTCAATGACGAAATACGAAATAAAGAACGTCAAAAACTGAGCATAGGGGCGGAGGCTTTTGTGGTTTTATATGTTGGCAGGCCGCTGGCGCGAAAGGGCTTTGATGTATTGCTGCAGGCCTGGAAGATTTTCTGCCGACTGCAGCCTGATGCTGAAAAAATCCTGCTGACGGCAGGCTGCAGTTTGAAGGATATCGTTGACATCGCCGGCTTGTGCCCGGCCGGCATTGTCCCGCTCGGCTATGTAACCGAACTGCATCGATACTACGCTGCCTGTGACGTTGTTACCCTGCCGAGCAGGCATGAGGGGATGCCTTATTCGCTGCTTGAAGGGGCGGCGGCAGCAAGGACTCTTGTGGCGTCAGACATACCCGGCATGGATTCTCTGATAAAGCACAATCAAAGCGGCCTTCTTGCCGAGGCGAAAAGCCCGAATGATTTTGCGGATGCATTTAATTTGCTTTATACAAAACCGCAGTTGCGTAAGGAGCTTGCAGCAAGTGCCAGAAAAACCATTGAAAAATACTTTGACAGAAAAATTTGCGCCGAATTGCTCGTAGATTATTATTATAATGTCGGTTTGAAAACGAAAAATCTTCGGTAAGTTTCGATAACATTATGCTGATAAGATTACTGGTTTTTGTTATTGATATGATTCTTGTCAACGCGGCCTTTCTGCTGGCGTTTGTGCTGCGGTATGGCTTTGATGTGCCCGAGTATAATTTTACGCCTTACAGGGAAAACTTTATTTATCTGACGGCCCTGTATGCAGTGTCGTTTTTTATGATGAAAGTTTTCAGAAACAGATTTCGCTCGCACTGGGAACTTTTTAAAAGTGTCTTCGGCGGCTTTTTCCTCGGCTCTCTGTTTAACATCGGCCTCGTATATGTCTTCAGAGCCAGATGGATGGGTTTCCCTTCAAGTATTTTTGCCATATCTTTTCCAGTTGGAATTATCATCATATTCCTGATTGATTCATTGATTCTTCGCAGGACCGGCAGGCTGAAAACAAGAGTTGTAATCATCGGTAAAGGCGAGCCGCTTGAGGACAGAAAACTGCTTGAGAAAATGTATATTGATAATATTGAAGAGCTGATGCACTATGAGGATATCGATGAAGTTGTGATACTTGAGAAAATTCACAACGACAAACAGCTTAACCTGCTTGTTTATCTGCTTTTGAAACTGAAGGTCAGCGTTGTTTTCGGCCCTGCAATTTATGCCGAGCTTCTCTCGGAAAATGTTATGGAGGAAAACACCCTCCGGTTTCTTACGACTTTTATGGGAAGAAAATCCGACTACGAGGAGTTTCTGATAAGAGCTCTCGATATTGTCGGCGGCATAGTACTGCTGATAATTTTTTCACCGTTGATGACAGTGGCATCGCTGCTTATTAAGCTTACTTCCCGGGGCCCGGTTCTTTACAGGCAGGTTCGTGTTGCCAAGGATGGCGGGACTTTTACGCTTTATAAATTCAAAACTATGATTGACAATGCCGAGGAAAATTCAGGCCCTGTCTGGGCCGCTGAAGATGACCCGCGAGTTACCAAAGCAGGCCGTTTCCTGCGGGATGCGCGTCTCGATGAGCTGCCGCAGCTTATCAACGTGCTTAAAGGAGATATGAGCCTTGTAGGCCCTCGCCCTGAAAGGCCGCATTTCGTCAAGCTCCACAAGCCGCTTCGCCAGATAAGATTGGCCGTCAAGCCAGGCCTGACGGGCTTTGCACAGGTAAGAAGCCTCTACGATTTGCACCCCAAACACAAGGCAAGATACGACTATCTGTATATACAGAAACGCTCTTTCCTTTTGAATCTTTACATACTTGCTATGACCATACCTGTAGTGTTCTCCCGCAAAGGCCGGTAGTTTTTCTTAAACCCTTTGTGTTTTTTTGTTTTTATAAGGTTTTTTCCTTAAAAAAATTGTCTTTAACGGCTCGTTTTTAAGCTTTGGAAAATTCAGGGGAGCGTACTGCTCATCGCCGTTCTGCAATATGAATTTATCTCTCATCAGAGCGCATATTATTCGGTTCTTCGGGCTGTCGGTAATACAAAATTTTAGATGTTTGCCGGCTTCTGTCTTAAATGCTGCTTCGCAATAAAGTTTTTTCTTATTGAGATAAACGCAAACTCCTATGTATCCCGAGGAATTTTTACGGATAGTATTGAGGCAATTTTGTCTTGCATTGACGATTCGTAAGTTAACTCTGCGGTTGTCTAATGGATTGCGGTTGATATGGTCGACAATTTTGTTTTTTGCAGGCTGTAGTATTAAGCGTGAAAGCGTGTATCTTTTACTGCCGCCGATACTGCATTTTACCCCGCTTCCATGATAACGAAAATATTTCAGTCTTTTATATTTATGATAAGGCCTGGGTTTTTCATCTTGCACAATCCTGTAATAAATGTCTGCATCGACTATTAATTTGCCGAATTTAAACTCAATCTCTTTATAGTCGCCTTCCTTTTTCCCGATTTCCTCAATTTCTTGTGCGATTTGCTGTGCCATGTTAATCTCCTTTAGTGAATTCCTCATATTTTCAATCTTCAATTCTTTCCGACTTTCTATGTTGCCTCCGGCCAAATCGTTATTCTGGATTTCAAATTTCCATTATCGATTCTCGATTTTCTATGTTGCCTTTTCTCGAAAATCGACAATCGAAATTTGACCGCAATCAAGAATTCTGGATTTCAATTCTCGACTTTCGATTCTCGATTGCTCTATGTTGGCCTTTCAGGCCAACATCTCCCCCCGTATTACCTGAAAAGTTGCGCGTTTTTGCAAAAAATTCGGCAAAAATTTTGGGGTCAAAATTCATAAGTCCTTGTCAATTAAGGGTTCAATTTTTTTTAGATTTTCAAAACGCGCACGAAAAAAGTTGCGCGTTTTGTAAAAAAAATCTGCTTATGTGGACAAAATTGGTAGGGTTATATTCCCGTCCGAAAGGTGTTGTTTAGCCGTTGTCGGTACGACGACGATTTATGTCGTTTATATCCGCCGGATGCGGATTACCGGGGGTTTGTCATCTCAATTTATAGATTATCAGTTTGCTGTCCTTCTTTTCCGCATCGACCCAAAACTCAGTGATTTTCTCTCCCCCCCAGTCAGGTTCGTTGCCTGCCGTCTTGACCTGTGCAACTGCGAAATTAACCTTCTTTAAATCCTTTTGCTCCCACGCAAGAAAACCCTTGCGCTGCGCATAGAAAAATATTCGCTCGTCAGGCACAGCGATTATATCGCTCACAGCGGTATTGTCTGCCAGCCACCTGGCCGCGTCCAGAAATCCCGCCCTGTTCCTGCGTTTCGGCTCCAGCAGCTTGGGAAGACAAATCAATATCCCAGCCGCCAAAAGCAGATGAAAACACAAGGCCGGATTTAATTTAAGGCCTGAGCTTATTTTTTCACCGACAGCCCTTAGGCCGGCAGGGCAGTAAAACAAAAAGAGCAGGCTCAAAGGCAGGCAATGCCTCCTGCTCAAATAATTAAAATTGTAAAACAGCCACGAAAGCATTATTACGTTAAGCAGGATAAAGCTTATCACAAATATTTTTTCTATATCGCCGATTTTTTTAAAACCCTTTATAAATCGCGCATAAAAACCGACTAATGAAAAAACAAAAAAGTAGTAAAAGAGGTTCTCACCGGTCCTCTCGAAAACCTTTATTATGGCCTTTGCAGAACCTGCCTGCAAACCTGCGGCAAATATAATTGGCGCATCTGCCGTTGACGACGATTCGTCCTTTAATTCTTCGATTTTTTCAGGAATAAACTGCTGCCTGATGTGCATATAGGGCAGTACGATTGCCGCAAAACAAATCAGCAAAAGCAAAGCCGAAACAAAGGCTCTTTTTCTCGTCATCTCGTATCGCGGCCGAATCGCACAGAACGCAAGCCATACAAGGCCGTAAATTATAACCTGCGCGCATTCTGCTCTTATAAAATAGCCCAGCCCCGCCAAAAAGCCTGCGACTCCGTACAGCCCCCATTTTCTGCCTTTTGCCGCAGCGACCAGCGCTGCGAAACCCAGGCTTAAAAAGAGTATATAAGGCCAGTCCCGCAAAACTTCAGCCGAGAACCTTGCAGGATAAGGCAGAAAGGCGAGTATCAAAAGGGCGTAAAAGCTGTTTTGGCTTCCGACAAAGCTTTTGCCGATGAAATACAGAGGGATAAATGCAGCCAGCATAGATAGCAGCGAAGCAGCCTGTGCCGATATTATCCAGCTATTGACGGATTTCGTTGCGCCGAAGACGGAAGCTGTTTTATGAGCGGCATAGATTAAAAAAGGATACCCGCAGTAATCGCCTTTGACTGTTTCGATGGGGTTTATTGCGAATTGTTGTGCCTGTTGGATGTAGCGGGGCCCGTCTTTTGTAATCAGGTATGTAGTCAGGATAAGATAAATCCCGATAGCTGAGGCAGCCATCGCCGGCAATAGAGGCAGCAATCTGTTTTTAATATTCATAGAACGCAGGAATTGTATATACAGCCGCGTGCCTTTTGCAACTGTTTTATTTGTGGTTGACCCCGCCATAAATGGCGGGGTTCGGTTTTAGTTTAGCCGCCGCCGGCACGGCGGCGAGGATGGCCTTTCCCACCTTTCCCACCTTTCCCACTTTTCTCACTTTTCTCACCTTCTATAACCTCTGCGGCAATCCTGTTTTTTCCCTTTACCTGCGGGCGATAACAGGTAAAATCCTACCTGTATATGAAGAAATCATTATCGAATCTGCCGAAACGCAAGCAGGCCGAGCTAAAGCTCATAAAAAACACCATTCTCGAAAAAGTACCCGATGTCCGAATGGTCGTCTTATTTGGCTCTTACGCACGCGGCAAATGGGTCAAAGACATACACACCGAAGGCCATACAACCCACGTATATGAATCGGACTTTGACATCCTCGTTGCCGTAAAATCGAAGAAAAGCGCTGAAAGCCACGACCTCCACGACAGGGTGGAAAAGGCAATCGAAGCGACAAATAAAGTCAAAACACCCCACAGCATAATCTATCATACCTTCGGTTACGTCAGGCAGATGCTCATCGATGGCCAATATTTCTTTACGGACATAAAAAAGGAAGGCATACACCTCTACCGCAAAGGCAGTAAATTCAGCCTCGGAAGAGTAAAAATCCTAACGCCCAAAAGGCGAAGGCAAATCGCACAGCAGGATTTCAAACAATGGTCCAAAAATGCAAAGGATTTTTATTTTGGTTATGAGGTATATTTCAAAAAACGCAATTACAAAAAAGCTGCTTTTATGCTTCACCAAACCGTTGAGTCTTTTTACAGTGCTATTACGTTAGTTTTTATAAATTATCGTTTTCGGACGCACGATATTAAGTTATTGGGCATAAAGGCCGTAAGTTACGATACTGAATTTGCGCTAGCGTTCCCGCGCAGGACGGCCTCACAGCGGAGAGCCTTTAATTTATTAAGAAAGGCCTACGTCGATGCCCGCTATAAGGCATCGTACAAAATTACCAAAAAGCAGCTCGAGTACCTCGCAGGGAGAGTAAAGGTATTACAAAAGCTGACAAAAAAGATTTGTCAACAAAAGATTAAATCATTTGTTTAACCACGGATTTCACAGATTTTTGCGGATTTTTGTCCCTAAACCCTGCATTCTCCTGCCCTTGGCGACGGCAAATTCTCCTCTGCGGCGGCTCTTTCGCCTCTCCATTCTCGATTATCGACTTTCCGCGCCTCGACAAGCTGCCGGTCCTCCCACGTAATCCCTGACTGACGCTTAACCTGTCTCGTAATCTTTGGATTTTTTTTGACTAACCGTATGATTATGGTTAACTTATAATAAATCAGGATGGTTTTTTTGGATAGGGCAGTAAATGAGCGGTGATGTAAGCGACAGGAAGAGACTTATATCAATAACTGGTGGTAACATCCGCAACAACCATATATACATCAGTGGTCATCACGACTTTTTCCCGAAAGAGTGTTACGGTTCCTCTGAAAGCAAAAAAGGGCTGGGTAAACCTCTGACACTTTTACTAGAAGGATTAAATAAGGAAATTAAAACGGATATTTCTAATGGTACAAATGGAAAACCAAGAAACTTTTTTCGAAAACGTAGCTGGGTAAGTAAATTCTTCAAACAATTTAATATTTGTGAAGGGGACGTTATAGCCATTGAGAAAATCGCTAAATATAAATATCGGGTATACCCTTTCGAGACTAAAAATATTCGTGAAGGCTCTGAAATGCCATCGCATTGGTTGAAACCCCCGGCAAGCAAATTAAGAGTTATTGATCTTTTTGCCGGTTGTGGCGGTTTTTCTTATGGTCTTAAAAAAGCCGGCTTTGAAAACCTATTGTCCATAGAATGGGATAAATCGTGTTGCGAAACTTTCAAAGCTAATATAAGCCCAAGAATACTTAATTGTGCTATTCAAAAAGTCGAAACTTTTCCCAAAACGGATTTACTTGTCGGTGGTCCTCCGTGTCAGGGTTTTAGTAATCTTGGAGAAAAACTCCCTAATGATCCACGAAGACAATTATGGAGGCATTTTTTAAGAGCTGTTAAAGATTCAAATCCTTTAATATTTATAATGGAAAATGTTCCGCCTATTCTCAAATCTGCAGAATATCAGGAAATTGTTAAACAAGCCCGCAAATTAGGCTATGAAGTCGAAGGACGCATTTTAAATACCGCATTTTACGGAGTACCCCAACAAAGAAAACGGGCGATAATTATAGGCAGCCGAATCGGCAAACCTGTTTTTCCTAAACCCACACATCGCGCACCAAACGACGGTAATTTATACGAATCTGATCTACCCATCTGGAAAACAGTTAAAGATGCTATAAGTGATATGCCCGCAAAACCCGATGGTAAAAACTGGCACATCAGTAGAAATCCGACCGGATTATCAGAAAAAAGATATCGTTGCATTCCTGCAGGGGGTAATCGTTGGAATCTGCCGCTTCGCTTGATGCCGCCTTGTTGGAAACGCAAAACCAAAGGCGGAACCGATC
>Ga0315543_1004330_pt1 | contig 11944 bp, 12 predicted proteins | sample SalMarSW160210MG_2_FD_203098 | JGI IMG/M metagenome (GOLD analysis project Ga0315543, IMG submission 203098) | Salt marsh sediment microbial communities from the Plum Island Ecosystem LTER, Massachusetts, United States - Salt Marsh Sediment SW1601-210 ...
TATGTAAATATTTACATAATTTACGGCCATGCAAAAGAAAGAACGTTAGGAAGAATCGTAGGACACGGAAGATGGATCTGATAGGTCTCTGGGGGATATCTTGTAAGGACATGAAAACCGTTAAATTGATAGATATCAAATTCAAACTGTAAATATCAAGCCATAATCATTTGGCGGATATCCCTTCCATATAACGTTTTCTTGACCCTGCTGTATCTGCTATTGAGTGCAACAATCTAAATTTATTTGATATCAAAATAGTATCTTAGCAAACATTCCATTATTTACACCAATAGGATTATGACCGCACGGCACAATATGTTGTATAATCACCGATCCTAAATTATTCATCGGAAATTCAACATTCTGCCATGATCCATGCATTTTTCATGGTGAAAAATGCATGATTCTGGAATGTTATCTTCTATTTTCACCTGCAATAGGTTAATATTTATTGCTGAAGGTATAATAATATGGGGTATCAGTTATCTATGGTGGGGCGGTAATTCCGTTTCTGGTTTGATTAACCGTGAATATTATCATCCCATCTCACAATTTTCTCCTACCCTGAAAAAGGCGCTTCTTATCAATTAAATAACTTGATTTTATTTATAAACAGAATATCATATGATCGATTAATAAAGGTCTGTCTTTTTTGGTGACCGGTTTCGTTCTGAAGGGAAGATCCATTTTTCAAAAGTGGCGACCTGAAGTTTGAAACAATGAAAATTTATTTGAAGGGGGGACGTCACTATGGCTAATGGTACTGTAAAGTGGTTTAGCGATAAAAAGGGCTATGGCTTCATTGAGCAGGAAGATGGTCCGGATGTATTTGTTCATCATTCAGGTATCAACTCAGAAGGTTTTAAATCTCTCAATGAGGGCGATCAAGTTACCTTTGATATAGAGCAAGGGGAAAAAGGTCCTGCCGCTGTAAATGTCACTGTAGTTTAGATTATGGTTCTGGGGAAAAAAGGCACTCCATGGATTTATGATGGAGTGCCTTTAATATTTTGATGCCAAGATCAAATAAATCTTAACCTATAATTTTTCTGTAATTAGAAGGAGATCAGAATGAATATCTACGTAGGTAATCTATCGTATGAGTTGACCGAAGAGGATTTAAAACAGGCTTTTGAGGTCTTTGGAGAAGTCGACACCGTCAAGGTTATAAAAGACAATTACACTGTCAGATCAAAAGGATTTGGATTTGTGGAGATGCCCGCTAAAGCTGAAGCACAGTCTGCAATCGAAGGTTTGAATGGGAAGGACCTGAAAGGGCGAAGCCTTAATGTCAGTGAAGCCCGCCCTCGCTCTGAAGGCCGCCGAGGTGGCGCAAGATCTGGAGGACCAAGGCATGTCGGAGGACGACGCTTTTAGTTAACGGCAACCGGACATAAGAACCGGAGCAATCATCAGTAGGATATAAATAACACCTAACAACGGCTTTGAAATTGGGCGTAGGCAGAGTAAATCTTTAAAAAGGGAATAAATATAGCCTCATTAATCTAATGTAATATTTTTCAAGAAAGGAGGAAAAACATGAATAAAGGAGATTTAATCAACGAGGTTTCCAAGGTCGTAAAAATCAAAAAGGACGCTCAGGCAGCTGTGGACTGTGTTCTTTCAAGCATTACCAAGGCATTAGAGAATGGAGACTCTGTATCATTGGTTGGATTCGGCGCATTCAAAGTAGCTGAAAGGAAGGCTCGTAAAGGCCGCAATCCACAAACAGGAGAAGAGATAGATATTGCAGCAAGTAAAGTTCCAAAATTTGTTGCTGGAAAGGCTTTGAAAGAAGCTGTGAAATAATTATTTGTTCGTAGATAAACTCCTTAGGCGGGGCCAGCAATAGTCCCCGGTTACTCGGTAATATCAACCCCTCAATGTTCATGCTATATCGTTTCTAAATAAGGGCAAATCACAATTTCACAGGGTTTGCCCTTTTCAATTTTATGGTATATGTAATAGACATGAATTGGTTTCAGGTTGCTGTTTTGGTAAGATATTTCAATATTCGGGAATTAAAAATGCATGAGCTTTCTCATCGCTGAAAATACCTTTTTTTATCAATCATTAGCATAAGATCCCGAGCGTAAGCCCGTGGGTGTTTACTTACCAATATTATTTTAGGGAGTGTTATGAATAAGAAATTAATTGTTATCGGTATAGGAATTGTTGGTGTTCTATTGCTGTGGATAGGGATTTCAATTTATCCGGACTGGTTGTGGTTTGAAAATTTGGGCTTTTCACCTGTTTTCTGGACTATGCTGTTGGGCAAATTCGGGTTTGGATCGATGGTCTGGCTGCTTTTGGTCCTGATCATCGGCATTAACATTTACGCCGCCAATCGCTTAAACCCGCGTATCGGGACAGAGGGGGATTTTAAAGTTACCGACGATTATGCTTCCCAAATTGGCCTTTCCGCTCCAACGCTAAAAACCCTGGTGACCGCTTTTATTCTATTTTTCGAGTAGGCAGGAGCCTCCCGAGGCTAAAGGAAAATGTTTGTTTTCTCCGTTTTCCGCCTACTTTCGCGGCGGTGCCACAAGATCTCTTCCATACCTCAGTTGCTCTCCTGCCCCTCACAGAACCGGACAAGCAGCTTTCCCACATCCGGCTCCTCGGATCGTCATTCAGTATGCCTCCGCCCTACGACATGGGTCCAGGTCTTTGCGGATTCTCGGTTTCGGCCACTTTACCCAGATCAGTGCCTGGTTAAAGCTTGCCCAGGTGTACGCCCTGCGCTGGCTCTTGCGGTTAAGCCATTTGAGCAAAATCCGTGTCGTACGATAGACGTAGTAGCTGCACCTTTCCGAGTTGTCCGTTATGGCGTAATAGTTCAGGTGCCCAATTACACGGCGCCTGGCCATTCGCAACATTTCACCTTTGCGCATTACGCAGCGCGCCTTTATGGCCCAGTCTGTAAACTCACACAGACTGGCTCCCAGCTTCTTGCGGCTGGTGCGGCGCTTCAGCTTGAAGTATCCTTGCCGGGTCTTGCCACAATAATGGGTAAAACCCAGAAAGGTGAACTCTTCAGGCTTGGCGCCCCGTTTCCGGGCGCTTTCTCGGGCAAAACGACCAAACTCGATGCTGCGGGTCTTATCCTCGGCCAACTGCAAGCCAAAGCCTTCCAGCCGGTCCTCCAGTCGCTGACGAAATGCCCACGCATCTTCCTGATACTCAAAACAGGCCAGAAAATCATCGGCAAAGCGAAAATAATGCGCCTCGCCCCTGACCTGCGGTTTCACCCGTCGCCTGAACCACAGGTCCAATACGTAATGTAAGTAGACGTTTGACAACAGCGGCGACAAAATCGACCCTTGCGGCGTTCCCAGCTCACTGGCCTTCACCAGCCCATCTTCCATGATGCCGCTTTTGAGCATTCGGATAATCAAGCGAATCACCCGCTCGTCTCCGATGCGATGCCGCAGAAACTTGATCAGCCACTCGTGGTTCACCTGATCAAAGAAACCTTTGATGTCGGCCTCCACCACATGGTTGATCCGTTTGCGCTGGATCGTGCGACCCAGCGCATCAAGGCATTGGTGCTGGCTGCGTCCAGGTCGATACCCGTAGCTGCTGTCTTCAAATACCGATTCGTAAATCGGCTCCAACGTCCGTTTCACCGAAGCCTCTACAATTTTATCTTCAAAATTGCTGATCCCCAGCGGACGGCCTTTCGCACTGCCCGTTTTAGGAATATAGCTCCGGCGCTTGGCTCCCGGACGGTAACCCATCCGTCCGAGTCGCTCTGACAGCTCCTGAAGATTGCTCTCCAGATCACTGCCATATTGCTGCTTGGTTACGCCATCCACTCCGGTCGCCTTGCCGGCTTCCAGACTGTCGTAGCAGGCTCGCAAATTGTCCACATCCGTGATGTGGTGGTACAGACTGGTAAATACCAGTTCCGGCTCGTTGCGCGCCTTTTCACCTATCCACTTCAGATTCGTTGCCACCGATTATCACCCTTTGCATGATGTCTGTGTTGTCCCTTCCATGGCCAACTCACCGTGGGAACCTTCGCTCAGCGGGAATTAGCCGCTTCATCGCTAGGCCATTGCGGCTCTCCGGCTCCCATCACTTGCGACGCGGCCATCCCACAACCTCTTTTTACATTGGCTGTGGTACTCGGGTACTGCCATTGCGGATGATTCCCCAAGGACACCTTGATCGTCGCTCGCCTGGTTAACTGCCGGTCGTTGTGTGGCTCGATGCTGTCTTAGACCCCGGGGTGTCGGCTCTGCACTCGTCATTAACGTGCCCGCCGCATGGCCTGCGCCCGGTGAGATGGGATCGGCACGGTCCCAAAATTATAAGTTCTCGGAGCTACGTGTCAGATTCAGGGCTACACCCTTCACCTCGCCACACTCGCTTATCAGCCTTGTTGCTTGCGCAACTCAACTTTACACTACCGAGCGGTTGACTAAACCTTACCCGGGCAGGCCTGTGATCCTTTCGGATCATTCCTGCTCAACTGGCAACCATTGCCAGGTTACCCTCACCTTTTATATTGCTTCAAAAAGCTCCACTGAATGGGATTTGCTCCTGCGATATCTGTATCAGCAGCCTTTTGGCAGCACCGACCCTGTTTTTAACCTGGACATCGGTTTTTACTTGTTCTCGCTGCCTTTTTACATCTTAATCCAAAATGGGTTGCTGATTCTTTTTGTCGTGGCTGCACTGGCCACTATGGGCTGGTATCTGAAAAACGGTGCCCTGAAAATAGAGGGTGACTTCCGTCAGGCCCAGGGTACCCTGCCCACTTTGCCTAAAATCACCCTTGCGGAAAACGTTAAAAAGCATCTTATTTTTCTGGGCGGATTCTTTGTGCTGCTAATGGCCTGGGCCTATCGTCTGAAAATGTTCGGGCTTTTATATTCCACCCAGGGACCGGCTTTCGGCGCCAGCTATACCGATGTTCACATTAAGGTTCTGGCCTATAGGGTTATCGTTCTTATCTCGATAGGATTTGCCGTAGTCCTTTTTATCAACGCCTTTAAACTTAGGGCAAAAATAATCTGGATTAGTGCGGTAATCTGGATAGGCGTCGTGTTGGTGCTGGGAACCGGGCTCCCTATCCTGGTCCAAAAAGTTATCGTCAAACCCAATGAACTGGCCAAAGAATCCCCCTACATCGCCCACAATATCGATTATACCCGCAAGGCCTACAACCTGAATAAAATCAAAGTAGTCAATTTTGAAGTGAACGACCGGCTCAGTGCCCAGGATCTCAAGCAGCATGACGTAACGATCCAAAACATCCGGATCTGGGACGAGCGCCCGCTGCTTCAAACCTACCGGCAAATTCAAGCCATACGGCTGTATTACGATTTTAACAATGTCGACGTCGATCGGTATTTCCTCAACAACCAGTATCGCCAGATCATGCTGGCCGCCCGGGAGCTGGTGGTCAACAAGCTGCCTCCCCAGGCCGACACCTGGGTCAACAGACACCTCATCTATACCCATGGCTACGGACTGGCCGCAAGCCCGGTCAATGAAGTGACCAGCGAGGGGCTGCCCCGCCTCTTTATCAAAGACCTGCCGCCTTCCTTTGAACCGGACCTGAGGGTCGTGCGCCCCGAGATCTATTATGGCGAAAAAACGGATGAGTATGTGATGGTAAAGACCAACGCCCGGGAATTTGATTATCCCAAGGGGGACAAAAATGTTTATAACACCTACCAGGGCAAGGGCGGTATCCATATCAAATCTTTTTTCAGAAGGCTTTTGTTTGCCATTGAGTTTTTGGATCCCCAGATACTGTTTACTACGTACTTAAGTCCGGAGAGCCGCATCATGTTTAACCGGCGGATTAACCGGCGGACGAATTCGATTGCCCCCTTTCTCGATTATGACGGTGATCCCTATCTGGTTCTTTCCGGTGGAAAGCTCTACTGGATTCAAGACGCCTACACGACCTCTGAAATGTATCCTTATTCGCGCCGGTCTCGCGGCACTTTTAATAAAAGACAGCTTAACTACATCCGCAATTCCGTCAAGGTCACCATCGATGCCTATAACGGGGATGTGGTTTTCTACATGATTAATGAAAAAGACCCCATCGTCAAAACCTATGCGCGGATCTTCCCGGATCTGTTTAAGCCTTTCAAGGAAATGCCCGCGGAGCTGAAGGAGCATATCCGCTATCCCAAAGATCTCTTTAAAATCCAAATGGAGACTTACACGAAATATCACATGGAAGATGTCCAGGTCTTCTACAACCAGGAAGACCTCTGGCAAATTCCGGATGAGGTCTATGGGGAGCGCCGTCAGAAAATGGAACCTTACTACATCATTATCAAGCTGCCCGAAGAGCAAAAGGAAGAATTTTTCCTGATGACCCCTTTCACCCCTTCCAAGAAAGATAATATGATCGGCTGGCTGGCGGCCCGATGTGACCTCTCCAACTACGGCAACCTGCTGGTCTACAAGCTGCCCAAGGAAAAACTGGTCTATGGACCGATGCAGATTGAAGCCAGGGTGGATCAGCAAACGGAAATATCCCGAGAATTGAGCCTGTGGGGGCAGAGAGGTTCCCGGGTCATCCGGGGCAATCTATTGGCTATTCCCGTCAGTGATACCTTTATCTATGTGGAGCCGGTATATCTGGAAGCCATCCAGGAAGAAAGCCAAATGCCCCCAACCGACACCCCTCAGCCCGCCGGTAGAGCCAAGTCCCGGAAGGCAGGCGCGCACGCGCGTCCCCAGGTGGAAGAGGCAAGGGCCGCTTCTCTGCCTGAACTCAAAAGAGTCATTGTCGCTTTTAGCAATCGCCTGATTATGGAAGAAAACCTGGACAAGGCTTTGAGCAATATCTTGGATATTGAAACAACCTCGAAACATGCGGCTTCCCTGGTTATTCCTCAAATAAAGGGTGAAGGGTTATCCAAGCTCGGCGCCACGGCCCTGGACCACTATAATAAAGCCAAAGCATATCTGCGTCATGGCGATTGGACCGGCTATGGGAGGGAACTGGAAAATCTGGAAAAAATCCTTAAAGAAATATCCGGAATGAAGAAGGAAAAAAAATAAAATTTAAAGTGATGTGATATTAACTTCCCAGCTCAATAGCTTACTGGTTGATCAGAGTGATAAGATTTTGCTTTTTCGAACGTTTAAGAAGGACGTCATTTAGTTTTCTGGTACGATAACCTATGGAATTTAAATACGGATAACATTACAATGGTAATGATATCCAGATCCGTATAATCACTTTCAAACAAGGAGAAACAGAAATGGGTGATAAGGGAAAAAGAGACAAAGGCAAAAGGGAACAACAGAAAAAGGCCCAGCTTAATCCAAAGGAAAAACGAAAATTGAAAAAAGAAAAGACGAAATAAATGCCCAGTGTTATTCGGTGACCTTAAATCAAGCACGGAAAACTTGTGTGTACTGCAATGTATCTTTCTGCTTTGAAATGGCTTCATATGAACATGCATCATAATTTTTCCCTGCTCATTTTCTGATAAACATGTCCATTATTTTTTAAAGACAGAATTCATCAAATTTTTATTGTTCGACTGTTACAAATTATTTTGAAACTATGAACTTAAAACCTGTATTAACTGTATAAATTAATTGTGTAAAATTTTAAATATTATGAAATCAATTTCACAGAAATTGGTGAATATTATTCATAATATCTGGTTGTATTAATCCTGTTTAGAAATATAACTATTTAGGATTATACGACAAATATTTATCTAAAGAATTTGGCATGATTTCTGCTTATTTATTAATAAAAAATAAAAGTTGAAATCAGAATTGACGCAAGTAAGTGCCACACAACTTCAACATCTAAAATAAAAACCATGTGATGGCCATGATCCTCCAAAGGTTATACTTAAAAAGGGAGTTTGAGGTGGCACTTAGTTAGTGTCCATCCATAAATGAGGATTTTTGTTCAAGATCAAGGCATGCGAAAAAAATAACCGCAGGCATATGTTTAATATTCCGAGGATTTATTCGCCACCGAACTTTGGCGAATTAATTTTTTGAGCATAACGCAGAGATAGGGCAAAAAGACCATTTATGGATGGACAATAGTTAATAGCTTCTCTGATGTACGTGCATCTTAGTTCTCGATCAGATATATATTTTTATATAATTTGATGAGCATCGAGCTAATAACGGCATTGAGGGAAGCTAACAGTATAAGATGCCTGGTAGTCTCTTGTGTGGTTTAGCAAAAAGAGGCTATCGGGCTATAATATTGGCAGAGCAAAAAAGGCTCTGCCTTTTTTATTTTCTTTTTAATAATCTTAGAGGTGGTTAAGATTTATTCTTAAGAAGAAGCTTGTTCCGGAATTATTAAAATACATGCTTTCTCAAGAGCTTCAACAAATTTCGGGTTCGTTCTTCTCATTCTAATTATTCTGCCCCAAGACAGAATGTCTTCAAGTGTGGGCTGCTCTATTCCGATATTGGATTCCCTCTCAACGGCCTCAATGAGTAACGATACGGAATAGATTGTGATATTTTCTAACATTTCTTCAATAGAGATATCAGTTTTATCGGTATGCTGGGACCTTAATATTTCTGATACACAGATGGATAGAATTGGATCCGCAACATCCTCCGGCTTTTTACATTCTTCAAGATCATAGCTTGCATCTAAAAAATCCCCGGCCATCTTTTGTAGGATCCCCAACCATTCATTATTCAGGTTCTGCGGTAAAAGTGCATCAGGCCCATGCAATAAAACTTCATTACCGAATTTGGATAGCATTTCATTAAACCTTTCGTATTAATTGGGGTTAATCATATCCCTCAACTTGCCAGAATATTTAAAGGTTACAACCTTTCTCGGTTTCAGCATCATATCCTCACCAGTTCCAGGGTTCCGGCCTTTACGTTCCTTCTTTTCCCTTACACAGAACTTGCCGAATCCACTGACAAGAACATTTTCACCTGATTCTAATCAGCATGGCGCAGAAAAAATTTATTATCGCCTTGTCCCGCAAACACCGAGCAACCTTCAAAAAAATATAAAAATTGCGGCAGACAGGGCTAAGATTCATAAGTGGGTGACGGTCCACGCATTGCGTCACAGTTTTGCTACTCATTTCCTCGAAAATGGACAGGATATCCGGACGATTCAGGATTTACTTGGTCATTCGAGTTTCCAAACGACTAGGATTTACACGTATGTTGTTAGAAAAAACACACTTGGGATAATCAGTTCCTTGGACTAAAAGTGTCTCATATTTTTCGATTTTAAATTATGCCGAATTGGCATAACCATTGAATTTAAACCTAAAGTTGAAAGAATTACATTTTTGTTATATAAAAATCATATTTGAATATTTTTAACCATCTAAAATAAAAATAATTTTACAAAATTGGCTCATTTTCATGACGGGTACAAAAATGTCTCAAATTCGTTTTTTTAGATGAAAAAAACAATTCTACATAATATAATGTTTTGTGTATAATAAAATATGCAAAAAAAGAAATCAAAGAAACAGAGTTGGATTGATGTTAAGAAATCAATAGGGAGTTTTGAGCGTTCTCAGCTTATTGACCTCGTAAAAGATCTTTACCAACTTTCAGAGGAAAACAAAACTTTTCTGCACGCCCGTTGTTTAGTTGGAGATGACTCTCTTAAACGATATAAAAAAAATAATTTTTAATTCTCTATATCCCGATGTGGATGGAGCGCCAGCGTAACTCATATCCGAGTGAATTCGGTTGTTCTGTGTGTCACTCTTTTATCGAAGAACTCCGAACCGTTTTATCACCTGAATCATTTGCCAAACTAGAATCAAAAATAAATTTAAGCGGTCAGAAAAAAGACAAAATGTGTAGAGGATCACATAAACAGGCTTTGGAGAAATACGAAAAAAGACAAATCAGAAAGTACTTTAATTGTAAAAAAGATGGTGTCTTTGTGGAAGTAGGTGCCAATGAACCTGTCGGCCTGAACTCCCAATCGTGGCATCTTGAGAAGGAACTCAATTGCTCCGGGTTGTTGATCGAACCGAATCCGGAGTTGGCTCAAAAAGCAAAAGGAACCCGCCCCAAATCAATTGTATGCGAGTGCGCATGCACATCTCCGGAAAAAGCGGGACATTCAACATTATACATACCGGTGAAGGACGGCAACTTGATCACCTCACACGCCGCCGTGGGAAAGAACATTGATGATCATCACTACCGAAAACATTTAGAGATCAAAGTGGAAGCCAAGACCCTCAATGAATTGCTTGAGTCCACCCACATAGAGCATATGGATTTCTTGTCCATTGATGTCGAGGGCGCGGAAATGGACGTGCTCTTGGGGTTGAGTTTGGACAAATACCGACCAAAATTGATTTTGCTCGAAGATAAGCATGTGTACTTGACGAAACATATGTATTTGAAGAAGAAGGGATATGTCCTCGCTAAAAGGACAAAACAGAATTGCTGGTATGTTCCGGTGGGAGAAAAGCGACCCAGTCAGACCGTCATGGAGAAGGTCAGGTTGTTAAAGAGGCTGTATATCAGTATATGGTGGAAAAAGGTCCGACTGGCGTTCAGATCGAGACATCTTGCCCCGCTGTTAAGGCTTTGACCGGCATAGTCCCTGGCTGTTCTTCAGAACCAAACGGTAAGAGGGTCCTGCCTTGTATTTCCCTGATGACGTGCATTGCCCAGAGTGCCCAAACGCCTTGCCCTGTGCCCAATGCACTATGGGGCGCACTGGCGCTAGAAATTTTGGGTGCGTCTATTGGATTATTGGTTTAATAAAAATATCGGATCTTGGACCCGTTGGTAGAATCCAATGAACCAATGGACATCCCGCAAAGACACGGCGTTTCCAATGCATCTTTCTGATCTAATATTATATTCCAGCTTTTTGGTGTGATCCGGTCGGCAAACCGGCGTATCTCTTCTTTATCAAAGGCTGAAATCATACGATGCTCCCGTGCTATTTAGCCCGGATATTTTGAGGTTTGATCTTTGTGGGACTTGTCTTGTCCTCGCGGTTTCTTTTTTGCAAGGATGTTCCTGATCATGGTCAACACCTCCCACTCTTTAAAGGGCGCCAGGATGCACGCGTAAACACTAAGTTCCATGGCCTCTTTGATAAGGTCTCGATGCGATTGATCACAAAGAAGAATAACATCGCATCCAGAGCAAGTAACATTAATTCTTGAATAGATCTTGGCCCCATAACTGTTTACCACCTCGTGGTCCACAAAAACGATTGCACTGCTTATCCCTCTTATTTTTTTTATAAGTTCTTCCGGATTAGCTGTTATTATGGGATTATAGTTGTTATTCTTGCACAACTCTATAATATAATTGCAAATCGCTTCATTGGCGATCAAAATAACAATGGCCGTTTGTTTTTGATTCGTATTCAATGTAAGACAGCTTTTCGCATTTCGAAAAAGCCCAATTCCCGCGGCGGTTCGATTCCCTGGCAATAGGTCAAAGTGAGCGGTAACAACGTCGCTCGCCGTGCCTGCCGGTACCACGTATGATTTCAGATTGGCAATCCGCCAGGGACCAGGATAAGATGGCTAATTTGTTCAATTTAGAAACAAAATCCTTGCCTAAAATCAATTTATTTTGTATAAGAACAGCTTTGATATAAAAACTTGTGTAATATTAAATAGTTTTGAAAGGAAAATTCCTGGTAATCAGAATAAATAAGCGGCGGGGATATGGCAGAACTATGGAGGCCCCCGCCGCTTGCGGAGTCTGACCAGGACTCCGGATTGGTATAACTTAAGCTCCCTGGTACGAAAGTCAGAATTGGGTGAGGAGCAGAGAGAATTTTGTACTCTAGCTCCTCACCCCTATGTGCAGAGGCGCGAGGTAAGAGGCTTTTGTTGTTATAGGTTACTGAGGTATGTAGGGCACAAGGAAGGGCAGCTCCATCCTCTCCTCGGGCCACATCTTCACGCTCGTCACATCTTTGCCGGGCCAGACTTCCTGGTCATTGATT
>Ga0315543_1004332_pt1 | contig 11942 bp, 12 predicted proteins | sample SalMarSW160210MG_2_FD_203098 | JGI IMG/M metagenome (GOLD analysis project Ga0315543, IMG submission 203098) | Salt marsh sediment microbial communities from the Plum Island Ecosystem LTER, Massachusetts, United States - Salt Marsh Sediment SW1601-210 ...
GGGCCTCCTCCAGTGGGATGACCGCGCCGCCCTCCTCAAAGGCATCCCCCGTCTCGTAGATACCGACGATGCGGAAGGCGCCGCCGGTGATGCGGAGCGCATCGCCCACCTCCTTGCCCATGCTCTGCGCCGCGCCTCGGCCCAGGATGAGAGGCTTCCCCTGCAGGCTGTGGCCGGTCTCTGACCGCGCCACCCGCCTCCTCCCCAGTCCCTGCCCCTCGACGATGCGGAAATGGGCGATGGCGAAGCCCTCGGGGTCATAGCCGAAGATGAAGAAATAGGGAGAGGCCTCGGCCTGGACGTTGCCCATCAGCATGCCGTCCACATCGGCCACCTCCGGCCAAGCCCGCAGTTGGTCGGCGACCGTCTCCTCCACGCCGCCCATCGTGATGTCCATCATGCCGGCCTGGGTGAGCACCAGGTCGGCCTGGCTGCCGCTGACCATAGCGGTGTAGCCGGCGCGCATTCCTTCGGCCATCGCGCCCAGCGCGACGATGGCCGCCACGCCGATGGCGATGCCCAGCAATGTGAGGATAGTACGGCCCTTACGGCGGAAGAGATTCTTGAAGATCATTGGTCAACCCTGGGCGTAAAACGTGAAACGTGAAACGTGAAATTTAGGGTGGCGGAGCCACAACCAAGCATCGTTTCGCGTGTTTGGTCATTGTTCATTGGTTCATTGTTCATTCGTACCGCAGCGCTTCCACCGGCCGCATGCGCGTCGCTCGCCAGGCCGGGTAGAGCCCGCCTATCACACCAGTCACCAGCCCCACCGCCAGCGCCTGCACGAACAATTGGGGGCTGTAGCGCGGGTCCAACATTCCCCCTATCCCCGGTATCTGTGTTATTCCCCAGACCATCCCCATCCCCACGAGGATACCGCAGACGCCGCCCACCGCGCCCAGCACCAGCGCCTCCCGCAGGATCATCCCGATCACCTGACGCCGCCGCCAGCCCAATGCCCGGAGAACGCCAATCTCCCGCGTCCGCTCCAACACGCTCATCAGCATCGTGTTCAGCATCCCCACCCCGCCGATGAACACCGCCAGGAACGACATCTGCCCCACCAACTCCTCCATCGTCTGAAGGTCCGGCAGGCTCTCGGCGAACTTGGAGGTAAGCGAGACGTCAATCTCCGGGAAGTTGGCATCCAGATAGGCGCGCAACTCCTCCACCCGCGCTGGATCGGTCACCTTGATGGCATACAGGCTCACCTGGTGGAGTTTCCCGGCCAGCGCCTGGGCCTCCCGCAGGCTGACGACCACGCAATTTTCCTCGTAGCCCACGCCCGTCTCGTAGATGCCGACCACACGGAAACCACTCCCCAGCAAGCGGAGCGTGTCGCCCACCTCCAGCCCCATCACCTCCGCCGCCCCCCGGCCGACGATGACCTGGCGGCGGGCCGTGAGCGGTTGGCCTTCTACGATTTTGAAATGGCGGATGGCGAATTCGCGAGGGTGGTAGCCCATGATGAAGAGAATGGGCATCTTCTCCGTGCTGTCAAAGGCGAAGCCAATGCCGGAGACCGTCTCCACGTCGGGCAGGGCGGCGATGCGCGCCCCTACCCGTTCGTCAATGGAACTGAAACTTAGATCGGAGCAATCGGCCTCCAGGGCCATCAGGTCAGCCTCGCTGCCCATGTACATGGTGGTGAAGGACTCGATGACCCCCTGGGTGATACCACCCAGAGCGACGATGGCGGCAATGCCTATCCCGATGCCGAGCGTGGTCAGCACGCTCCGCGTTCGCTGCCGCAAAATACTGCGTATTGCCATTCCCGCCCACGCTATCCGCTTATCCGCTCCTCTATTCGCTGCCCCACCCTCGTACCGCAGCGCCTCCAGCGGCACCAGCCGGCCGGCCCACCAGGCTGGGTACGCTCCGCCCACCAGTCCCAGCACAACCACCGTGACGAGGGCACGGGCGAAGAGTTCGGGGGAGAACTGCGGCCCCAGCGCACCCACGATGCCGGGGGAGCCGCGCAGCAAAAAAACCACCGCCACCCCCAGGCCGATGCCCGCCAGCCCCCCCAGGAAGGAGAGGGCCAGCGACTCGCCCAGGATGAGGCGCAGCACCCGGCCCCGCCGCCAGCCCAATGCCCGCAGCAGGCCGATCTCCCGCGTGCGCTCAAAGACCGACATGAAGAGCGTGTTGGTCATCCCGACCCCGCCAATGATCACCGCCAACACCGAGATGGACCAGGCGAATACTTCCATGGCCGCGATGCTCTGTTGCCGGTCGGCGAACTCGGAGGTGGTGGAGAGGGTCAGGTCGTCCTTGTCAAAGAGCCGCTCCACCCGTGCCCGCAGCCGGGTTTCATCAATAGGATCGCGCAGGCGGATGTAGAACAGAGAGACGTGGCGCGGCTGCAGCAGCAGCGCCTGCGCCTCCTCCAGCGGGATGATCGCCCCGCCCTCCTCAAAGGCGTTCCCCGTCTCGTAGATGCCGATGATGCGGAAGGCTCCACCGGTGATGTATAACGTGTCGCCCACATCCTTACCGAAATTTTCAGCGGCGGCGCGGCCCAGCAGGCACGGCTTTCCCCGCACGCCCCGCGCCTCCCCCAGCCCCTGCCCGGCCACGATTTTGAAATGCTCAATGGCAAAGCCCTGGGGGTCGTAGCCGAAGATGAAGAAGGAGGGGGCATCCTCGGCCTTCACGTTGCCCATCAACATGCCGCTTACGCCGGCGACCTCGGGCCAGGAGAGCAACTGTTCGGCGACCGTCTCTTCCACACTGGTGTCCATCACGTCGGCCCCCCGGGTGAGCACCAGGTCGGCCTGGCTGCCCCGGGCCATGCCGGTGTAGCCGGTGCGCATCCCCTCGGCCATCGCCCCCAGCGCGATGATGGCCACGACGCCGATGGAGATGCCCAACAGCGTCAGGATGGTGCGGCCTTTGCGGCGGAATAGGTTCTTGAAGATCATCGGTTATTACCCCGTTTTCCTTTGGGTCAGACGGGGGGAAAAGCGTCCTGTGCGCCGCATGTACTGGCGATATTCCTCCCCAAACACATTGAGCAGCATACGCTCCTCGTGGCCGGCCCGCTCCACGATCAGCAACGAATAGAACAGCCCTAACACGCCAATGAGCCAGTTCGCGCTGAGCAGGAAATAGGCAGCCAACAACGTGAAAATTGACGTGTACATGGGATGGCGCATCCAACCATAGATGCCCTGGGCAACGAGTTGATGGCTCTCCCTGGTCTTGAGCGTGGGCGTAAGACTGCTGCCGAGGGTGCGGTGGGACAGGTAGCCCAGCCATACAGCCACCACACCCACAGCGGCCCCTATCCAGCGCAGCCAGTTGGGCAATGGCACACTCGACCAACTCAACCACGCTGGATGGATGATCCACACAACGGATAGCAAGTTCGCCCCCATCCCACTGATCCCCAACAGTGCGAGGCGTACTTTGCTCTCGGTCACGTTTTGCAGATGCGATTCGCTCGCCCCCTTATTTACTTTCTCCCGACGTATACTCCGTATCCGAAATACTCGTCAAGGTTCTCGGGCGTGACCCCACCCTCTCGTACTTCCTTTACGAATCTCCTGTAGGCTGGACTTCTGGCATAAAGAGATAGAGTTCTGCACAAAACACCCACCATTCCTCTACAGCCATACCGCTGGAGTATTCCTCTGGCTTCGTTTTGGGTGTTGATTTCGTATGTTCTCGCGGTTATCTCTCTCAACCCAGCGCCCTCCAACAATTCCACCCAAGCATCAGAAGTCAGAGGTTTCACGTTGGCACCCACATCCTGGGATGCCCAGGCGACCACTTCTGGCGGAGGCGGTACCTTTAGCCAGATTGACTCATTAAGCCCGACGTATCCTCCCGGCTTTGTCACCCGCACATACTCGTTGACCGCTCTCTGTTTGTCTTCTGGAAAGGAGGTTACGGACTCGGTAATGACTGCATCGAAAAGGTCATCCTCGAAAGGGAGGTCTTGTGCATCTGCTATCCTGCATTCAACCCTATCCGCTACCCCCTCTCTCTGCGCCCTTTCTTTGGACCTCTCGACCATCCCTTCAGAAATGTCCACACCGACCACTCTACAGCCATACCTTTTTGCGATGAAGCAAGGCGTTACCCCAGCGCCGCAACCAACATCCAAGACGTATTTGCCTTCGCCTATGTGGCATAACTCAATGAGCTCTTCTGTGGCCCCGACGCCTCCCAGATGTTTCGTGAGGCCCACCTCAGCTGCAAAATCGAAGAAAGTTTGTTTATTCTCCATTTTCTCAATCCTCCATTCTCGGTGATGCTCAACTGTTTCTTGCACTGGCGGCTACCAGATGCCCGGCAGCAGGCGGTAGCGCACCCGCCCGGCGTACTCTTCGTAGCCTGCGAGTTCGTCCTGCAATGTTCTATCCTCCAGCGCCGTGCGGATGATCAAGATGCACATCGTCAGCCCCGCCGGAATGAGCGCCCACGGCGAGCCGAGAGCCAGGGACGTTGCGAACGCGGACACGATATACCCGACGTAACCCGGATGGCGCACGACCCGGTAAGGCCCGCCGCTGGCAACGGTATGATTCCGATCCATCTGGATGCGAACAGAAGTTGAGAAGAACTTGTTCGACACCATCGCCCAGGTAAACAGGCCTTGCGCCAGCGCAAAGAGAATCAACGCGACGACCTGGATCGCCACAGCCAGCGGTGGCGACAAGCCGAAGCGCTCATCCAACCCGGCTATGATCGGCACGCCCAGCGTGGGGAAGATGTTGAGAGTGGTAAGCATCCTGTCCCAGGCTTTGACGTCCTTTTTATCAGTCCGGCCGCGTTCTGCTATCAACTCCGGGGGCATGACAAGCACGTTGATTGCCAAAATGGTCACACCCACGCCGAGATAGGCCCACGCCCACACCCAATCGAGGCGGCCCGACGAGATGAACAAGATCGCGGCCAGAAGCAGGAATTGGACGACGACTTGGAGCATCCGTTTCCGAATCCTGCTTGCCAGGTCGGATTTACCATCTGGTTGATTGGCAGATGTGTTGGCATTCATTTTGTCCTCCCTGGATAATGGTCAGTTGCTTCGCGTGCTGGCGGCTACCAAACGCCTGGCAGCAGGCGATAGCGCGTGCGTTCAGCATACTCCCGGTAACCGTCCAGCTCGTCCAGCAGCGCCTTATCTTCCAGTACAGTCCGCACAACGGAGAGCAGCGCCGATAGGCCGCCGGGGATCAGCGCCCACCACGAGCCAAGCATGACCGGCGCGGCAAGCTCGAACAGGATGGTCCCGACGTAACCTGGATGGCGCACAAATCGGTAGGGCCCGCCGGTGGCGACAGTATGGCCCCGCTCTTTCTGGATGCGGACGACCTGTGAAAAGAACGGGTTCGCGGCGGTGGCCCAGACGACCAAGGCATAGCCCAGCACGGCAACCACCAGCATGGCGATCTGGAGCGGGAGCGAAATCCCTGTCGTCCACCCGAAACGCTCATCCAGGCCGGCCACGATGCATCTGGCTATCGTGACCAGGCCGATGATGCTGAGGATCACGGTATCCCAGGTTTTGGCGCCCTTCTTGGGTCCGGTGCGTTCTGCGAGTAACTCCGGGTTTCGGGCGATCACGACCAGCGCGGTGGCGGTACTCCAAGCCAGCATTATGCCGACCAGAGCCCACCCCATCACCCAGTCCAGCCGGCCCGCGGAGAGGAACAGCATCGCTGCCAGCATCAGCAGGCCCATCGCTTCTCTTACCAGATATCTCACAACGTTGCGGGTTGTCTCAGATTGATGACTCGGTTGCTCGACAGATGCGTTTGCGTTCATTTTTTGTCTCCTGGTGTCATTTTCTGTTTGACGGACGTGTTGGTGCTCATTTCTATCTCCTTCCAACGAATACCGCGTACCCCAGGTACCTGAAAATGTCCTTGGGGAGACGCTGCCTTTTTGCCATATACTTTCTGAAAGCCGGATTTTTGATGTACAGGAATAGTGTTCTATAGAACATTCTCCACATATCCTGGAAACGATACCGCTGAACTTGAGTGGACTCGCGACGCGTACTGAATTTGTAGGTCTGCACGACGATGTCACGCAGGCCGGCGTTCTCCAAAAATCCCATCCAGCCCTCCAGCGTTGGAATGTCCGGCTTGATGTCCCAAATGTGTCTTACACCTTCGACCAACTGGGCGGGTGGTGTCTCGAGCCAGAGTTCCTCGTTCAGCCCCACGCAGCCGCCCGGCCTGGTCACGCGCGCACATTCGTTGAGCACGCGCTGTTTGTCTTTGATGAAGGTGAGCACCGATTCGCCGATGACGACGTCGAAATGCGCATCGTCAAACGGGAGGTCTTGCGCATCGGCAACCCTGAATTCAACAAGAGCCTCTACGCTCTCTCTTTGTGCCCGTTCATTTGACCTGGCAATCATGCTTTCCCGGAGGTCTACGCCGACCACGCGGCAGCCATACGTTTTGGCCAGGTAGCAGGCCGTCGCGCCGACGCCGCAACCGACCTCCAAAACATAAGTGTCCTGGCCGATGTGACACAATTCGATGAGCGCCTTTGTGGTCTCGAATCCCCCCATGTGTTTGGTGGTGCCGATATAGGCTTGCAATTCAAAGTAGGAAAGTTCTGGAATCTCTTGTGGCAACTGTTTTTTACTCTTCATCTTTCACCTCAACCCAAAATCTGTGTCATGCAACCCCTTGCCACAACCTCTGAATAGCTACCTTACCATCCGCGCTTACACCGAGTTGATAGATATCTGGCATCGTCAGCAACTTCCAGAATGTAAAATCGATTGATGGGTCAAAATGCTGCAACAACAATGCCAACAGGTTTCCGTGCGTTAAGAGTACGATGTGCCCGGTTGCATATTGTTCCCGCAGTCCGCGCACGACGGCGACTCCCCGCTGTTGTGCGGTAGCATTTGATTCGCCGCCTGGATGGGCAAACGATGGGTCACACCACGTTGCCTCTACCGCTTTGAAAAAGTCTTCAATTAGGCCATCGCCGAGTTGTCGCTCGCGGAGATCAGGCGCCGTGTGGATGGGCAAATCTAGTCGGGTGGCGAGCGGTGTTACCGTTTGGCGTGCGCGGCGGAAAGGGCTTGCGTAAATCCCCGTAATCGGGAACTGGTGCAACATATCCGCCACACGGTCAGCATCCATGTGCCCTCTGACCGAAAGTGGCCGATTCTCGTCTGGGGTCCAGTCAGCGTGTGCGTGACGTACCAGGTAGAAAACTCTCATCTCGCTCTTCCCAGACGCTCGGCTCCTTCATCAACTGTTACTTGACCTGACAGCCCGCATTGCGAGAGTGACGACCAACGCCGTCAAGAGCAGCCAGATGGCATTGTCTCTTTGAACACCTCACCCACTCCAGCTTACCAGATGCCCGGCAGCAGCCGGTAGCGCACCCGCTGGGCGTACTCGGCGTAGCCGGGCAGTTCCTCGCGCAGCATTCGGTCTTCCAGCGCGGTGCGGACGATGAATAGGACGACGATCAGGCCGCAGGGAATGAACGTCCACCACGAGCCGAGGAACAACGGGATAGATAACCCAAAAAAGATCGTTCCCACGTACATGGGGTGGCGCACGTACCGGTATGGGCCGGTTGTGACGATCCGGTGGCCCCGGTCGTCCTGGATGCACACCATCGTCGAGAGGTAAGCGTTAGCGGACATGGCCCACAGGGGCATGATCATCGCCGGAATAAAGAGCACGCCCCCAATCACGTGCAAGGCAGGCGACATCGCAGACCACTCGAAGCGCACGGCGTCCAGCCCGGCGACCACCGGCGCGGTAAAGAGCACGAGCGAGTAGATTCCCATCAAGACCTTGTCCCAGCCCTTGATATTCTCTGCCCGCCTGCCGCGTTCGTTGATCAAGCCGGGGGACTTGTGCATCACGAACGCCGACAGCAGCAAGAGGAGGAGCCAGCTGGCGAGGAAAAGCCACCCCCACAGCCAGTCCAACCGACCGGCGGAGAGAAACAACAGCGCGCTGATGATGAAAACAGACACAACAACCTGCACGCTGCGCCTTATCCCCGAACGTTCAAGGGACGGTTTCTGACTAGGTGGCGAAGGCGCTGTATTTGACATTGGCACACCTCACATAGCAAACGATATCAACCCTCTATGCGACTTTCCAGTGCACGGGCGAACAACTCGCGATCCTCCTCCTGAATGAGGTCCAGCGCCCGGTCCCCCAAAAGAGCCAGGATTTGGGGGAGGTACAGGTCTGTCCGCAGGTGATGTTCGGCGATGAAGACGAGGAGGGGGCTGCTGGTCCAGGAAGCGCGGGCCTGGTTCGCGGTCAACCACTCGCCGATCAGCACCTCCTCCCCGTCAATGACCAGGACCAACCCCAGCCCTCTTGCCTGGCCGAGGGTCTCCTCGGACACGTGGGCGACGACCACGCGACCACCCGGCAGGTCGAACTCGCTCGTGGTATAGAGCACTACCCGTACCCCTCGCTCGATGACCTCCTCCAACGCAGGCTGCAAATCCGGGAACGTGACCGGCAAGAGCGCCAGATAGATGCGAGTCCTCGCCTGACCGATCATCTCCCTCGCCTTGGCCATGATGTTCTCGTGGCCCTCGATGTTCCAGACGTATTCGAGGTCGGAGGCCGAGGCGAGGGTGATCAGGTCGTCCTTGAGGGAAGTGGTGAGTTCTTCGTGCTCGCGGTGGAGTTGGTCGAGGAACTCTTCCGCCGGAACCGGCGCATACTGGGTGGAATCGCCTTTACGCAGCGTCATCGCAGCGCCACGGGCGGTGAGTTTGCCCAGCACCTCGTAGATCATAGAGCGGGGGACACCGGAGGTCTTGGCGAGTTCGTAACCCGTGACGGGGCTTTTCCTGAGCAGTGCTACATAGGACTTGGCCTCGTACTCCGAGAAGCCGAGTTTCACCAGTTTATCAATAGGATCGCCGTTCATCTTCCCTTGCCCCCTTAGGCGTTAGTATCATAACTACGCAATATTCTACCGCGATTCACTCAGTTTGTCAAGAGCCAGAATCTTAAAAAAAGCGGCCCATTCGGTCTTCCATGCTGGGAGACTGAATAGCCCTTGGGAACCCTGCCACCTATGTGCAAGCCGGGCGTAACGTCTACCCGACACTGAGAGCATTGCTTAACCAGGCTCAATCGCCAGCCGATCCACCTCCATCCACTGGCGGCCCGGCACGTCCAGCAGCCCCCAGCCCAGCCGCCCCCACGGTGTCACCACCATATACTGGTTATCCAGCCACATCACGAAGCCCAGCGGCCCCTGGGGCGAGGGGGCATCCTCCAACACCGGTTCCTCGTCCACGCTGAAACACACCCGCTCCGTCCCCCATTCGATGACGTAGGTATGCCACTCAGTCATCTTCGCCTCGACGGTGGCCTCCCGCACGTTCAGTGCCCGCTGGATGGGGGGCCACAGGGCGCGGTAGGGGGAACGGAGGTTCATCGGCAGCACTGCCAGCGGCACGATGTGGGCCAGCAGGAGTGCAGCGGGGCGCAGGGCATCTATCGTGGCCGCCTTCCAGCCGTGGCCCGGCGTGCGCAGGTCCAGTTTCATGTTCGAGGGGGGCGAAGCGTAGAAAAACCATAAGGCGCGGGGGAGGGTCGGCATCCGCCCCCCGGTCATCAGGAAGGGGTCGTTCCAGAAGCCGAAGCCAGCCGTACCGCGCAATTTCCCCACCGGGTGGGAGAAACGAGCCCGCACGGCCAACCACAGCGGGGGCCGCCAGGGGAAACGACGGCGGGGCATCCTCTGGTAGTCATCTATCTGGGCGTCGGAGTACCTGCGGGAGGTGGCGTCGGCGACAACGAAGCGGATGGTGGAGCCGGTAGGCTCTAGCGCGCCGTTGCCCACGACATAGCGGTGCCAGCAGGGGCCGGGACCCGCCGTGAAGTCCTCATAAGCGGCAGTCGGGACCTCCCGATCGTAGGCCATCGCTTCTAAAAGCCCTCCAGTTCGGGATGTTCCAGCGTCGCCTCGTAGATCGACCCCTGGGCGACAAAGCCCAGCGCGCGGCGGCTGCCCCGCACAGCCAACAGCCGGTCGCCGGGCCGGACGCCGGCCTCCGGCGGCAGCATGACCTGCCCGTCCTCGCCGATCCGACCCCGACTCAGCGCACACTCCTCCAGGGGTATGGTCATCTGCCCCGTGGTGCCGACGTTGAACCCGCCGGAGCGGCGGCTGCCCCGCAGGAAGAGCACCTCACCCCCCGCCCGGAAGCCATACTCACGCCGTGCCTCTGGCGGGATAGTCACCTCCCTTTCAGGCCCAATGACGACCCAACCGTAGACCCACTTCCCACCCTTGATCAATCTGGGCATTTGTCAATCCCCTTCACTCTTGCGGACAGCAGATGCGTATCCACAAAAACCCGAAATAGGCCGGCTTCCCCCGTTCCACCTGCAACCCGCAGCGAGCGAGCAGGCCCTCGAAATCGCCCCTGGCGAAATCGGGAAAGTATTTCGACTCCCAGAGCGAGACGATGGCGATGTAGAAGGCCCGTAAGATGGGGGTTCGCGGTGGGTTGTAGTCAACGATGACGATTTTCCCCTTCGTCACCCTCCCCATCTCTTGCAAGACCTCCTCCCCGACTCCGGGCGGCATATCGTGCAGCGCGAGGGAGATGGAACTGACGTCGAACTCGTTGTCTGCAAAGTCCAGTTTTGTCGCGTCCATCTGCAAGAAGCGGATACTGCTCTCCTTGTCCTTTCTCCGGGCGACAGTCAGCATCTCTGCAGACAGGTCAATGCCTGTCACGTCATCGCACCGCCTGGCGAACTCGAGGGCCACGTCGCCTGTGCCCGTGCAGACATCCAGCACCTTGTCTTTCCGTCGCACTCCGCTCATCTCCACCGTCTCCTTGCGCACTCCCTTGAGCCTGAAAAGGGAGAGAAAAGGGTCGTAGAATCTGGCCCACTGGCCAAAGGCCTCGGTTGTGTACAGGCGATATTCATCGTCGCCTTTTGTGTTTCTCCGCATTGCTTTTCTCCTGCTGCTCTTTGCCCCTTCTCCGTAAACCCCCACGCCTCCAGAAGCCACCCGGCATTTCAACCGCCCCCCCTTGCAGCGGACCCGGGGCAGGAACATCCCGCCCCGTCGCCGATAGATGATGTCATCGCCGTGGACAAACTTCATCTCGAACTCAGCGTCGGCAACGGCGGTTAAGGCAACGGCATCCCCTACTCTGAAGCGTGCGTTGGTTGCACCCTCCTCAGCAGCGCGTTGGCGCACGCACGCGATTGCCGACGGAGAAACATCCACATTTTCCCACTCCTCGTTGTCGTCTACGCCCTCGTAGGCGCGATGTGTCAGCGTCGCTTGTCTCTCAGCAGTTTCCAGACGAGGACCAGCCCTGCCAGCACGCCCAGCCCAACCCACACACCGCGCCAGTCCATCGGTATCTGGGCATTGCCTTCCGAGACAGGTGGAACCGCCGGGTCAATGTACGCGTACAACCGGTCCAGCGCTGGCGTCGGGACGGAGGTGGCACGGGCCAAGGCCTTGAATTCGTCGGCGAGGTGCTTCATCTCATCGCGGGCAGCGTTGGCGTGCCCCGTCATCCCGATTTCGGCCATCTCTGTGTTGAACACGCGCCGCATCAAGGCGACGAGAACCGGCTCGGGTATCCAGTCGAAAACCTTGAGTTTGGACGGCGTGATAGGCACACCGAGCGCCCGCAAGACCCTGAAGCCCTCACGAACCGCGCGGACCATCAATACCACCCCGTCGCGCGTGCGCGCCAGCCGGTAGTTGTCGCCTCCAGCCATATAGATGGCGTTGGCGATAGGGCTGATCAGCGCAACGTGAGTCCTGAGATATGCCTCTATATTGGGGCTGAAGCCCACCTGGGTACCGGCTCCTCCGAACCCCTCGGCGATTCTCTGCAACCGTGGCGTAATTTGTCCGTCCAATTCTCCGATAAGAAGCGGTGCATTCCCATAGTCTGACCTGGCAAGGTAGCGAATGACATGCCCTTC
>Ga0315543_1004337_pt1 | contig 11931 bp, 12 predicted proteins | sample SalMarSW160210MG_2_FD_203098 | JGI IMG/M metagenome (GOLD analysis project Ga0315543, IMG submission 203098) | Salt marsh sediment microbial communities from the Plum Island Ecosystem LTER, Massachusetts, United States - Salt Marsh Sediment SW1601-210 ...
ACAACCTACGCAAAGGATTCCAAGGCAACGCTAGGAACAAAGCTCTATGACCCGTATGTCAAATTCTTTCGCTGGGCCGTCGACCGCATCGAGAGTGATGGAATCGTTTGTCTGGTCACGAACAACAGTTTCGTTGATCAAATCGCGTTCGACGGAATGAGAAAGCACTTGATGCAGGATTTCACCCGCATTTATCACGTTCACCTCGAAGGCAATGTACGGCAAAACCCGACGTTGTCGGGAACGGCGTACAATGTTTTTGGCATTCAAGTGGGTGTCGGGATTACTATTGCAGTTCGTTCCGCGAAACATCGAGGCACGCAGTTGCACTTCGATCGTTTGGACAAGAACCTGCGACGGCAAGAGAAGCTTGCTTGGCTCGCTCGGCACAAGAGCCTTAATGACATCGAGTGGAAGCAACTGAAGCCGGACGAACGGCACACGTGGCTAACCTCAGAGAACGCCGATGAGTTCGCCGCGTTCCTTCCAATCGGAAGCAAGGAGGCGAAAGCGGGTAGGCAGTTGACAGCTTCGACGCTCTTCTCGCTTTATTCATTGGGGGTGTCGACGAACCGCGACAACATCGTTTACGATTTCAACAGAGAAACGTTGACGGCTCGCATTGAGCAGTTCTGCGAAGACTACAATGTAGAAGTCGACCGATACGCGCGTTCAGGCAAGGGAAAAGGCATTGATGACTTCCTTGATTACTCTAAGGTCAAATGGAGTCGCAATCTCAAGCGTTCACTACGCAATCAAGAGTATCTTCGATTCGATACCAGTGCTCTTCGCCTTGCTCTTTACCGTCCCTTCACAACGCGATACCTCTATTTTGCTGACATTGCATCCGATGAATTGGGACAGTTTCAACGATTTTTCTCGACGATGAAACAGGAAGAAGAGAATCAAGTCATCATAGTCTCTGACATCGGCTATCGCGCTCCAAGTTGTAGTACACTGATTTCAAATCATGTTTGTGATCTCCATTTGAATGCCTCCACGGACGGTCACCAATGTTTCCCCTTCTACGTCTACGACGAGGACGGTGGGAATCGGCGGGAGAACGTTACGGACTGGGCCCTGGGGCACTTCCGGGAGCACTACGGCGACAAGAAAATCTCGAAGTGGGACATCTTTTATTACGTCTACGGCGTGCTTCACCATCCGGGCTATCGTGAGAAGTTCGCCGATAACCTGAAGCGGGAGTTGCCCCGCATCCCGCTGGCCGGCGTATCGCTCGACGACGATTCCACAAACCGAGCGGCGACCACCCAAAACCGAGCCGCGACCGTGAGGGAGCGGGCATCCGGGAAAGAAGTCCATGGACCCCTCCCTCACGGTCGGGGCTCGGTTTTTTTCGCGTTTGCCGAGGCGGGCAAGCAGCTTGCCGAGTTGCACCTGAATTACGAATCGCTTGAGCCGTATGAACTGAAGTGGATCGAAAGCGAAGGCGTGCCCTTGTCGTATCGAGTCGATGACAAGATGAAGCTTTCAAAGGATAAGACGTCCCTGCGGGTAAACGACTCGCTGACCCTGGCCGGCATTCCGCCGGAGGTGTTCGACTATCGGCTGGGCAATCGCAGCGCGCTGGAGTGGGTCGTCGACCAATACCGCGTGAAAACCGACAAGCGGAGCGGCATCACCAGCGACCCGAACCGCCCGGACGATCCCGAGTACATCGTCCGCCTGGTGGGGCAAGTGGTTCGCGTGAGCCTCGAGACGGTGGCGATCGTCGCCGGGTTGCCCGAGGAGTATGCCGGGAAGGCAACGTGAATCATGGCGCGCGACCACAAGAAAACCGAGCCCCGACCATAAGGGAGGGGTCTTTTGACGTTCCGCAAGAACAGATCCCAAGCGGGTGTGTTGGTTATGACGGGTGCCCAGGCAATGACCACGGCTGTAAAGAACTCGCTCCGGGACCCCTCCCTTACGGTCGGGGCTCTGTTTTGGGGTGGGCTCGGCTTTAGCGTTCGCGTCGGTTTTGGAGGAGTCCAATGATGAAGTTTCGCGACGACCGGCGAGATTACACCGACGTGGTGGCCTACTTCATCACGTACCACACCTACGGCACGTGGCTGCACGGCGACGAGCGTGGGTCGGTCGACGATGAGCATAACGCGCCGGGCACCGCCGTGCTGCCTGGCGATCCCAAACGGAAGAAGGCCGCCTCGCGGCAGATGACGCACTGGACCGTGGAACTGGACGAAGCACGACGAGCGGTCGTCGAGCGAACGATTCGCGAAGTGGCCGCACAGCGTGGCTGGACGCTGCATGCGCTTAACGTGCGGACCAACCACGTCCACGTGGTCGTCACGGCCAATGCGCCGCCCGAGAAGGTGATGAACGATTTCAAGGCTTGGTCCACCCGCCGCATGGTGGAGGGTGGGCTGTTCGAGCAAGGCCACAAAGTCTGGGGACACCACGGGAGCACGAAGTACCTTTGGGATGAGACGTCGTTGGAAGATGCGTGCCGGTATGTTGTGGAGGGGCAAGGTGTCGATTTGGGACAAGCCGAACTGCGATCTAAAACCGAGCCCCAACCGTGAGGGAGGGGTCTGTTGATTTTATTGGCCGAAAGCCCCCTCCCTCACGGTCGGGGCTCGGTTTTACCAACTCCGCCGCACGGCCTCGTACTGTACGTGGCCCGGGCAGGCTACCATGGTCGAGAGCACCAAGAGCGTCAGGACGACGGACAAAGCAAGCCACCGACCCCGACGGGGCTTGTCGAAGACAACCAGCCCATAGAGCACGCCGAAGCCGAAGCCGGCTCCGTGGGCAATGTTGGCCACCAACATGATCTTGTACGCCGTCAGAACGATGCAGAGAAAGAACCAGCCGATCAGCAGGTTCACCGTTTGTTGATCGCAGACCTCCCACCACTCGCGGACGTAGCGCCGGCCGATGAATATCAGGCCGAACAATCCGTAGACGATGCCCGAGAGGCCCACGATCATGGTCGGCTCGCCGCGACGGTAGCTGCCGACGACGTACTCCGGCAGTATCGAGACATAGCCCAACAGCACGACCAGGCCGAGCATCCGGTAGGAGCCAAACCTCGCTTCGAGGACTCCTCCGAACAGCGCCAGCCAGAAACAGTTGAACGCCATGTGGATCAGGTCACCGTGCATCAGGCAACTGGTCAGCGGCCGCCAGACCTGCCCCAGCCAAATATGCGGAAGGATGCCCAGCCATCGATTGTAGTAGTCCAGTCTCGCATCCGGTTCGAGCGTGAAGAGCACTTCGAGCGCCACGGCCACCGCCAGGAGAATCAGCGTGACGGGCGTCCGTTGAAAATCGAGGCGAGGCACGGTAGTCATGGCAACCTCTTCTTCGGGGGCCGATCGGGTGCGGTCACTTCGTGGCGATCGAGGCTGGCGCCGGCCGTTGGGCCGGCCCGGGCCGAGCGGCCCGAGGCGCCCCGCCTCGGACAGTCGATCTTCCAGTATGTTCCTTCGTCTCACGGCGGTCTGGACTATCAGGCACTTGACGCGTGAGATCTTCGGCAATCGGCGGCGACCTTAACGGCTGTGCCGATTATAAGGATCTTTTGGGGCGTTTTGCCGTTAAACCTTGCCGCCTTTTTCGGTTGCTCTTGCTCGGGCCTCATGTTTTTTCCGGATGATCGGGTGGGCGGAACCAACGGCCAAAGTGGCAAACGGCACAAAAGTTCCTCTTCGGGGGCAGTTTCACCAACAGCCTGCCTAGATTGCAGGACGATGGTTACTAGCAGGAAACCCTCCGGGCGAATTTTGGAAAGGAGTCTGCGCAATGAAAGGCGTTCGTCCCTTGACGCTGTTCTTACTCGCTTCGTTCTGGGCCGCCACGGCCTGGGCTCAATACACCCTCTACGGGGCCCCGGAAGTCCTGCGGCTACCTCAGGTCCAGAGCAACTCCTTGGTGCAACCGACGTACCCGGCGCCACCCTCCGGGCCGGCCCTGTCTCCGAGCTATCCGGCCTACGGGGGCGCCGCCGTGCCGGTCACGAAGCCGATGCTGGTTCCGCCGACCGGTCCCATACCCCGATCGGAACCAGGCATGTCGGCGATCACGCGACCCAACGTGATTTCCAGGCTGCTGGCCGAGTCGGATAATAAGCGCCCGGCCACCGACGCGGCCTGTGCGGAGGCCGATTGCGGCGACACGTGTGAACCGGCCGAATGCGCGCCGGCCTGCGGCAGCCCTTGGTTTGCCACGGCCGGTTGGCTCGTGATGGGACGCGACCAGGCGGATCGGGTCTGGACCACCTACGCAACGGATCATCTGGAGGACCAGATGACCAACACGGACGACATCGGCATGGAGTGGGCCAACGGCGGCGAGATCCGTTTTGGCAGACGCTTCTGCTGCGGCTGCCGATCTTGGGCGATGGAGGTCGTCTACTGGGGCCTGGACCCGGTCCACGGCTTTCTGAGCACGACCAATCCCGAAGACCCTTTCACGGTCAGCACGCCGCTTCGGTTCAGCGAGGTCGAATTCCCCGACACCCCCGACCCCATCAACGGCGCTTACTACTTCGACAACGCCTTGGAACACCGGCTGTGGCGCCGCAACGAGTTCCACAACGTCGAACTCAACCTGATTCGCTACGATCTGATGAACGGTGGCGAGAGCGACTGGAACGTACAATGGGCGGTGGGTGTCCGCTTTTTCCGCTTCGATGAAGACCTGCGATTCGGTTCGCTCAGACAAGGCACCTGGGGTGGAAGCGGTGGCATCTATGAAGCCTATCTCGACGAGCACATCAAGAACAATCTGGTCGGCTTCCAGGTGGGCTTCGACGCGCGGAGCAACCGCTGGCACAAACTCCAGCTGTACCTCTCACCCAAGCTCGGGATCTACAATAACTACATCGAGACCACGTTCTCGCTCTCCCGGGGCGACGGCGTCAACGCCGAGCCGACCTCCGGCAGCGGTGTGACCGGCAGTTATCCGGTCCATTCGTCCAGAGATGTGTTTTCCTTCCTCACGGAAGTCGATTTGGGACTTTACTGGCACGTTACCGACAACTGGTCGGCCAAAGTCGGTTATCGTCTGGTGGCGGCGACCAACATGGGACTGGCCGACCATCAGATTCCGCACTATATCGTCGACATCCCCGAAATCGAACACCTCGACACCAACGGCGATTTGCTGTTGCACGGAGCCTACGTCGGCGTGGCGTACAATTACTGAGCGCAAACTGGTGCTCTGTCACATTAGTTTTTCTGAGTGGGTGCCACTGGCGTCTCGCCAGTGTTCTTGGGTAAAGGCACGGGCAAGATGCCCGTGGCACCCTGAGATACTTCTGTGACAGAGCACTACACGATGATGCTCGTGATCGCCTGGAACTGGGCGTCGGAGCGGATCGGGTCGAAATCGGGTTCGTCGTCGACCAGCTCACGATATCCGGGATCCAGCAAGAGCGCCTCGATCAGATGGGCCAACGTGCGGGTCTTCTCGCCCGCCAGACTCAGATAGCAGGCGAGATTGTAGTGGGTGATCGCTTGCTTCGGCTCCACCACAACGGCCTCTTCCAGCGCCTCGACGGCCTTGTCGATTCGCCCCAGCCGCTTGTGGCACCAACCCAGCGCGAGCCAGACGTGGAGGTTGCTCGGGGCGATGTCCGAGGCGCGCCTGAGCTGCTTGATCGCTTCTCGATAGTGTCCGAGCTGCTTGAGCGCCTCGCCCTGAAGGTAAAAGGTATGGCTGTTGAAGTTGGCCGGCTCACCCAACCGAGCCAGGACGTCGAGCGCATGCCGCGGCATTCCGAGTTCCAGATAGCCTTCGGCCTCGGATTGGATCTGACGCAGACGAATTCGATCTCGCGCAGCCATGCCCTTCAATTCCCTACAATAGCAATCCATCCGGCGAAAACTGCGCTCACCCACCAATCTCTATTGTAATCAGCGGCCAAAATCACCCCAAGCATTTTGTGCCATTGTGTCACAAGTTGTGATAGATTCGTTAGATAAGTGCCCTGGAGGAAACAGGCAAGATCCGGCTGGGCGGCCGACCGAAGTCCGATCGGCGCGGATATTCAGTGGGCCTTGTTTGGACGGCCCAAAGAAAACTTGAAATTGGGCCACCGGTTCTGCTATCCTCGGGAACGTGATCCGCGTCGTTGCTTACCGTCGCGCATCGCTATCGTGGAACTGATCCAAGAGGGTATCCGCGAAGCCTGAGTTCGCTTGGGTATTTCAGAGAGCCCGTCGGTGAAGACTTGTTCTTCGCCGCCGGGCTCTCTTTTTTTCCTATTCGATGCTTCCCGGCCGCGTGTGAGGTCTTCATGATTGCGCCTCCCATCATCGATTGCATTCAGAAGCTTCTGGCCGAAGGCAAGCTCAGCCAGCGGAAGATCGCCAAGAAGGTCGGCGTCAGCCGAGGAACCGTGGCCGGCGTGGCCGGCGGCCGGCGGCCCGACTACGAACAGATCCGTCACAAGCGCCGGCAGGAGCAAGAGCCGCTTCCGCTGGGTCCTCTGGCGCGTTGTCCCGAGTGCGGCGGCATGGTCTACATGCCCTGCCGCTTGTGCCAGTTGCGCAGCGGCGCGCCGGAAGCCGACTCGCCACGACGTTCGCCTGACCCACGACCGACAGAGTCGCTCGGTTTGGACCTTCGCGGCGAGGCGCGTGCGCGTTACGAGGCCGTCCACCTGCGGCGGATGCAACAGGGCGAGTTGTGCGAGCAGGACGAGGCCGACCCGCAATACGATCCATCAGCCTGGAATGACGACAACGACGAGGACTGGCCGCGAGAAAACGACCCGACTGGAGAGCCTTCCTTCCCTATGGCCAAGCGCGAAAGCGGATCGCTGACGGCGACCTGCTGCTGTTTCGGCGTCGGGGAGTGATTTCCGTGCTCGGACGGGGCCAGCACAGCCACGCCGCCAAAGCCGCCTGGTGGGACGACGACCTGTTCTGCCTGGAGTTTCGCGCCATCAGAGGCGGCCGCGCCGTGACGCTCTCAAGCCAAGTGAATCGCTATCCGGGCCGGATCGACGTCTTCGAGGCCAACCCGGAGGGCCGCTGGCCGCATTACGCCCCAGCGGCAGCAGCCCGTTTCATGCGGCGGCTGACCGGCCAGGATTACGGCTGGGTCAACCTCCTTCTGGTTGCGCTGCTTCATACGCCCGTGGTCCGGTGCCTTCTGTCGCCCGGGACCGAGGACGACCACGTCAGCGCCCGGCCGCCGTTCTGTTCCCAAGCCGTGGCCATGGCAGACCGGATCGGCGGCGGGGTGGATCCGGTGCCGCTGCTGGCCGACCGCCTGACGGAGCCGGCCGACTTGGCCCGGTCGCCGTTTTACCGTTATCGATTCACGCTCGTGCCGGAGTGAAGGGATTAGGGATTGGGGATTAGAGGTTGGGTTGAAAGCTGCTAATCCCTAATCCCTAATCCCCAATCCCTCAACAACGAAGAGAGGAGAACGAACCGATGAGACGACTGCTTTTGATCTTGTTGATCGGCTGGATGCTGACCCGGGTGACCAGCCTCTGTTTTGGACAGTGTGGCCCGGCCGGCTGTTGCCCGGGTCCCGGCGCGCCGGGATGCTACCAGAACCCGTATGATTTCGGTGGTTGGCACTCGGCGGCCCCCAAATCCCCAAATCCCCAAATCCCCAAATCCCCCAAGCCGGCCTGGCGCTACGAGATCCCACGCGGCCACTACCGCAGCGTCGTACGCATCCAGACGTTCGACCGCCGCGGTTCCCGCTCACTGGGCTCCGGCGTGGCCGTGCGCTGGGCGGGTCGGGTCGTGATTCTCACGGCTCGCCACGTCGTCAAGGACGCGCGAAAGGTCTGGGTGCGAGGCCGCAAAGGCTACCATGAAGCCAGGCTACTCAGCACGGATCCGACATGGGACGTGGCGGCACTGGAACCAGTCAACGGAAGCGACTTCGACGCGGCGAAGATCGCCTACCGGGAGACGGGCCACCCCAAAGCGGGCGACCGGCTGGAATCGTGCGGCTTCGGCGCCAACAACCGTCTGGCCGTCAACGGCGGACGGTTTCTCGGCTATCGAACAACGATGCGCAACCGGCGGCAGGCCGACTGGCTTGTCCTCTCCGGCCATGCCCGACAGGGCGACTCCGGTGGCCCCGTATTTAACAGCCGCGGCGAATTGGTCGGCGTCCTCTGGGGGAGTGCCAACGGCGAAGTTGTCGCGACGCAATGCGGACGGCTACATGTGTTCCTACGCCAGGCCGTTCCCGGCGCGCCGGGATTGCGAGCCCGGACCAAGACGGTCGTGGTCCAAGAACGAAAGATGACGCCGATTCATCAGGCGGGCCTTTTCAGCGGCAATCGCGAACCCCTATTGAATCCGAATCGGCAAGGTATTCTGCCGAACCTTTGCCCGAGCCGACGTAAGCCGCCCGAGCCGGCGCCGAACATCGTCGTGGATTTGCAACCGATCCAGGGTGAACTTCAGGGGATTCGGCGCAACACGGATTTGCTGCTCCAGCAGAAACAGGCGGAGGCGGAAGCGCCAAAAGTACAAGGAACACACCCGGCCATCATGTTCCTGGTCATCGGCGGTGCTGTCGTCCTGGGTTTCGTCATCTATTTCGCTAGCCAAAAGGGAGACTGAGTCTCATGGAAAACCTACCCTCTCTCGTTCAATACGTGCTCTACGGCGGTGCCGCGCTGGCGGTCACCGTCATTGTCCTTTGGTGCTACAACCGCCGCGAGCGCCGGCGCAAGCACGCCCTGGAATTGGCCCGGCTGATGAATCAGTGGGGCCTGGGCTGGTTTGCTGAAGCGTATGAGTGCTACGCCGTAGGCGACTACAGCGGCCTGGCATGGAAAGTCAAGGAGGTCATCTCGGCGGTGCGCAGCGACGAGGCCATGGTCGCCAAGCTATGGGAAGTTGCCACCAAGGTAGCCACCTACGTCGCCACCAGCGATCAGAGCAAGGCCGACGAGCTTCGAAAGATCCTCGGCAACGCCGCGAGCAATGACAGGATAGTCAAGTGACGACACAGCAATGGGGAATCATTATCGGCGTGGTCGTCTCCGGCGTCTTGGCGATAGGTCCGTGGATGTTCATGGTCCACGCCAAGTTGGCCGTGCTGGCCAGCCAGGTCGCCACGCTCTGCCGAAAAATGGACCAGGCCAGCGAGACTCAAGAAAAACTCTGGTCGGTCCACACGCGACACGCAACCAAGCTCGAGACCCACGACGTACAAATCGGCCAGATCAGCCAGCGGCTGCGTGACCTTTTGGATTAGGAAGTGGTAAACGTGCATATCCGTGACCGCATCAAGGAGCTTCGCCGCGTTCGAGCGGATTCGCTTCGACCGAATCCCCGAAACTGGCGAACGCACCCACAGCGACAGCGCGACGTCCTGCGCGGCGTGTTGGCCGAGATCGGTTACGCCGACGCGCTGTTGGCGCGAGAGCTACCCGACGGAACGCTTGAACTGGTCGACGGTCATCTTCGGGCCGAAACGACGCCCAAGGCCGAAGTGCCCGTGCTGGTGGTCGACCTGACCGACGAAGAAACGGCCAAATTGCTGGCCGTGCTCGATCCGTTGGCCGGCCTGGCTGAAACGAATCATGATGCTCTGAGCGACTTGCTCGGGCGTGTCGAAACCGAAAGCGACGCCGTGCGGGAGATGCTTGACCAGATGCTCGCCAGCCAGGGCCAGCCCGAGCTGGATGACCCTCCGGCGGCCGAAGTCGAGATCCCCGAGGCGTTCCAGGTCGTCGTCGAGTGCCACGACGAAGATGAACAGCGCAGCTTGTTCGAGCGGTTACAGAACGAGGGCTATAAGTGCAAATTGTTGACGTTGTGAATTGACCGCGGGCTTCCGCCCGCGGCTACTAATCCCTAATCCCCACGCCCCATGCCTCGCATTGAAGTCGAAGTAAGTTGCCCCGTGTTCGATTCGTTTCGGGTCGAGCAGCTCGCCGGTCTGTTCGACGTGCCGCTGGAGAAGCGCGCCGTCGAACAGTTTGCCGTCGAGATGCCCGAGCTGGGCGACCAATGGAAACTGGGCCTGATCGTAGGCCCGTCGGGCAGCGGCAAGACGACAATCGCCCGGCGGCTCTTCGGCGACCGGTTGTACCGGCGGGACCCGTGGCCCGAGGATCGTGCGGTGGTTGATTGCCTGGGCGAATTGCCGATCAAGCAGATCACCAGTCTGCTGACGGCCGTGGGATTCAGTTCACCGCCGAGCTGGATCAAGCCCTACCACGTGCTCTCCGGCGGCGAGCAGTTTCGTTGTGACCTGGCCCGGGCGCTGGCGGGGGCACTGGCGGAAAAGGGGTCAGGCACCTTTTGCCGGCAACGGCCCGAAGGGTGCTTCGCACAAAAGGTGCCTGACCCCTTTTCCAACCTGGTTGTGTTCGATGAATTCACCAGTGTCGTGGACCGCCGCGTGGCGCGGATCGGTTCGGCGGCGATCGCCAAGGGGATTCGTACGGGAAAAATTGCGTGCCGGCTGGTGGCCGTGACGTGCCATTACGACGTCGCCGAGTGGCTCGAGCCCGACTGGGTCTTGGACATGGCCACTTCGAGCGTTACCAGGAGGTGTCTTCGGCGTCCTCCCATCCGGCTGGAAGTCGTTCGTTGCCGGCGTACGGCTTGGCGATTGTTTGCGCGTCATCACTATTTGAGTGGTTCGCTCAGCGCCGCAGCTCGATGCTTTCTGGCCGTTTGGCACGAGACGCCGGTGGCGTTTTGCGCGACGGTGACCCTGATCGGTCGGCGCGGCCGGTGGCGGATCAGCCGGCTGGTCACCCTGCCCGACTTCCAGGGCGTCGGGATCGGCATGCGGCTGGCCGAGACGGTCGCCGAATTGCACCGGGAGGAAGGCCATCGCGTGAACGTGACGGCGAGCCATCCGGCCCTGATCGCCCATTGTCGGCGTTCGCCCCGGTGGCGTGCGGTGGCGGTGCGCAAGACGGGCTCGCGCCGAACCGAACGATTTATTCACAATTATCATGGTTCGGCCGGCCGGGCCGTCGTCTCGTTCGAATACGTGGCGTGAGGAGAAAGAGGGATTTGGGGATTTGGGGATTTAGAGAGTCAGGGTTGGAAGTCAGCACCCTAAATCCCCAAATCCCTAAATCCCTAAATCCCACGAACAGGGAGACGACGATTGGAAGAACGAAAAGGAAGGCACGTTCTCGATGATGCCAAGAAGCGAGAGATTGTGGCGATCGTTACGGTCGGGTGCAGCCGGCGCGTAGCGGCCCGCTACGTCGGATGTGCGCCGGCAACCATTGTTCGAACGGCCCAGCGGGATGAACAGTTTGCCAAATCGCTCCGCAAGGCCACGCAGACGGCCGAGATCAACAACCTTCAGCACATCCAGAACGCAGCCAAAAAGGCGCAGTATTGGCGCGCCGCGGCCTGGGTGCTCGAGCGGTGCCACCCGGACCAATATGCCGCGCGGAGCGCCGAGTGCGTCACGCTGGACCAGGTCCGCGAATTGCTGGGCGAGTTGGCCCAGATCGTCGTCGAGGAGGTACAAAATCCGGACTATCGCAAGCGAGTGCTGAAACGATTGGATAGCCTGCTCCGAGGATTCTGCCTGTTGCGTGAAAAGAACACGAAAAAAACGAAAAAGACCTTGGATGAAATCAGCACCCAAACTTAGCACGACCAATGGAAGAAACAGGGCCGCCAATGGCTCGATCCGCCGACGCTGCGCCAGGCGCTCGACCAACGGACGGCTCGGCGCCGAGCGGCCGCCGAGCTGTGAGTTGGAATCAAGCCGGCTGGAGGGTCTGCTTGCTTATTTCCACGGCGAGCTGGCACGGCGGCACGGCGAAGCGCGGCGGCGACTGGCCGCGGGCAACAACGGTACGGGTGACTTGCTGAGCTGGGCCACGGCACATTTGGACGGCCACTTCACGCTTCCGCCCTCGATCATGCACCGCTGGATGGCGGCGCAGCTCGACCGCCTCGGCCGGCGCCGGGGGACGAAACTCAACGTACTCGGTCC
>Ga0315543_1004338_pt1 | contig 11930 bp, 6 predicted proteins | sample SalMarSW160210MG_2_FD_203098 | JGI IMG/M metagenome (GOLD analysis project Ga0315543, IMG submission 203098) | Salt marsh sediment microbial communities from the Plum Island Ecosystem LTER, Massachusetts, United States - Salt Marsh Sediment SW1601-210 ...
TCAGCGATGTTCCCCGCGCCGTCAAAAGCGAGGTTTTGGAGGGCGTCGGGCACCCACGCTGCGTTCTTGTCCACCTCGTCGGAAAACTCCTTGCCGGGAACTTGTTTAACCGTTGGCAGTTTGTTCTCAGGATGCTCCACGCAACCCTCCTGGGTGGGGGTATATTGTCCGCCACCCCCGCCCCCTCCAGACGTCAGGCTATAGGAGTCCCAGGTTTTGAGGTTGGTGTCGAAGGTGACCCGGTAGCCGGCGGCTGGTGTGGGCAATTGGGCGCCGACGCCATAGATCGCTGAAGTCTGAAGCCCGTCCCCACCACCCGGTGCCCAAGGACCCTCTCCATCCCCGAAATCGCTGGGGGCAAGTTTTACGGTCGTGGGGTTGGGCATGATCGCCAGCCCGTTCGGGTCGTAAGGCGATAGGTTCCAGTTGGGAGCAATCGCCGGGTCCCATGCACCTTGCACATTGTTCCAGGGCTGCACCGAAATGCTGCTGATGGTACCCCAGGAAGGATAAAGGTTGTCGGCGTGTGGGTTCGTGGCGGAGTCGAGCACGATGCTCAAGTAGTAGCTCGTCGCGCCCATCAACTGAATTGAATTGCCGGCCACCGCGGTAGGTTCGAGTGTGCCGGTGCCCCAGTCGTGACCGCCGAAACCGTAGGCCACGCCTCCCAAAACGGTAGCGTTGTCGATGACGGGGTTGCCATTCGGATCGGGGCTGACCAAGGGGTCGCCCAAAGCACCAGTCCCACCGTTGACCTGGTTCCAGTATAGGCCATTGGGCGTCAGGTTGACGCTAAACAGATCCCAATAGCCATGCCCGGCTAGGGCGGTTTGCGGGGTGCAGGCGATGGCAAGCAGGATGCTCCCCACAGCAGCCACCCACAGGAAATTCTGCTTGTTCATAAACATATTGAAGCTACCTCTCTGAAGAACGAAACGGTCAATTGAAAGATAAGAACCATCGGTGCACTTGGTTCTACGCTACGGTGGATGGGAAGAGAGGACCTGGATCATGAGGAACCTCCTATCAGAAGAAGTTTGGCAAGACGCACAACCGTCCCTGGCCTGAATAGATCCGTGCCGATCGATCGGCATGCCATGACGATTTAAGAGGTTGCCACGGCTATCTTGCCCGTGCCGTTGTCCAGCAAGCACTGGCCGTCGCGACAGTGACACCCCCCAATCCGCTGCATCTGGATAAAACGCGCCCCAGACTGCCAGATGCTCACGCTGCCGCCAATCCAGGGCAATAACAGCAAGATTTGATATTTGACCGATTGAACTTCATATCACCAGTGGCAGGCCCTGTCAAGTTTCTGCCTTGCGAAACGGCGGGATAAGTCAATAATCAACCAGAAAGTGGGGGGAGAACGGTCGGCCTGGGTTTGAGACGGGGTCAAGGTGGGTGCTTTAGAACGTGCCTAAAAAGCTGTTGTATGCCCTGTTAGGGGTGCCATGGGCGGACTTCTCAAACACACTCTTACTTCGTCTCCAGCGGTATGACCCCGTCGAAGTCCGCCGGTGGGACGCGGTTGTGCTTGGCGATCGTTGCGGTCAGAAAATCGGTCACCAGGTCGTCGGTCGGCACGCGGTGCAGCAGCCGCAGCGCCTCGGGCCAGCGGCCGGCCACGAACGCGTCAAGGGCTGCTTCGTAGCTTTGCAGGTGCTCGTCGGTCAGTTGTGGATAGTCGACCGTCGGGGGCAGCAGCTCGCTCACCTCCAGCGACGCGTCCAGTCCGTACGGTCGCACGACGGCCAATCGGCGCACGCGGACCACGTCGCGTGGAACCTGGCTCCGGACGGCCTGGGCGGTCGTCTCATCGAGAAGGATCGGCGCGCGGAGGATCTTGGTCATTCCTTCCAGGCGCGAAGCCAGGTTGACGACCGGCCCGAAGACGGTCACTTTGACCTGGTCGACGGTACCGATCTTGCCGGCCACGGCCGTGCCGGTGGCGATGCCGATTCCGACGTGGAAGCCGGCCAGGGGGCTGCCGGTGTCCTTGGCGGCCGACTCGAACTGGCGCCGGATGGCCAGGGCCGCCCGGCACGTCCGTTGGACGTCGTCCTCGGCGGCCAGCGGCCATCCCCAGAACCCCATGGCCGCGTCGCCCTGGAAATCGCCCACCACGCCGCCCTGGTCGAGGATTTGATGGGTCATCACGCCCAGTGCCTGGCTTACGCGATTGAGCAGGCCCATCAGGTCTTCGGCGTGCTGTTCCGTCTGGCGTGAGAAGCCGCGCAGGTCACAGAACAGGACCGAGACGTTGGTTTCGCGCGGTGCCAGCACGAGTTCGGGATCTTCGCCGGCCAGGGTATCGACCACCACGGGCGAGAAGAACTGGCCCAGGTTGGCATGTTGTCGTTCGAGCCGGCGCATTTGGCGAAGCGAGCCGAGCGTGGCGGCCACCAGTTCGGCGAACTTCATGTCCTCGCGGACGTCGTTCGGATCGCTGGAGCCGGTGCCCGGCAGTTCCACGTCGAAGCGGCCGGCCACGTAGATGGCCCAGCGAGCTTGCGCCGGGTCCTTGTCCGATTTTTCGACAACCGGCGCGCAGAAGGCCCAATCGAGGTTGCCGCTGGCCGTGAACGCTTCGCCGGAATCGGTTTGATCGGCCGACGGCTGGCCGGTCCAAACGTGCAGAACGCTCTGGCGCTGGCGCAGGGCCTCGATGATGAGTCGCTGGCTCGGCTGAAAATCGCCGCCGGAGAGCAATCGTTGGTCCCAGTGCAAGACGCGCACCCGGAGCCGCTGTTGCGGCGTTTCGCCCAGCGGCCCGTCGACGGCGACGATCGCGACGGTCTGCGCTCTGGGCACGCCGGCCAGCATGGTGCTGACCAGGCGGACACACAGCTCGGCCTCGCCCGCGGCGCCCGAGATCACCTGGGGCAATCGGCTGAGGACCTCGATCCGCCGGTCGGGATTGCGGAAGGGAATCTGTTTCAGGTATTTCGAGCTATAGGCCTGCTGGCGGACCGGCCGCGGGGCGTCGGCCGTGACGTCCACACGCTGGTCGGCCAGGGTGAAGGTCGTGCTGCCGATGACAAAATGCTCGCCGGGCCGCAGCACGAACCGGTCCGACTCCTTGCCCTGGAAGAAAATGGGGTTGCGAGCCGAGGGTAGCCGGGCGACTTCGAGCCGATCGTTGCCGAGCGACATTTGCGCGTGCCGGCGGGAGATATGGGCGTCCCACGGCGCGGCCCAAACCCCGGCCGCCCGACCCAGCACGAGCGGTTCTCCCTCGGGCAGCGTCCGCCGCCAGCGCTGTTGCGGTTCTTCGCCTTGTGCGATCAGGTCGGGCATCTGTTTATACGGTTGCTTTCGTAGAGGACGTTTAGCGGTCGGGCTTGCCCGACGTTGTCTCCCCGAAATCCCTCGGTTTGTGCAAGGGCGGACAAGCCGCCCATGGCACCCCGAGATTATTCTCCCGGAGGATCATTTCTCCACCGGTTCGGTCGGCGTGGAGGCCGGCGTGGCCTCGCTGGGTGTTGCATCGCTCGGCGACCCCGGCGCGCCGGGGGCCGCGCGGAGTTGCCCGGCCGTTTCGTCGCGGAACATGCGAATGGCCAAGGCCCACAGGCCGACCATCAAGATCACGATGACCGCCAGGGCGGTCACGCCACGGCGAACCAGATGCCGTTTCAGGTTGTCCAGAGCCAAACCGATCGACCCTCGATAGTCCTCTTGCACGACGACCAACAAGCAGTCGTCCGGCGGGGCCGGCTCTCCGTCGACGGGCACCGGCGCCATCGCGGAAAGCCAATGCTGTTTCTTGTCCGGCACGTTGCTCAAGGGGTCGATGTAGCCGACTAACCGATCCGGATTGTCCCGTGATGGCTGTAACTGCGCGACGGTGAACTGGCGCAACTCCGATTCCGGGATTTGGCCGCGCCGATTCAGGAGTTTTTCCAACTCGGGGTGTTGCAGGATCAGGCCGCGGTTCTGGCACTTGCGCCAGTCGATCAGCGTGGCGAACTGGTTCGGGTTCTTGCCCACGAATTGAACGAACTTGCCCACGTCGACCATCAACGAGACGATCCCCAGGAAACGCTTCTGGGGCGTACGATCGTGGATCGGCGCCGAGATGGCCACCATCCATCGGCCCGTCGCCTCGCTGCAGTAGACGGCCGAGATGTGCGTTTTGGTGATGTGTTCGTCGGGGTTTTCCGGTCGCCACGACTCCGGTTTGTCGTCCGGCAGACCCGTGAAATAGGTCCGCCGGGCGTAGTTGCGGCCGATGATCGGCTTGGGGGGCTCGCGGGCGATTTGAATTCCCCGGGCGTCGTTGAGGAACCAGCCGGAGGTTTCCGGGATGGTGTATCGGACGACGCGATCGCTGAAGACCCGCTGAAGCTCGGCCCGGTGGGGGTTGTTCTCGCGAAACTCCCGGCGCAGCGGCTCCAACTCCTCGGGCGGCAGCGCCGGGTCGCTCAGCTTTTCGAGCAAGGGGACCAATTCCGCGCCCGGGCCGGTCGCCTCGGCCATCGCCTCGCACAACGCGCGCGAACGGGCCATGGCGCGAACCGCACGAATCCGCCGATCCAACTCGTACCCGGCCAGCTTGGCCAGGTTGTGGGCATGGGACTCATTGGTTTTTAGGGCATTCTGGGACAACGCCTTGTCGGCGTGCGTTACCGCGGCGCCGAAACCTTGCCAGGCGAACCAGGCAACCACTAACAAGAGCAGCGCCGGCCCGATCGCCCCGAGCAACATTACCGGCCGCCGCGAGCGGCGCTTCTCCCGGGCATCGAGCGCGCCGAGCACGGCCTGAACGTTCGGATAGCGGTTCTCGGGATAAGGCGCCAGGCACCGATCGATGATCTCGGCCAAGTGACGGTCAACACCGCGTACCTTTCGGTGTTCGGCCGGCGGCTCGGCTCGGCGAATCATCCGCCGGTAGAGACTCAGTCGCTGCTTCAGGTCGTCGGCTTCTTCAAGCCGGCGAACCGCTTCGGCGGACCAATGGGGTGGCTTGCCCGTCAACATGCAATGCAGCACCGCCCCCAACGCGTAGACGTCCCACCGCGCGTTGGGCGCTTCGGTCAGGTTGGCTTGTTCCGGGGCCATGTAGAAGAGCGTGCCCAGCGCGGGCGTCTGGTCGTGGGACAACCGCGACTGGCCGAAGTCGGCCAACCGGGGCTTGCCGTCGGAGTCCAACAGGATGTTGGCCGGTTTCAAGTCGCAATGCAAAACGCCCTTGTCGTGGGCGTGGACCAATCCGATGGCCACGTGGCGAAATACCTCGACCGCACGGGCCGCCGGCAGGGGACCTTGCTCGAGCCGGTCGGCCAGAGATCCTTGATCGAGATACTCCATGATGTAGTAGGGCGGCTCGGCGTTCCAACCAACGCTGAGCAACTGGACCACGTAGCGATCGGCGAACAGGAAGGCGAGCTTCTCGACCTCGCGGGAAAGGAGCGACCAATCGAGACCCCCTCGATGGGTATAGAATTTGATCGCCACCCGACGACCCGTGTTCCGCTCGCAGGCCACCCAGACCTCGCCGTAGGCCCCCATGCCGAGGTATTTTTCGGGTTCGTAGCCCGGCACGTCCAGCGGGGGTCGTTCCCGCTGCATGCTGATTTTCTGAGAACGGCGCCGCTCGGGTCCGCCCTGGGGTTCGGTTGCGTCGGTGCTCATGCTCGACAGTATAACAAGCCCAATGAATCGGCATAGTGAGAACGTTCTGTGACAGCAATCGACGAACTCAACCTGACATTGACCCTCACCCTGGTTTCACTAAAATGGCTCGATTCTTCAGCTTAGACCGTTTGCCCTTCAGAAAAACGTGCAACCAATGACGGACGAGACGAACCAGGACGGCGTCGGCGGCGCGGACATGCTGGAAGCCGCGCGACGCGAGAAGCTCCAGAAGATCCAGGAGATGGGCATCGACCCTTGGGGAGGGCGTTTCGACGACCACATCCCCATCGGCCGGATCCGCGCCCGAGAAAATGAAATCGTCGTCGAGCCGACCGGAGACTGTCAGACGGGCAAGCCGCCCGAGCAACACGGCCCCAAGGTCCGGGCCGCCGGCCGGATTTTCCTCCGCCGCAAGGCAGGCAAGCTGATCTTCATCGATATCCGCGACTGGACCGGACAAATCCAACTGCTCATCGGCAAGAATCAGGTCGGCCAGCGCAACTGGGAGCTGGCCGGGCACTTTGACCTGGGCGACCTCATCGGGGTCGACGGCGAGTTGCGCCGCACGAAGACGGGCGAATTGACTATCTTCGCCGACGGGCTCCATTTCCTCTGCAAGTCGATCGAGACGCCGCCGGCCAAGCACAAGGGCCTCCAGGATCCCGAGCTGCGGCAGCGGATGCGCTACCTCGACTTGATCCACACCGACGGAGCACTCCCGCGCGCACTGAAGCGAACGAAGATCGTCCAGTCGGTCCGCAACACGCTGGCCAGTGAGGGCTTCGTGGAAGTCGAAGGCCCGACGCTGCACGCGATTGCCGGCGGCGCGGCCGCGCGGCCCTTCACGACCCATCACAACGCCCTGGACATCGATCTGCACCTGCGGATCGCGCTGGAGCTGCACTTGAAGCGGCTGCTGGTCGGCGGAATAGAGCGGGTCTATGAATTGGGTCGGGTGTATCGCAACGAGGGAATCGACGCGCGGCACAATCCCGAATTCACCATGCTCGAGGTCTATCAGGCCTACGGCAACTATGAGACGATGATGGACCTGACCGAGAAGATCATCGTCGAGGCGATTCGCGCGACTGGCCAGCAATTCAAACTTGCCTGGGGCGGGCGGCAGATCGATTTCACGCCGCCTTTTCCGCGAAGGACCTACGCGGAGTTGCTGGCCGAGCACACCGGCGTGGCGACCGACGACGAGCCGGGCATCCGCGCGGCGGCGGTGAAGATCGGCCTGGGCGAGCGCGGCAAGCACGTCGACGTGGTCAAGAACGAGCTTTTCGCGCAGCAAGTCGAAGATACCCTGGCCGGGCCCGTATTCGTCTACGACTACCCGGCCAGCATCTGTCCCTTGACCAAGCGCAAGGCCGGCGATCCATCGATCGCCGAGCGGTTCGAGTTGTTCGTCGAGGGCATGGAAGTGGCCAACGCCTACACGGAACTCAACGACCCGGATTTGCAGGAGGAATTGTTCGGCCAGCAGCTCGAAGGGCTGCCGGAAGAGGAGTCGATGGCGAAGATGGATCGCGACTTCGTCCGCGCGCTGCGTCACGGGATGCCGCCGGCCGGCGGGCTGGGGATCGGCATCGACCGGCTCGTGATGTTGTTGACCGACGCGACGACGATTCGCGAGGTGATTCTCTTCCCGCTCTTGCGGCCGGAAGCGGAATAGAAAAGCACTGCGGGGCAAGCCGAGGGTGTCTGGGAATTGAAATCGACGTTTTTTGAGGCAAAATGTGTGCCACTGCTTGCCACCGGCAAGCAGTGCCGGCCATGCAGCCGCTGGGCACTGCTTCTGGTGAAGCAGTGGCACACGGCGGAATAGAAACGCACTGCTGGGCAAGCCAGCAGTGGCACCCGGCGCGCCGCGGACGGCTATCGACAGTTTGACAAGGAAGTCCGATGTACAAATTCCTTCTTTGCTGGCGCTATCTGCGGACGCGGTACATCGCCCTGGCGTCGATCATCAGCGTTATGCTGGGCGTGGCCACGATGATCGTGGTCAACAGCGTGATGTCGGGCTTCGTGACCGAGATGCACAACCGGCTGCACGGTATCCTCTCGGACGTCGTGGTCGAGTCGTGGAGCATCAATGGGTTTGCGGACGCCGAAGCCCATATGGAGAAGATACGCCAGGTGGCCGGCGACTCGATCGAATCGATGACGCCCACGGTCGAGGTCTGGGCAATGCTCAGCTACGGCCGCGGGAATCAGACGATCTCCGTGCCCGTCCGATTGATCGGCATCGATCCGGCCACCCAGGGCCGGGTGAGCGATTTCGCCAAGTATCTCCAGCACCCGGCCAACCGCCGGCAGCCGAGCTTCCAACTGCGCCAGGGCGGCTACGACGTGCGCGACCACCAGGCGGGGCTTGGGGCGGTGGAACGTCCCCAGATGGCCAAGGCCGGTTGGCCCCACCGGCGCGAGTGGGCCCGGCGATGGGCCCAGGCCGAAGCGGCTCGACGCGTGCGCGAGCAATTGGAGCGTCAGCGCCGCCCCAAACCGGAAGACCATCGGCCGGACGTTTTTGCCGACGATCGACCCACCGAGCCCGAGGTGGTCTTCGACCCGGCCGAACACTGCTGGGACGGCGCCGTCATCGGCTTCGCGCTGGCCAGCTCGCCGGACGAGGAAGGCCACCCTCGGTTCCGTCTCATGCCGGGCGACGACATCCAGTTGGCCACGCTCAGTGCCAGTCCCCGGAAGCCCGAGCTGGTCGCTCGCGACTTCACGGTGACGGATCTCTACGAGAGCAAGATGAGCGAGTACGACGGCCAACTCGTCTTCGTGCCGATCGACGTGCTGCAGGACATGCGAGGGATGAAAGACCCGGAGTCCGGTAAGCGGTTCGTCAACCAGATCCAGATCAAGCTCAAGCCGGGCGTCGACGGCCGGGAAGTGCGCGACCGGCTTCGAGCGGCCTTCTCGCCGCACTACTACAGCGTTTCGACCTGGCAGGACAAGCAGGGCCCGCTGCTCTCGGCCGTGCACATGGAGATCATGATCCTCAACATACTGTTGTTCTTGATCATCGCCGTGGCCGGGTTCGGCATCCTGGCCATCTTCCTGATGATCGTCGTCGAGAAGACCCGCGACATCGGCATTCTCAAGTCGCTCGGCGCGTCGCGCGGCGGCATCATGGGCATCTTTCTCGGCTACGGGTTTTCGCTCGGGCTGGTCGGCTCGGGCATCGGCTTGGCACTCGGCTTGGTTTTCGTCCACAACATTAACGACATTGCGAAATGGTTGGGTAAGATCACGGGCCAGCCCATCTTCGATCCGAAGATCTACTACTTCTACACCATCCCGACGATTGTCGACCCTTGGACCATCACTTGGATCGTGCTGGGTGCCTTGGCCATCGCCGTGCTCTCGAGCATCCTGCCGGCGCTTCGCGCGGCGCTGCTGCACCCGGTGGAGGCTCTCCGATATGAATAGACATACCGCCCCAGGCGACTCTCAAGACGACGCTCGCGCGTCGCAGCCGTCGCCGTTGCTACGGACGTTCGTTGAACAAGCACCGTCGCCCCCTGACGCGGCCCGGGCCGGCGTCGACCGGGCGCTCGTGTCGGTGATCGAACCGTATCGGGTCGATCCGCCTCACACGCGAAGCGAAATCCTACGCGCGACCGGCCTGCGGAAGAGCTTTCGCAAGGGACCGGTCGTCGTGCCCGTCTTGCGAGGCGTCGACTTGACGGTCCGCCAGGGCGAGTTCTTGGCCGTCGTCGGTCAGAGCGGCTCCGGCAAGAGCACGCTGCTGCATCTGCTCGGCACGCTCGACGCGCCGGACGAGGGCGAAATCCACTTCGAAGACCGGCGGATCGACAATCTTGCAAGCCCCCAGCGCGACGTCTTGCGGAACAAGCGTTTCGGCATGATCTTCCAGTTCTATCACCTGCTGCCCGAGTTCAACGTGCTGGAGAACGTCCTGGCACCGCTGATGATCGCCCAGAGCGTGCCGGGCTATCTCTTCCGGCGGCGGCGATATCGGCGGCGTGCCGCGGAGATTCTCAAGATCCTCGGACTGGACCACCGGCTGAAGCACAGGCCCCGGGAGCTCTCGGGCGGCGAAATGCAGCGGACGGCCATTGCCCGGGCCCTGGTCACCCGGCCCGATTTGCTGTTGGCCGACGAACCGACGGGAAATCTCGATTATGAGACGGGCCGGGAAATCCTCGAAGTGCTGTGCCGCTTGAACCGACAACAAAACCTGACTATAGTCATGGTGACGCACGACCAGGGCATCGCCCAGCAGGCCGATAGGGTGGTGCGGCTGGTTGACGGGCGAGTGCAGAGCGCTTAGCAATGCCAATTTCAGTTTAGCGGGCGGGCTTGCCCGCCGTTGGCCATCAGGGACCACCGGGCCATGGCAACGGCGGGCAAGCCCGCCCGCTAAACAGACCCTCAAGGAATTCCAGCCGAACGAATACGCTATGTCCTCAAAGGTCTACCTCAACGGAAAGCTCTTGGATCGGGAAGACGCGAAGATCAGTGTCTTCGACCATGGGTTGCTCTACGGAGACGGTGTGTTCGAGGGAATTCGCAGCTACGGCGGCCGCGTGTTCCGGCTCGCCGAACATCTCGACCGGCTCTGGGAATCGGCCAGGGCCATCTGCCTGCAAATTCCCCTTTCCAAGGAAGAAATGGCCCGGGCGGTCGAAGAGACGCTTTCGGCCAACGGGATCGAGGACGGTTATATCCGGCTGGTGGTCACCCGGGGCATGGGCACGTTGGGACTCGATCCCCACAAGTGCAGCGATCCGCAAGTGATCATCATCGCGGACAGCATCTCACTCTATCCCGATGAACTCTATGAAAACGGCTTGGAGATCATCACCGTCAGCACCGTGCGCAACCATCCGGCGGCACTGAACCCGCGGATCAAATCGCTCAACTATCTGAACAACATCCTGGCGAAGATCGAGGGACTCCAGGCCGGCTGCATCGAAGCCCTGATGCTCAACCACAAGGGCGAGGTGGCCGAGTGCACCGGGGACAATCTCTTTCTGGTCCGCGGCGGCCGGCTGCTCACGCCGCCCAATGAGGCCGGTATCCTCGAGGGAATCACCCGGGAGGTGGTCATCGGCTTGGCGCGAGAGTCGGGCATCGAGGTCCGGGAAGTGCCCCTTACGAAGCACGACGTGTACATTGCCGACGAATGCTTCCTGACCGGGACCGCCGCCGAGGTCGTGCCCGTGGTGAAGGTCGACAGCCGCACGATCGGCGACGGCCGGCCGGGCCCCATCACCCGCAATCTCATGGTCCTGTTCAAGAAGCTGACCGAACGCTGAGCCGGCGCTTTCTCTTGTCTGGAGTCTATCGATGGCCGGGCCGCCGGCGGTCGGGACTTCCGTTGATCGGACCGGTTGTACGGGCCGGACTGATTGCGCGGCGCCGGCGCGCCAGCCAAGGGCGTTACCCCTTCGTGCATGACACGACATGAGTCCGCCAGTGGGCTATGCTTCACTGTAGATACGGATGCCCATCGATCCCCTGTTTTCTCCTCAATGGTCGATGCCTGGATAGGACTTATGCCGGGCCGAGCGGTGGCAGTTGACACTGCGGCCGCACGATGTCTTCCCCACAGGTTCATGAAGTCGCAATCCTTTGTTCTCTTCTGATGGTGGAGTAGTGCCATGATTGACGTTCAGACTCGCTTGTCTCATCACCGTGGTTCCGAGAAGACGCGTCGACAGAGACGGAATCGCGAGGGTGTTATACTGGTGCTGGCAGCCGTGCTGACCGTGGTCATGCTGGCCCTGCTGGCGTTTTCGATCGACATTGGCTACATGATGAGCGTGCAGGGTGAGATGGATCGGGCCGTGGATGCCGCGGCGCTGGCCGGTGCCGGCAGCCTCGTCGACGGGGTCGACGCGGCGAATCTTGCCGCGGTCGATGTTCTGTTGCGCAATCCGGTCGGCTCGCAAATCCTGTTGGACGACCAAGACCGTGAAACCAAACTGCAGGCATGGCTTGCCCAACATGAAGAAGAATTCGAAACCGAGACGGGACACTGGGACCCGGAAACCAAAATGTTCTCCCAGACCGACCATTTGCCTTCGGCCATTAAAGTCTATGCCGCGTACGAGCACCCGAACCTGTTCTTCGCTCGGATATTCGGCATCGACACGTTTGAGGTCAAGGCGGAAGCCATCGCTCGATACCAGCCTCGGGACATCGTGCTGGTGCTCGACTTCTCGGGCTCGATGAGTGTCGACTGTCAGCTGCGGAAAATCGTCGAGGACCCGGACGGGGAGACCCGGCGCGCCGAGATCGAAGCCAAC
>Ga0315543_1004339_pt1 | contig 11928 bp, 11 predicted proteins | sample SalMarSW160210MG_2_FD_203098 | JGI IMG/M metagenome (GOLD analysis project Ga0315543, IMG submission 203098) | Salt marsh sediment microbial communities from the Plum Island Ecosystem LTER, Massachusetts, United States - Salt Marsh Sediment SW1601-210 ...
ATATGAAAGATGCAAGGTGTCTGGCGAGCGAGGCCACACTAAATCCACAAACTAAATACGGCGAAGACGTGGTCAGCAGAATTAACTACGCACAAACCGACGAAAAACTAACCGAGCTTCAAAGAGCAATAATCGACTGTATAAACGAGTTAATCGCAAAGCTCTGCGATCAGGCCGATATAAACGCAAAGCAAATCTACGAAATGTGTGTTGTCGGAAACACGACAATGAACCATATTTTTTTGAAGCAGCCGATAAGCCAGCTTGGCCAGGCGCCTTACAAGGCCTATTCGCTCGATGCTTACGACCTGCCACCCGAAAAGCTAACTTTGCAGATAAACCCTGCAGGCAATATCCACACCGTCGAAAATATAGCCGGTTTTGTCGGCTCGGATACCACCGCCGTAGCGCTTGCGGTGGATATGGATTCGGCTGAGGAAATGACGCTCGCAGTTGACATCGGCACAAACGGCGAAATTGTGCTCGGCACAAAGGATAAGCTCTATGCGGCAAGCTGTGCAGCAGGGCCGGCATTCGAGGGGGCAAAGATAAGCTGCGGCAGCAGGGCGGTTGATGGGGCGATTGAAGCTATCATTGTAAACGATAATGACATAGACCTGGACGTAATAGGAAGTAGTCCGCCTCGTTCTATATGCGGCAGCGGCCTGATTGATGCCGTCGCAGTAATGCTGGATTTTGGAATTATCGACAAAAGCGGCCGATTTATTGACCTAAATACACTGGCGGATAAAGTACCAACAAAAATCCTTAAAAGAATAATCAAGCAGGACGGCCAACCTGCCTTTGTCCTCGCGGTTCGGCAAGCTCACCGCGCCGAGCGAAGTCGAGGGGCTGAAACAAAGGGTGAAAAAATCACTCTTACACAAAAGGATATCCGCGAGGTCCAATTAGCAAAAGCAGCCATTCGAGCAGGGATAAAAATCCTCCAGCGAAAACTCATTATCGAAGATTCCAATATCCGGCAAATTCTCTTAGCTGGCGCCTTCGGCAATTACATTCGGCCGGAAAGCGCTCTAAAGATTGACCTGTTGCCCGAAGCTGGTCTTGAACAGATTCGTTTTGTGGGCAATGCTGCCTCATCAGGAGCACAAATTCTCCTTGTATCCAACCGATTTCGCAAAAAAGCCCACCAATTAGCCCGCAGGATTGAATACGTCGAAATTGCCCACCAGCCGGGCTTCCAGGCCATATTTGTCGATTCAATGGCGTTTTAACCGCTGTATTCGTCCCCTCATGACTCAGTTTATCAGAGTATCAGGCTATCAGGTAGTGGTTATCAGGATAGCAGATTATCAGGTTTTGCGGCCTCACAGTCCCCGATATCCCGCTGCCAGATAACCTGATATTCCAATTTCCTTTATGCTTTTTTTCTAATTTTTCTTGACAAGGCATATACATTTTTTGTATCATACTATTCTACAGAGGGCCGGGTTTTTCCTCTCTCCCTCTCCCTCCGCACCCGGCCCTTTTTTATTTGCTACAGACTGCGTCCCGAGCGTAGCCGAGGGATCTATTAAAATTTGCCACGAAGGCACCAAGGCACGAAGATGCTCGATGCTGGATGCTTGATACCGGATTCCGCCTGCGGCGGATAAATCCCGAAGTGATTGCGGTTTTTTTGTTTTTCTCAAACGAAGAATTTATAGTCCAACGGATAAATTGAGGACGGCTAAATATTATTGTCTTGGTAATAATATTGTGTTAGAATCGTAAAGGTTTGTTATTGAGGCAATGCAATGAAATCCATAATCGAATCCAGAAAAGGCGAGTTGTTCAAGCTTTGCAAAAAGCATCACGTAAAGCGGCTGGATGTGTTCGGCTCAGGCGCGGTAGGTGATTTTACGCCATCCAGTGATATTGATTTTGTAGTTGAATTTGATGATTCGGTGGCGGAAAGGCGGTTCGATAATTTTTTTGAGCTATTGGATGCACTGAAAAAGCTGTTTGGCCGATACGTTGACCTTGTTGAGCCAGGCGGCTTGCAGAATCCATATTTTATCAGATGTCTCGAGCAGACAAGGAGACCTGTATATGTCTCTTCGTGAGCCACAAAAGTATCTATACGATATGCTCAGCAGCTGCCAGTTTCTGATTGAATTCACCAGCGGCAAAACTATTGATGACTATATCAATGACCGGGCTTTCAGGTCGGCACTGGAAAGGGAGCTACAGATTATCGGCGAAGCAATGATGCAACTGGAAGACATTGCACCTGATATTACAGGGAAAATTCCGGAGTATCGCAATATCATCGGCTTTCGCCACGTTTTGGTTCATGGATATGATAGTCTCGACCCTGCAACGGTTTGGAACATTGTGGAAAACAAGCTCAAAGGACTCGAGGAAAAACTCAAAGATTTGCTTTCAGAATAAAGGTTGTCCCTTTCCTTGTCCAAACTCACGACATGGCCGGGAAGAAAAAGGCAAAGGGAAAAAAGAGATAAGCAATTAAAATTTGCCACGAAGGCACCAAGGCACGAAAAGGCTCGTTGCTGGATGCTCGTAGCAGTTTCCTTTAGCATAAACTGCTATTACCTTAAAAAGATTTTCCAAGGCCTCGCAATAAATACTGTGAAAAACACGAGTTACAGAGCGGTAGTGTTTATACTGCCCGTGTGTAGCCGAACAGGTAAATCATATATGCGATGTAACCGCAAATCAGAACTGCTCCAAAAGAACGGGTAATTTTTCGTCTGCCAATTATGGCTAAAGCAGCAAAACCGGCACTTACGACAATCATAATCCAGTAATCAGTCCCGACAAGTCGCTGCCCGATAGTAAATGGCCGAACCACTCCCGCTGTGCCGACTACAAGAAGGGTATTAAAGATATTTGAACCAACCAGATTGCCGATGGAAATATCGTGATGTCCCTTGATGGCAGCTGCCACACAGGTTGCAAGCTCCGGCAGCGATGTGCCGAAAGCTATTATGGTCAGGCCGATAACGGCCTTACTTAATCCGGCTCGCTCACCGATAACCACCGCGCCACGGACAACCATATCCGCTCCGAGGGCCAGCCCCACCAAGCCAATAACAACGAACAGCACACTTTTGTTGCTACTTATGCTCTTATGCCCTTGTGCACTTATGCTCTTATGCCCTTGTGCACTTATGCTCTTATGTTCTCGCCTCGCCAGAAATACTGTTAATAAAATTAACGCTGCAAAGACAGCTAATAAGATAACGCCTTCCAGCCGAGACAAAGATAAATTGTGTAGAATCGGCCACAATAAGAATGCCACCACTATCATCACGGGTATTTCACGGTGTAGTGTCTGCTTTTTGACTTTGAGCGGCCGGATAAGAGCGACCAGACCGCCGACAAGAGCCAGATTGGCAATGTTAGAGCCATAGACATTGCCAATTGCCACATCCCCCATACTACGGACAGCAGCTGCAATACTGGCTGCTACCTCTGGTGCTGATGTCCCCATCGCCACGACCGTCAGGCCGATAACAAGTGGGCTGACACCGAACCATTTGGCCAATCCGACTGCCCCCGACACCAAAAGCTCTGCGCACCTGGCTAAAATTACCAGCCCTCCGGCCAAAAGCAAAATCGCCCAAACGATATTCATAGCGAAAACGATAATTGATGGCGTCCATCATTTCAAGTTATTTCATCGCTGTGGTGGTTGGAAGACCGGCGAATTAAATGGATGGCATCGGCTAAACTTTCCCGACGACCAAGCAGGCATTATGACCACCAAAGCCGAAAGAATTGCTCATTGCGATATTGACATTTGCCTGGCGTGCCTGCAGGGGCACATAGTCCATCTTCAGGTCGCAGCGTTCATCGGGATTCTCGAGGTTGATGGTGGGGGGGATGACAGATTCATTAATGACCTTTATACAAACTATCAGCTCAACGGCACCGCTGGCCCCAAGCAGATGACCAAGACAGCTTTTAGTTGAACTCACCTGTATTTTATATGCACTGCCGCCAAAGACGGATTTGATGGCTATACTTTCAGCTATGTCATTTAGTTCAGTGCCGGTGCCGTGGGCGTTGATATAATCGACTTTTTCCTTCTCTACGCCCGCGTCGATTAAGGCCAGCTCCATTGCTTTTGCAGCACCGTTGCCCTGCGGCAGGGGGGCTGTGATGTGATAGCCGTCATCGGTAGCGCTGTAACCGAGCAACTCCGCATATATGTTTGCGTTTCGTTTTTTGGCATGTTCATATTCTTCCAAAACCAAAATGCCGGCGCCTTCTGAAAGTATGAAGCCGTCCCTGTCTTTATCAAACGGCCTTGAGGCAATCGTGGGATTGTCGTTTCGAGTACTTAGAGACCTGGCGGCGCAAAATGAAGCCAGTCCTATCGGCGTAAGAGCGGCCTCTGCACCACCAGTTATGACAATGTCACTTCGGCCAGCAATAATATTGCAAGAAGCTTCACCGATAGCGTGATTGCCAGAAGCACAGGCGCTGGTTACAGCAAAATTGGGTCCCTTCAGGCCATAACGAATGGCAATATTGCCACTGGCGGCGTTAGCCATAAGCTTTGGAACAGTGAAAGGTGAAACTTGCCTTATACCTTTGTTCAGGAGCCTTATGTGCTGGTCTTCTATTTCCTTGATGCCCCCTATGCCAGTTCCTACGATGGCACCGACTCGATGAACATCCTCTTTTGATAAATCCAGAGCACTATCCTCTACAGCCTGGATGGCGGCAGCGATGGCAAACTGTGAGAAGCGGTCCATCCGCCTGCCTTCTCTATGGTCGATGTATTTGGTTACGTCGAAGGTTCCTATTTCGCCGCCGAACTTCACGGGGTATGTGCTGGTGTCAAAGGATTCTATAGTAGAAACCCCACTCTTACCCTCGCAAAGCGCGGCGAAAAGCCCATCAACGGATTCGGCCAAGGCAGTGATACAGCCCAAGCCCGTGATAACAACTCGGCGTCTTTTCATGCTAAAGCTATTCGCTACTCTTTGTTTTTGGATTGTGCGATATTTACGATGTAATCGATTGCGGCACCGACGGTCTGTATTTTCTCGGCCTCTTCGTCCGGAATGCTCATATCAAACTCGTCCTCAAACTCCATAACAAGCTCGACGGTATCCAGAGAGTCAGCGTTCAAATCGTTAATAAATGAGGTTTCGCGTGTTATTTCGGCCTTGTCGACGCCCACCTGCTCACTTATTATTTCGATAACCTTTTGTTCGATTGCCTGAGCATCCATCTCATCAACACTCACTTGTTTTTACCTCCCTAAACTTGATTAGGAATTAGTTTCTTAACCTTAGTATTCTTAAGCTCAAACCCCATGTAAAACGTGGGGCTAAATATAGATTGCCACGCCCTGCACCAATTGGTGCAGGGCTCACAATGACGACATTGGCGGGTATGATACCTTCTCAAGGGCATATCTACAAATATTTTTTTTAATTTTTTTGGCTATTTTATAAGAACTTAAATTGTAGGTTTTTACCCTGTTTGACGGGTTTTTTTCTTAATTGACCACGAATTATGCAGATGAACGCAGATTTTTTTTAGACACGGAGTTGACATGCTCCGGTTCAAAGTTCATCCGTGTCATATTAAACGTTATAATGTGCGTTTGTGTTTCTTTCTCAATAGTACTACAGCCGTAGCGGCCATTGCCTCGCCGGCTCCAATATCACCAAGCTGCTCGTTCGTTTTTGCCTTGACATTCACTGCTGTAAAATCAATCTCCAAAAGTTCTGCAATGCACCTTTTAATTTGTCCCTTGAATGGCTGTAAGCTCGGCTTCTCTGTGTGTATTATCAAATCAACATTAACCACTTCCCACTGTTTTTCTTCGAGCCGCTCCTTTACAATGAGTAAAAGCTCTTTACTGTCTGCATCTTTGAATTGTGCACCAGTATCGGGGAACAACGTTCCTATATCCCCCATCCCGCTTGCCCCTAATAGCGCATCGATTACAGCGTGCAGTGCGACATCACCATCACTATGGCCGGCCAGTCCGGCAGGGTAGGGCACATAAACACCGCCAAGCATCAGCTTTCTGCCCTCGACTATCCTGTGAATGTCGGTGCCAATTCCACTTCGATATTCGGCCTGTGGCTGGTCAATCACAATTGCCCCTTCGTACTTGGTACATCCGTCCCTACAATCGTTACGGCCATCGCCAGTGCCTTACCAAGTCCCTTGAAAATCGCTTCGGCTATGTGATGGCTGTTTGTACCGTACGGCACGTTTATATGCAGATTAAACTTGCCATTGCTTGAAAAGCTCCGCAGCATCTCCTCAACACACTGGACATCAAAATCACCGATTTTCTCCGTCCGGTACTCAACATTATATACGCAGCTTGCCCTGCCGGATAAATCCACAGATACATTCGCCAGAGTATCCTCCATCGGCACAGAGCTGTGCCCGTATCTGTTAATACCTTTTTTATCCCCGAGCGCCTTGAGTAAACACTCGCCCAGACATATCGCAATATCTTCGACCGTATGGTGCGCATCAACCTTCAAATCGCCCCTGGCTTTGACCACCATATCGATTTTACCGTGCTTGCTCAGATGGGTAAGCATGTGGTCTAAAAAACCGATGCCGGTATCAATCTCATATCTGCCAATGCCATCAAGATTAAGCTCTACACTGACGTCTGTTTCTTTTGTCTTCCTGTGGGTTTTGACGATTCTCTCTTCCATAAGAATAATCCTCTATATGTCATTCTGAGCGGAACGAAGTGTAGCGAAGAATCTCAAATTTTTCCGAAGGCCATATCCTTCGGCTTCGCCTCAGGATGACAATAAAAATTCATAACCACTTTGTTCGATATTATTTATTCTGCCAAGATTTCCTTTAAAGCAGAAAGTAGCTTATCATTCTGTTCAGCCGTACCGATTGTAATTCTCAATTTATCCTTTAACCTCGGATAATTGAAGTATCGGACATATATGTTTTGCTGCGTCAATTTTTCGTAGACTTTATCCGCTTTTCGGGCTACGGCGGGCTCCGCCCCGACGAGTTTATTTTCGCACTTTGCCAGGACAAAGTTTGCGAAACTGTCAGGAACATCAAAGCCAAGATTTCTTAGTTCCTCGATTAATCTTGCACGCTGGGCTTTTACTTTCTCGACATTTGCCTTGAAATACTGCCGGTCTTTTATCGCTGCGGCGGCCAGTGCAATGGCAACGGTGTCAACATTGTAGGAATCCTTGATTTTCGAAAGGCCAGCTATCAAATCCGGCTGGGCAATTGCATATCCGAACCGAACTCCCGCAAGCGAATATCCCTTGCTCATCGAGCGAAGGATGATTACATTATCAAAATCCTTAACCAAGTTTACACAATTATTTTCTGCAAAATCCACGTATGCTTCATCAATCAGTAGAACCCCGGATAGCTCATCCGCTAACGAAGCCAGTTCCTCGACATTTATAAAAGTTCCGCTCGGCGCATTCGGATTGCAGACAATCGTTAAGGCAGCTCCTGTGCCTGCCAATTTGGCCGGCAGATTAAATTCATCGTCGAACGGAATCTCGATTGCCTTGCAATTTTGCAATTTTGCTGATACCGGATAAAGCGAGTACGTTGGAACAGGATAGGCAGCGGGGCGGCTTTCGTCGCAAAATGCCCCGAAAGCTATTCGCAGCAATTCATCACCACCATTGCAGCACATAATATTGTCCGGTTCGACGCCATTAACATCCGCAGCCGTCTCGCGAAATGCGTTTCCCATCGGGTCGGGGTATCGGCGAAGCTGCTCGGAGCTTATCTGCGAAAGTACCTTCATCACATTCGGCGATGGCGGATAGGGATTCTCATTGGTATTGAGCTTTATGATGTTGGTTTCTTTAGGCCTGCCCTCCGCAGCCTTGGCGAAGGAGGGCTGAAAGCCCGGCTCATAACCTTTGGCGCTTTCGATATTTCGACGAAAATAAGTCATTATCCGTTCTAATTAGCCACTGATTTCACAGATTTCACTGTTTTTTCGTATTTCGTAATTCAAAATTATGTTTTGACTTTAATCCGTGCCAATCTGTGTTCATCTGTGGCTTTTTTAAGATTATACGCATATTTGGCCAGAAGTAAAAGGGTGATTTTGTAGATTCCGATGCGCTTATGTTAGGCAGCTTTCGAGCAAAATGGGATAATAACAATGGAAATTTGAGCATATTGTCTGCTTTTTAAAAGGTACTGAAAAGATTTAGTGTATCGGGGTATCAGGATACCAGGTTAGTGCTCAGGGATTATGAACGGCAAACAACGAGTTATTTATTGCAGTAGTCAATAAGGCGGGCGATTTCGCTGCGAAGGTCTTTGCGGTGAACAATCATATCCACAAAGCCGTGCTCTAACATAAATTCAGACGTCTGAAATCCTTCCGGCAGCTTAACTTTTATGGTCTCGGCAATGGTTCGAGGCCCGGCAAAACCAATCAAAGCGCCTGGCTCGGCTATTATACAATCGCCCAACATAGCGAAGCTTGCTGTTACACCACCGGTAGTGGGGTCGGTCAGAACCGAAATGAAAAGCCCTCCGGCATCGTCATATTTTGCCAGCGCTGCTGAAGTTTTGGCCATCTGCCCTAATGACACCACGCCCTCGTGCATCCTTGCTCCGCCGGAGCAGCTAACCACAACCAACGGCAGGCTCTCCTGTATTGCCTTATCAACAGCAGTGCAGAATTTTTCGCCGACAACAAAACCCATAGAGCCCATCAGGAAATTCGGCTCCATTACCGCTAATATGATGCCTCTGCCCTTGATAAAGGCCTTGCCGATAAGCATTGCCTCTTTGGAGCCGGATTTTTTCTCGTCATCTTTTACACGCTGTTTGTAAGTAGTACCTCTAAACTTAAAGCCCAGAGGGTCACTGGTTGTCAAGTCGCCAAGAATCTGCTGAAAGGACTCTTCGTCGGCCAAATATTGGATTCGAGTTGCTGCTCCGATTCGAAAATGATGGTTACATTCGGGACAAACGTTAAGATTTTTCTCAACGCTTTCTCTATAGAGCATATGCTCACAGCCCGTGCACCGCATCCACAGCCCATCGGGCATCTCTTTACGCGGCTTCAATGAAAAGCCGTTCCATTTTGACTTTGCTTCTTCAGCCATATCAATATTTATTGTTCAGTTCTACGTTTTACGCAGGGCTTCTTCGCCAAACATAAGACCTTGTCATTGCGGGCCCGAATCCGCCACGGGCGGATGAGGGCGTGGCAATCTTCTACTTGCAAATAGCTGAGATTGCTTCGTCGCTGCGCCCCTCAGGGGCAAGCTCCTCGCAATGACAACGCGGATTCTACCAAAAATCTGTAAGAATTGCTATAAAATTTACCCGGCGGCGTCCTGTATGGCGTTTATTGCAGCGATACGGTCGGTTTTTGAGAATATTGCGTTGCCAGCCACGAGCGTATCAGCGCCATAAGATACCACGGTCGGTGTGTTTTGAGGATTTATTCCGCCATCGACTTCTACCCGTATATCAGGGCCGACAATCTCTCGTACCTTAATAACTTTTTTGGCCACATCCGGCATAAATTTCTGTGCGCCAAAACCCGGATGAACCGTCATTACCAGAACCATATCGCAAAGCGGTGCAATTTTTTCTATTTGCTCCACCGGAGTCTCGGGATTGAGGCATATCCCTGCGGTACAGCCGAGCTTGTGCAGTTTATCGATGATTTTTTCCGGCTGGTCAGCTACTTCAATGTGAAATGTTATATGATTAGCGCCGGCTTCAACAAAATGCCCGATATACCTATCCGGCTCGCTTATCATCAAGTGGCAGTCGAAAAACAATTTGCTGTGCTGACGAAGCTTTGCAACAACGGGCGGCCCGATTGTAATATTCGGAACGAAGTGGCCATCCATAATATCAAGATGCACCATACTCACACCAGCCGACTCTATGACCGCCAGCTCATCAGCCAGTTGTGCGAAATCGGCGCTCAATATCGACGGCACAACCTCAATTGTCCCTGCCTTGGGAAGTTGTAAATCAGACATAAGAACATTTATCTTGTTTGCAATGCCCTAAATTCCAAACTGTAAAATTTACTTTTCATCGAGGATTTCAAGGCACAGGAATTTTTTGCCCTCAAGAAATTCAAGAGAAGCCCCTCCGCCGGTAGAAATATGACTTATCCTGTCTTCAAGGCCGAGCTTCTCTACTGCACTTGCGCTGTCGCCGCCGCCGATGACACTGCGTGCACCTTTGTCAGTGGCTTCGGCGACGGCCAAGGCGACCGCTTTTGTTCCCTCATCGAAAGGTGACATCTCAAAAACGCCCATCGGCCCGTTCCAGACGACCGTTTTGGCATCGGTGAGTTTATCCGCAAATAGCTTTCTGCTATCCGGCCCAATATCCATCCCCCACCAGTCGGCCTCGATATCGCCACCGACGACCTTATTCTCGGCGCCGGCTTGAAACTCTTTGGCAACTACCGTATCGACCGGCAAAACCAGCTCGCAGCCGACATCCTTGGCCCGCTCAACAAGTGCCGTAGCTTTATCGAGAAAATCATCCTCGCACAAACTTTTGCCGACGGTCTTACCCTCGGCCTTAAGGAAGGTATAGGCCATCGCTCCACCTATCAGCAGACGGTCAACTTTATCAAGCAAATTCTCAATCACACGTATTTTGTCGGAGACCTTCGCTCCGCCTAATATGGCTACGAATGGCTTTTGGGGGTTACTAACCATATCACCTAAGAACTTTAATTCTTTTTCAATCAAAAAACCAATCACGCGTGGTTTTCCTTTCATCATCTGCGGGACCGTGTACATCGAAGCATTGTCCCTGTGTGCCGTGCCGAATGCGTCATCCACGTAGATATCCGCCAGGTCGGCAAGCTGCTTTGCAAAATCGTCCTTGGCCTGGCGCAGCTGCGCATCCTCTTTCGCAGCTTTATCTTTTATCGTTTCTTCTTTATGGAAGCGCAGGTTCTCAAGCAGCATACACTGGCCGCTTTTAAGTGCCTGTGCTTTGGCTTTAACATCTTCACCGATAGAATCGTCGGCAAATACAACCTCCCTGCCCAGAAGCTCTGACAAACGTTTTGCCACCGGCGCAAGAGATAGTTTCTCATCTCTTTCGCCTGCGGGCCTGCCGAGATGACTCATCAGAATCACCGCACCGCCGCGGTCCAGGATGTTCTTTATGGTCGGCAGGGCCTTTACAATTCTGTCATCGCTGCTAATGTTACATTCATCATCGAGCGGCACATTAAAATCGCACCGCATCAAAACACGCTTGCCCTGTACATTTACATCAGCTATGGTTTTTTTAGCCATTTGCTATCAGAAATCAGATTTTCTGTCCTCTGCCTGCCCTGCTCTGTCCTGAGCCTGTCGAAGGGAGCTTGTCGAAGGGTCCTCTGTCTTTACATTGCTGCCATTTTTTCCATAATATCAACGCTGCGGTTCGAATAGCCCCACTCGTTATCGTACCAGCTGACGACCTTAACTGTTCTACCGACGACTATTGTCAGCAGGGAATCAAAGATACTCGAAGCAGGATTATTAATGATATCACTGCTTACAATGGGCTCATCACAGTAAACCAGGATACCGTTCATAGGCCCTTCTGCAGCCGTCTTCATTGCTGCGTTTACAGCATCAACGCTGACATCCTTTTTCACATTAACTACCAAATCAACGATGCTGCCAACCGGAATAGGTACACGAACCGCAAAGCCGTCGAGTTTGCCGTCAAGTACAGGAATAACCTTGCCGATGGCCTTGGCCGCACCGGTTGTGGTCGGAATAATATTCGCTGCTGCAGCTCGTGCACGGCGCAGGTCAGTGTGAATCATATCTGCAACTTTTTGGTCGTTGGTATAAGCGTGGATGGTGGTCATAAGGCCCTGCTCAATACCAAACGAATCGTTGAGTACCTTGGCCAGAGGTGCAAGGCAGTTGGTCGTACAGCTTGCATTCGATACGCATTTGACATCTTTGG
>Ga0315543_1004342_pt1 | contig 11924 bp, 11 predicted proteins | sample SalMarSW160210MG_2_FD_203098 | JGI IMG/M metagenome (GOLD analysis project Ga0315543, IMG submission 203098) | Salt marsh sediment microbial communities from the Plum Island Ecosystem LTER, Massachusetts, United States - Salt Marsh Sediment SW1601-210 ...
TCCGATCTCTCACTTACGTTTCTCCTGAACAGCGTCTCCCCCGAGTGCAATGATGGGTCAGGAGTCTACGGTGTACTCAGCGAGTTCACGCAGTTTGTGCTGTGAACAAGCCTTCGAATCTTTTCCTTTGAGGAGCTTAACCTCAAAACTAGATTTGCCTGCAAGTCCATATACGATGGGGTCTGTGTCTCGCAACCAAATCCCCACAAAGCTTAGGTTCGCTATGGCGGGAATCATATCACGTTTTGATGGGCTTGTCAAGCAATTTGACCAGCCGCGATATGGCCCTACAATTACAGAGTGCTGCACAGACAAGTGAACCAATAAGCTCCATTTTCAACGCGAAACTGCTTGCACAAGTCTAGCCGCTTACGCACCGAGCAGTACGAATGCCAAGTGGGTTTGAACCCATTGCCTCGTTTCGTAGTATCTTGAGATGGAAGCTGTAGAGTCATTCGGGTTATGCGGGAGAAGAGATAGATTTCTATGTTGCGTTCCAGGTTGAAGCTGGAAGAAGGCTGGACTTCCTTCCTGCTGCTGATGTTAGTGTTGTTCAGCGTGGTCTGGTCAGTGCAGGCTGCCGAATGGACCAAGGGACTGGGCATATTGCAGTGGGTTGCCATAGCCGCCATGTTTCTGGGCCTGTCTCTGGCGAAGGGACGTCGCGTTCCAGGCATCGTCGCCCATTTACTAAGTCTGGTCGTTGGCGCAGCGTGGGTGACTTTGATGCTGAGTGTCATGTTCAGCCCACCGCGGGTGCCCGTTGGACTGGTCACGCCAGCGCGGGATCTGCCGGCGAGGGTGAGCATCATGTACCAGCACATGCTTGACTGGACTCTCAATCCTAGTGGGGCAGACACCTGGCTCTCCAATTTCATGTTCCTAGTGGTTCTGGCTGTCCTGACCTGGCTGCTGAGCTACGTCAGTACTTGGTTCGTTTTCCGCACCCACTGGGTATGGGGCGCAGTTGTGCCCGCAGGTGCGGCCTGTCTGCTTAACATCTACTATGCTCCACCTCACCTGGTTCTATACTTCATCCTCTATTGTCTCTCTGTGCTTCTACTGATTGTGCGCACGCATGTCTACATTCGCCAGAAGGCTTGGCGGCAGGCAGCGGTCAATTACAACATGGACGTGGATTTCACTTTTCTCCGGGATGGGATGATCATGTCGTTGTTGGCCGTTTTTCTCGCCTGGACAATCCCTGCTGCCGCTGCGAGCCCGAAGCTGGCTGACTTCTGGGCCAGATTCGAGGAACCTTGGCACGAAGTGCAGACACAGTGGAATCGCCTCTTCACTTCTTTGAACTACCGGGGGCAGTCGAGCCTGGTTAACTTTGGGCGCACGATGTCCCTCGGCGGTGCGGTGAGTCTCAGCAACACTCCCATCCTTGAGGTGCGCACCACAGAACCCCACTACTGGCGAGCAGTGGCCTACGACGAGTATACTGGAGATGCCTGGATCAATACGGACAAGCGGGAACTGGTACTGCAGGCCAATGACTCCACGCTCAACCCGGTGCCTTGCATGATGCAGCGGGAGTTCACCTATACCGTTCGCCTGCTGGAATCTGGTGAGGATCTCCTATTCTTCACTGGACAACCACTGCGCATCAGCTTACCTTCCCGAGCGCGCCTGGCTTATCTGCCGCTCTTTGGAGGACAGCAGGCCACAAACGTATCCATGCTTTATGCCAGAGGAAGCCTGCGCCGCAATCAGATCTATACTGTGGTATCCCTCGTCTCTGCTGCCACGACGAGTCAACTGCGCGCTGCTGGTACCGAGTATCCTAGTTGGATACACGAGCGATATTTGCAATTGCCGTCTAGCCTGCCCAGACGCGTGCGGCTCTTGAGCCATGAGATTGTCGAAGGGGTTACTACCCCCTACGAACAGGCCGTGGCTATTGAGAGCTACCTGCGCGGTATTGCCTACGACCAGCATGTCAGTGCACCCCCGGCTGGTCGTGACGTTGTTGACTGGTTCCTCTTTGAGAATCGCCGGGGGCATTGTGACTACTATGCCACGGCCATGGCTATCATGTGTCGTACCCTTGGCATTCCCGCCCGTGTCTCACAAGGATACGCGCCCGGCGAATATGTCCCTGCCTCGCGCAGCTACCGGGTGCGCCAGTTGGATGCGCATGCCTGGGCTGAAGTGTACTTCCCTGATTACGGTTGGCTTGAGTTTGAGCCTACTGCCTGTGCGCCCTTGTTCGCGCGCGCTGAAGGTAAGCAGTTGCCTCTCCTGCCCGGGTTGGCTCTGGAACCGGGGACTGCACGGTCAGAAGCCGAAGAAAAGTTTGGCCCGGATGAGGGAGTTATTGAGGGCGAGGACATCATGGACATCACGCTGGTGCACCCCCGGCCGTGGTATACTGGCCTTCTGCTCATGGGTCTGATCCTGCTAGCAATCTCGGCTGGCGCGCTGCTGGTGTTCCTTGGTTGGTGGCATTTCAGCCTTCGTGGCCTGAGTGCGGCAGCGCGTGTCTACGAGCAGATGTGTCGCCTTGGCGGTTTGCTAGGAGTGGCTCACGAGGTGCAGCAGACGCCTGCTGAATACGGCCAAGCCCTGGCGCGCACGCTCGTGCATGCGCATGATGATGTGCAGTGCGTGGTCGCCTTGTATGTCAAGCAGCGCTTCAGCAGGAGCGGGCTGAGTGAGGCAGAGGAGGCAGAGTTGAAGGAGCGATGGCAAGAGTTGCGCTCGCTGATGTGGCGTCGGGTTCTTAGGCCCAGAAGGCGCACGCGCAGGTCTCGCAGACCTGCCTGGGTGTCAGCCAGTTCTCTGCGCCCGCCGACCTCCTTGCGATAGAGATGCACGAACCTTGTAGCGTTGAATCTGCGACCAGCCGCGAGGTGACGTGGGCGCAGGTGGATCTGGACGCCATCGCCCACAACGTTCGTGAGTTGAAGAAGCTGATCGGCGATCGGGCGCAGTTGATGGCCGTGGTCAAGGCCAATGCGTACGGTCACGGTGCTGTGCCGGTGGCTCGTACTGCGCTACAGTGTGGGGCTAGCTGGGTCGCTGTGGCGCGCGTAAGTGAAGGGATCGAACTGCGGCGGGGCGGCATCGTCGCCCCTATTCTATTGATGGGACACATACCAGCATCTGACGCTAGCGCTGTCATTGACTACAGTCTCACGGCCACGGTAGACACATTGGAATTGGCCCGTGCCCTCTCGGCCGAGATAGAGCGACGCCGCGCACCGCTGTTGGCTGTGCACGTGAAGGTGGACACTGGCATGGGACGCTTTGGCCTGTTGCCAGATGAGGTGCTGGACTTTGTGCGTGCGCTGACTGCGCTGCCAGGCCTGGAGCTACAGGGGCTGTATACGCACTTTGCCGTGTCAGACGAAGCGGACGAGAGTTACACGTACCAGCAGCACTACCTATTCGCGGAGATCTTGGACCAACTGGGGGAGGCGGGCTTTCAGACAGCACTAGCACATGAGGCCAATAGCGCAGCCGTGCTGGCTATTCCGGAGACGCACCTGGACATGGTGCGCTGCGGCATTGCGCTCTATGGCCTGCGGCCTTCATCCGAAGTCGAGCCAGCTATTCCACTGCAGCCAGCAATGTCTCTTCACAGTCGTGTGGCCCGCGTGCGCACCTTGCCAGCCGGTTCTTCTATCAGCTATGGCCGTACATACATCACCGCCAAACCTACGCGTGTGGCCCTGGTTCCAATTGGCTACGGCGAGGGCTATCATCGCATTCTGTCCAACAGGGGAGCGGTGTTGATTCGCGGGCGACGCTGTCCTATCCTCGGGCGCGTGTGCATGGATCAGTTTGTGGTTGATGTAAGCGCTGTCCCTGACGTGCAGTTGGACGACGAAGTGGTGGCGCTGGGCAGGCAGGGGCACGAGGAGATCAGTGCAGAGGAAATAGCGGCTCAGGCAGAGACTATCAACTATGAAGTGACCACGGCTATCCTGCCGCGCGTGTCGCGCGTGTACGTACAGGGAGGGCATGTCGTGGAAGTGCGGGGACTGCTGACTGAGTGACTGCGGCCGCATACAGCGAGGTGGGGCATGAGAAAAGGGCGTGTGCTGAGTAAGCAGCGTTTGCTGTGCCTTTTCATCTGTCTGTCACTTGGGTTCTGTGCCGCTGTGGTTTCGTTCAGCACGGCCTCGTCACCGCTCGGCTGGGCTTGAGTGCTGGATGTATCTGCCCTTTGTTGCCAGGCCCGTGCCGACTCCTACGCTCACGCCTACGGCGACGCCGTTGCCGCCCATTCCGGATGTGCGTGTGGAGCCTTGTTGCTGCAATGTCACAGGCGGTAGCTGGCAGGATCCGAATGGCGAGTACGTGTGCTTCAGGAGTTATGACCTGCAGCCCGCGGATATGACCAACTGGTACGTGCAGGACGAACAGGAGCACACCTACACATTCCCGCCTTTCACCCTCAATCCGGGAGCGATTGTCAGGTTGCATAGTGGCCCAGGCCGGAATACGGCCACCGAGCTTCATTGGGCCAGGGGCCTAGTCTGGAACAACGACGGTGACACGGTCCTGCTGTGTGATACCTTTGGCCGCGAGGTCGATCGTTACGTGTATTAGCTCCGGATGCGGGCTTCAACAGCTTGTAGTGGCATGCTCGGGAAACGCACAGTGCTGGCTGGGAACGTGTCAACCATGAAGACTTCGCGCAGATGCGCGGCGAGATGGAGCACCAATTCAAGGAATAAGGCTATTACGTTCCCTCTGGTCGTGTCTGGATGACCTTGTTGCGAAACAGCTAGTTACTGCGACTCCACTTGGCAGAGAAATGGAGTACCCCCTGATTTCACGTATAGAGTCAGGGGGTACTTCTACCACACCTAAGGCAACGTATAACTGATGGTCAGTTTGGGCCGCTGCTGCGGTGCTCGCCACTCCGAGGAACGGAAGCGTATCTCTTGATTTACATCGTAACCAATCAGCAGGACGCCCTTGTTGGTTGGCGGCTCGCCTACCCAGCGTTGTACTAGTGAAGTCACATCCCATTCGTAGAACTGGTTGGTGAAGTACAGGAACTTGGAGGCCGCGGGATCGCCCTGGCGGTCACCGTTAACCTCATCACAGCCAGGGATGCCCCACATTTCGTCAGAGTTGGCCCTGTTCCAGGTTGCCACATTTACGTCCCAGGTACGCGTTACGTCGAAAGCAGAAACCCTCATGCCGTAGAGCGTACGCCTGGACCAGGCGAAGAGCGAGAGCTTGGCACTGAGAACCTGGGCGCTGGTGGGAATATGCCCCTCTAGGTCAAAGTGTATCAATGCGCGTTCGGTGCCCTCGCCTCGTCCGCTGATCCTGAAGCCGTCATGGCTGCCCCAAGGCCCGTCTGGTCTGTAGATGGTGAGAAAAGTATCGCTCACACCACTATAAGTTTCGTCGGGGCAGATGCCTTGTTGGAACACGCGGTGCACTGGCGTAGGTGTGGGCGTGACGGTCGGCGTGGCGGTAGGCGATGATGTAGCTGTGGGTGTGTTGGTGGGCGTAGGGCTCTCCGAAGGAGTCTCTGTGACTGTAGGTGATGTTGTTGGGGTCGGCGTATCTGTAGGGGTAGATGTGCGTGTGGGTGTTAGTGTTTTTGTGGACGTGGGCGTTGGTGTTGGTGTGGGCCCCTCCATGCAGTAGGTCACTACCAGGTAGGGGCGCGTCTCCAAATGGAAGTCTGATGTGCGGAACTGGTATTGCGTGCTCCAGCCCTCACCAATGAGCAGCACACCTTCGTTGGATATGGGGCTCGCCGCCCACTGCTGTGCCATCTCCGTAACGTCCCAGGCGTAGTATTGATTCGTGTACTTGAGTGGGGCTGTGGCTACTGACGTGGAATCATAATCGTAGAGAGGGTCGCTGCATCCACTCATGATCCAAAAGTCCGCAGAACTCGCCCGGTACCAGGTGGCCTCATTTTCGTTCCAGTGCCGCTTCACTGGGTAGGCATAAGCTGTGACGTGGTAGATCTGGTTGCGATACCAGGCGAAGAGATGAAGTGTGGCCTCTGTAACCGTGGCCGTGGATGGAATGCACGAGATATCGAATTTGACCAGCATGCGCTCTCGACCACCCATGCCCGAATGCATTTTCATGGTGCCAGATCCACCATAGTTGTCGTTGGGCTCATATACAGAAATGTAGGTATCGGCCACACCCGCGTACAAGGGATTCGGACTGTCCCACTTTCGGAAGACGATTGTGGTGGGCGTCTCATCGGAAGCCGGATTCACAAATGGAGGGGCAGGACTCCCCTCGTTAAACGAAAGCGAGGCGTTTCCCACGTGATTCTGACTGGGTGTGGCCCAGCTAGTCCCACTGGCGAACAGGCTGAGCAGCAGCACAATGGCGAAACCGGCCAGGGCAAGTGACTTTGACATTGAGTGGCGAGGGTTCGCAGTAGAAATCTTCCCGTTCATAAGACATTACCTCCTAGCAGCCTGGATTGTACAGGCTTCTTTGTTTGCCCCGGCAGACTTGAATCCGTGGTGATCCACGCATCGCAGACACAGGCACTTGCCACCTAGAAAGTCTGGCCGGAACCGTATTGCCCAATAGACTACGATAGAGTCCCCTGATCTGTGGCGTATTTCAGAATCATTCAAAGTTGCTGCTGATACCCTGCAGTTGGACCTCCGTGTTCAGGGTGCCATCAATGTAAATGCGCATAGCTCTCAGTCCGTCGTTATCGCTTACGAGACCGGACACCTTCACCATGCGGTTGAAAGTCTCTCCCTTGGGAGTGCTATCAAGCACAACGCTAGATACCGCATCTGCTGCATTACTCATGACGTTAATGAGCCGCATAGAGGTACGCTTCGTCGCATCAGTAGCACTGATTGTCAGCACATGTGAGGCCTGGCTCACGGTGCTGGCATCCCGTGGGGTACTCCAGAGATTGTCGCTCTGGTAGGCCACGGACACCTGGCTTTCGTGCTCAGCAGTATCCTGTCCCCCGAATCCGTCCTTATTATAACACAAAAACGCTAATGCCTAGCAAAAGGACCAAGCATGCGCGGCGGCAGCCAGCCATCACTTTGCCTGGGGGGTTTAGAAGCAAGGAAGAAGGGCAGCAAGGCTGTGGCTTCGGGGCACTGAGCAACTCAGTTGTGCAAGACGGACGAGAGACGCTCCTCCCCTCGAACGACCACTAGTCCCACGCGGACTTGAAGACGATGCTCTGTACCTCGGAGCCTCGTAAGGTGATCACCCGGTAGTGTCCCAGGCCGGCACGCTGGCCGGTGAGCAGCAGAGTCCCCGAGTAAGGATCAGTCTCCAACGAATCAACATGAGTGTGGCCGGCGATGTAAATCGGGACGTCGTATGTCTTGAAACGCTGACGCAGTTTGCTCTGGTCGGCAGGCTTACACCAACTCAGCGGAAAATGGCCAAAGATGATGCAGGGCTTCTCTGTGGTCAGCGCCTGATCCAGAGCAGTGTAGTTGATAGCCTCGGTATTGATGCCGATAAACCGGTAGCCGCCTACGTCCCACGACCACTGTAGCGGTCCAATGTACATCTCAAAGATTCCAGGCGTGTCATGATTGCCCATGACAGCTCGCCAGGGGATGGTCGCATTGCTGCTGACCAGGTCCATGTATTCGATGCTTTCCGCCGCAGTGCCGTGGTCGGTGCAATCCCCGGTGTCTACCATGACGTCAACCTCTTGGCTGACAAGGCTTACCACAACTGGGAGGCGCTGAGAGTAGACCCAGCTTCCGCCGATGTGGGCATCTGTGATGTGCCCGAGAACAAGGATGTCCTGGGTGGGCATATTTGTTGGGCTTGGCGTCGAGGTATACGTAGGTGTTGGTGTCAGCGTCTGCGTAGCCGAGTGCATCTCCGTAGGAGATGCTGTCGATGTGCCCGTCGGCGTTCCTGTCAGGATCTGCGTGACGGTAGCAGTGGGCCGGGGCACAGATGTCGTTTGACGCAGAACGATGGGCAAGTAGCAGGCATATTGGTGGACTTGAAGCGGTGGAGCGTCCCGCACATGGACTTGGTCGGTGATGTTGCCACGCAGGGCATGGGAATAGCCGCCGCTAGTGGTCACGCGGTCGCGGGTATTGGGGGCGAAAATGGGGTGGGTGGCCTGGTTGTAGTGATTTTGGATATGCTCCAGGCCATGCGCTCCCTGGCGTGGCGGTGGCTCGTAACCCAAGGAGGTTCCTGTGTGTGCATGAGTGACACACGCCAAAGTGGATAAGTCTGCTGATAACCGGTGCTCAAGTGAAAGGACGCTGCCTTTCTGCGCCAGGACCTCATGCAGTCCCAGCACGATCAGGTGCAGCGTGAGCACGGTGAGTAAGACACGCGCAATGGCTCTGCTTTGCTTAGGCCGTCTTTTCATTTCTCAGTGTCCTAGTCTCCAATTGGATTCTGCCATTATAGCAGGAAAGTGTCTGTGTGGGGTAGAAGGGCCGCGTAGAGTCGCTTGGAGGCTCTTTAGTCGGGTTCGCGCCGTCGACAAGGCAGGGCACCCGACACAAGGGATAGATGCAGTGGTGACTGGGGCTTCCTGCGCTTGGGCGGCGCCGGGCATCATCAAGACCAGAAGCGAGGCGACGAGAATGAGAGCAGCGAGCACTTCTCTTATTGCCAGAGTCTCCCGAAGATGGTCACCCTGTAGCCGCATCCTGCCTCATTGTAGCATAGACATTGCCTTTTACCAAGCTGTCTGAGGGCAACTCCAGCCAAACTCACGATACTCTCATGTTTGTCAAATGTGCCGAATGAGTGTATATTTGGGCAACAACCTCGCAATCGCTGCTGTGTTGCTGTTGCAGGTCCCGAAACGCGGCAACACAGCATGGCTGGGATAGTAGTACGTTGTTACCTTAATTCCGGTAACCTGTCATTCTGAGCGACCGGAGCGAGCGAAGAGTCTCAACGACGCAATACAAGCGATTTCCATTGAGTAATCGGAGATTCTGAGCCGGAGCGCAGCGAAGGCGAAGAATGACATAGCTGTCAGAACTCCGGTAACGCTGTAGTAGCGACTGTCCTGACGTATGTGCATGGCGGTGAAGCAAGTGGGGGCAAGCCAGGGTGAAGCATGGCGCAGGTTTGTGGTAACCTCCTGGTCGCAGGAGAACACTGCCGAGCGGCTGATAGATATCTTGCGCAGGGTCGTCAAAGAAGGTACGTGAGATGTTGAGCTGGACCTCACAGGTGACTCTTGGAGAGGGTCTTTCCGAATTGATCGAGTGGTATCGCGGTAATGAACTGAGTGCAAGTTATGAGTAAGCAAGGCGTAAAAGTAGCTTACATCACCTCTGTAGACTCGACAGTACACTACATTCTGCTTAACCAAATTCTTTATCTCAAACGGGAGGGATATGAGGTACACGCCGTCTGTAGCAAGGGCCCCTTGATGGGTGAGATAGAATCACGAGGCATCCCGGTGTTTACGATCGAGATTCAACGCCGTATCAGTCCATTGGCTGATTTGCGGGCCTTGTGGCAGCTCTACCGGCTTTTCTTGCGCGAGCGGTATACGATCGTGCACACTCATACCCCTAAACCTGGGCTTTTAGGCCAACTGGCGGCCAGGATGGCTCACGTGCCGATTGTTGTCAACACTGTGCACGGGTTTTACTTTCATGACCACATGAATAGATGGGCACGGGCATTCTTCATAGCCCTGGCAAAGATTGCAGCGTTCTGCTCAGACAAGATCCTCTCGGTGAACTCCGAAGACATTGCTACCGCTATCAAGGAGGGTATTTGTCCTTCCTGGAAGATCGAGTACCTGGGTAATGGTATAGATTTGACGACGTTTGATCCCCAGCGTTTTTCGGATGCAGATGTTGCTAGAAGCAGACAAGAACTTCGTGCCCCGCACGATGTAGGTATTGTCGGATTTGTGGGTCGTCTGGCAGCCAAGCGCAAAGGGTTCTGTGATTTTCTGTCAGCAGCCAGATGCGTGTTAGAGCGTCTGCCAGACATCCGTTTCCTGATTATTGGCGAAGCAGATCATGGCAAACCGGATGCAGTTGAGCCATCTGTTGCTGTTGACTATGGAATTGCAGAGCATTGTGTCTTTCTCGGCCAGCGGCCCAACTACGAACTTCCATTGCTTTATAGAACTATGAACGTATTGGTGCTACCGTCACTGTTTGAGGGCATGCCGCGCGCAGTGATGGAGGCATCTGCAATGCAGGTGCCCGCTGTCGTTACTGATGTCAAAGGCAATCGTGAAGCCATAGAGCATGGTCGTAACGGTCTGCTAGTGCCGTTAGGCGATGTGCAAGCTCTGGCCGAGGCAATGGTTGAGCTACTCACTGATCGCGAGAAGGCACGACGCATGGGGGAAGAAGGCCGTCGCATTGCTTTGCAGCGGTTTGATGAATACCGCGTTTTTGACAAGGTCAGAGACGAGTACGAGCGGCTGTTACGAGAGAAAGGACTGGTGGGCCCAACGCGCGCTCCCTCCATGATCTCGGATCAGGTGGCCTAGCATGCACCGGTCTGTGTTCTGCCCACGCTACACCAAGCGCCTGCTTGCTCCAAGTCAAGCAGGTGCTACCAGGTGTACGGCACGTTGCGCGTAAGAGAGCCTGTGAATAAGATGAGCCTTCTGAGGTGAAGGAGATGGAGCTGACCTTGACTGAACGCAGATGTCCGGTCTGTGACTCGAGTACCTACAGGCTGGCATTCAACAAAGATGGTTACAGCTATGTGCGTTGTACTGACTGCGGTACCACGTATATTAACCCTGCGCCGGCTGCTTCAGTCCTGGCTGAACTCTACGACTCGCTGGGCGAGGGCTATTTCAGGGATCCTCGACGACTGGTGCTGGACTTTGCAAAAGAAAAGTACTTGAAGGAAATTGCCTTCCTGCAGCGGGTCTCCGCCCGGCTGCGGCCTGAAACTATGGGCAGGGAGCGCCTGCTCGAGGTGGGCTGTGCCACGGGATCATTTCTAGTCGTCGCCCAGCAGCTTGGCTTTGCTGTGGTGCAGGGCCTGGACATCTCCAGGCCAGCTATTGAGCATGCGCAGAGTCTGGGGCTCGATGCTGTAGTCGGGAATTTTACCACCACCGACCGTTTTGTGCCAGGTAGCTGCGACGTCATCGTCATGTGGGCTACGCTGGAGCATCTGCCCGATCCGAGGGCTTTCGTGCGACGTGCCTACGACCTGCTGGCGGCCAATGGCCTTCTGCTGGCCAGCGTGCCGAATAGCAACAGCCTGACAGCAAAGTTGTTGGGAGCCAAGTCTCGCTATGTTTTTCTGCAGCACTTGAATTACTTCACGGCTTCCTCCCTGGCCAGGCTGTTCACGGGGGTAGGCTTTCGAGTTGTGTACCACGAGACACAGAGCATCAACCCTGTGGTGATCTGGGGTGACCTGCGGGGGGTCACAGTGAACGCCAACCGGCTCACAAGCGATTATCAGCGCACGCACGTGATCAAGAGCAGTCCACTGCTAGCTCCTGTGCGCTGGCTGCACGCCGGTGCGAACAGGCTGCTGCGCTGGACGGGAAGGGGTGACCTGCTGCTGATGGCTGGTCAGAAGCAAGTGCCAGCATGAGATCTTGTGCTGCGCTCAATTCTGGGTACGGCCAGTCATCCCCATACCTTTCTGTGGATGAGATGGTGGTTTTTGTAGATTGTGTGGTATTCCTGCAAAGAGCGATTGAATCTCGATGTGCTGTTGTGCGGTCAACTGGAATTGTTGGAACGTAGTGGAGAGGCCATGGGAGCTACCCGGAGATATGCAGCATTTGCCCGACGTCGCTCGTGAATCACTGTTGACCTTCTTGTCCCGCATGACCATGGTACTAGTTTCCATCCCTGCCGCAGTGATTGTCGCTCGCGCACTGGGTCCTGGAGGCAAGGGCGTCTATTCGCTAATTATCCTGTTGCCGACGATTCTTGCTCAATTGGGTATGCTGGGCATTGATCAGGCAGTTGTCTTTCACACCAGTTCGAACGTTCGAA
>Ga0315543_1004343_pt1 | contig 11923 bp, 11 predicted proteins | sample SalMarSW160210MG_2_FD_203098 | JGI IMG/M metagenome (GOLD analysis project Ga0315543, IMG submission 203098) | Salt marsh sediment microbial communities from the Plum Island Ecosystem LTER, Massachusetts, United States - Salt Marsh Sediment SW1601-210 ...
GCACACGCCGAGGCAGCTCGAAAGGAAGTTGTCAGTTTCTTCGGTGGAAGGGAAGACAGTCAGATAGAGATCTGCCAAGCTGCGGCTGCAACGCTGACCCAGTCATATCGTCTCCTTGAGAGGCTACAAACATTGCTTCAGACAGGCCCGGATTGGATTAGGCAAGACGTAGATGTTACACAAGGTCTTGAAGAGGCTCTGAGACAAACAGAACAATTCAATCCGAGTCTGTTGATGGTGCGGAATATGGTGCACCCGATGGCTAGACGAGTTCGTATCTTGCCGGGCGATTTCGACAATATTGCGGGCCATATCTGGAGTGTAAGTCTCCGCCTGTATCTGGAGCAATTGCTGAGACTTGCGAGAGCTCTCGATGAGCAAGCTAGGAGAGAAGGGTATAACTGGCCCGGAGACAATAATGGAAGCGCATCACGATAGATGTATTTGGGAAACTATCATGAAATTGGGTCCGAAACAGGAGATGCGACACCGGGGGTAGACCAGACAACCTTATACCTGCTCCCCCTGCCACGTAATATGTTAAAATGCGGAAGAGTAGTTATGTACCCTGTCATTCGTCAAATCATTAACGACTTTAATGCTGCTCTCCTAACTCAGCTGGATGATGCTCTTAAGTTACGTGTGACTAATTTCAAGCGTGATCTCTTCCCTAGTCTAGAGAAAATTGATCGGGAAATTCCTGGGGCTGGATTCCAGTATGTGATATGGATAGGTCACGAGGCTAAATATCCATTCCCAGGATTTGAGTTTGATCCTATTTCAAGACCAATGAAGTACATACCGACTTACCTCGCATCTGGGATTAAGTTTCCAGGTATGGCAAGAATGATAGCTCATCTCTCTGGGAGCCACCTTGAAGACTGCATACAAGCGTTCTGTGAAAAGCAGTTTCCTTCAGATCGTATGTACCTAGCGATGCCACTTGGAACATTAACCAGGCGACGAATATTAATTGAATCACTTGGGTCCGATATAACTGAACCGGCACATGAGCTTGCCCGAGTATTGGTTAATAAAGCAAAACATGAATTTAGAACCGACTCATCGCTTCCTGTGATATCGTTTCCAGATGCACTGGGAGGCTACTTCGCGTCAAGGATACTGGGTTTTCAGGTTCTCCAAAAGGCAGATTTACTCGATATCTATGTTGAGGCCATTCGTTCGGCGTTCGAAAAGGGGATCGTTTACGCTTTTCCTGAGGGTTCTGACCCAGGCGATGACCCTGAACCTTGGCCACTTCAATCTGACTTATCAGAGTCGGAAGAGGAGGATTATTAGCCCTCCAACGCCTTTCAGATGTTCCCGGACTCTAATAAGGAAACAACATGACGAAAAGTTTGTCTCGAAGAATATGTTATTCCCCCCGATAGACCAATAGTTCTCTTCCTATGGGATGTTGCAGGAGCCAGCTATCCATCGGAATTGACAGCGTGCTGGTGTAGTATTAAGCTAACATAAAAGTAAACCCGAAGAGGATTAATATGAGCGGTATATTTACCCTGGCATCAATATTAAAAGATTCAAATTACAGCTTATCAATATTTACCGAACCGGAAATCAAAAACCTGGAATCTAAGATAATATCAAAAGATGGCAAAGCCTATATCAATTGCATAATCAGAGATAAAGAAATTCAGCTAAAGCCGGAGGAAATAATACGCCAGCTTTACGCGGCAAAGCTCATTGATGCCTATGGTTATCCAAAAAAGCGAATTAAGTTTGAGCACCCGGTTAGCTTTGGAAGGGAAACAAAGTCCGCAGATATCGTCATATTTGATGATGATATACATGAATACATCATCGTTGAGGTAAAGAAACCTAAGCTCAAAGACGGAAAGGAGCAACTGAAATCATATTGTAACGCCACCGGAGCACCGATTGGCGTTTGGACAAACGGCGGCCAAATTTCACATTATAACCGCAAAGACCCGAATTATTTTGAGGACATCACTGATATTCCCAAAGCAGACCAGACTCTCGAAGATATCATTAAGGAACGGTTTACCTGGCGCGACTTAGTTGTAAAAGACAAGATACCGAATGAAGGCAAATCACTGAAAACGATTATCACGGAAATGGAAGACGAGGTGCTCGCCAATGCAGGAGTGGACGTCTTCGAAGAAGTATTCAAACTTATTTTCACCAAACTATATGACGAGATAAAAAGCGGGGATGATAAGCAGTATGTTGACCGGATAGTAAGGCGTAAGTTAAGCCCTGAAGAAATTGCCGATTTTGAAAAGTTAAAGGAAGAAATAAAGAACATTGATACCTCAGACTTCCGCTTGCTTGAATTTAGAAATACCGGGCAATCGGAAGGCGAACTGAAGAGAAAAATCCAGCGGCTTTTTGATGAAGCCAGGAATAAATGGGCTGGTGTATTTCCTGATGAAAGCAGAATTGACCTTTCCCCATCCCACCTTTCCATATGTGTTTCAAGTTTACAGGATGTAAAGCTATTTAACTCAAATCTCCAGATTATTGATGAGGCATTTGAATACCTGGTAAGTAAATCAGCTAAAGGTGAAAAAGGGCAATATTTTACCCCACGCCACGTCATCGATATGTGCGTCAAGATATTGAACCCACAAGCGGGTGAATACATGATAGACCCGGCCGCCGGCTCATGCGGCTTTACCGTGCACACCATATTCAAAATGACGGGGCACCTGTTTGAAACTACCGAGATATCGGCGGAAGAAAAAGAGGATGTTCTCAAGGTTTTTGGCGTGGATTTCGATGAAAAGGTGGTACGTGTCGCACGGACCCTCAACCTGATTGCCGGAGACGGTGAAAGTAACGTTTTGCACCTCAACTCGCTCGATTACGACCGATGGAATGAAACAGTAATTAATCCGGACTGGCGCGATACGTATGGCGGCGGATTCAGGCGTTTAGAAACGCTGAAAAAGGCCCCCGGCTCTTATAAAGAGTTCGGCTTTGATATCCTGATGGCTAATCCACCCTTTGCCGGCGATATTAAAGAGTCCAGGATAATCCACAAGTACGTGCTTGGCTATAACGACAAGAATAAGCCCAAGTCAAAGGTTGGCAGGGATATCCTCTTTATTGAACGTTGCCTGGACTTGCTAAAGCCCGGCGGCCGCATGGCAATCGTCCTGCCTCAAGGGCGGTTTAACAATACGTCTGACAAAGAAATCCGTGAATTCGTAGCTGAAAAAGCTCGCATACTAGCTGTGGTGGGACTGGAAACCAACACTTTCCGACCGCACACCGGTACAAAGACAAGCGTCTTGTTCCTGCAGAAATGGGACGAGAAGCTATGCCCAAAGGTGGATGATTATCCCATCTTCTTTGCTGTCTCCGAGAAGTCCGGCAAGGATAATTCCGGCGAATATATCTACGTTAAGAACGGTGATGGTAAAAACAGGCTGGATAAATACGGGCACTTTATAGTTGACCACGACCTGCATAACCAAGGCGGCGAACTGCCGGACGGTATAGCCGAAACATTCATTGAGTGGGGGGAGAAGGAAAAGCTGAGTTTTTGGAAATAAAATGCAAAATTCTGTTGTGAATTACAATACAGTAAAAGAAAACATTGATTTCAGATACGAGGCTGAGTTTTTTCTACCAAAATATATTGAATATGAGAATATATTATCAAAAAAACCAACTATCAGGCTTTGTGATTGTGCACTTTTTTATAATGGTCGTGCTTTTGATTCCAATGAATTTTCGTTTGATGGCGATGTTTATATTTCAAAAATTGGGGATGTTACACAAAAGAGAGATTATAGGTCGTGGGAAAAAGTATCACGAACGCATTTTGATAAGTTAAAAGCCAAATATTTGAAACAAAACGACATATTAATGACGCTAACGGGTGACCCACCTGATGTAGGAAAAACACAGTTAATATTTAACCCGCCTGACAGAACTTTGTCATGGAATCAAAGAGTTGCTTTAATAAGGCTAAAAAAACAAGAAAATATTGTATCACCAGAATGTTTATTCGTAACTCTTTCTACTAAATACTGCAGGGAGCATATTGAAAGATGGGCAAAGGGAATTAGACAACGAAATGTTGGTAATCCTGCCGTACTAAATATGCCTGTGCCGAAATTTACGCTGCACTTTCAGGGTCTTTTGGCAGAAATAGTTAAGAACTCTTTTAATCTCTCCGATAATTCACATCATTATTATTCGGAAGCTGAACAAATCCTCCTCTCTGAGCTCGGTCTTACAGATTGGAAGCCAAGGCACCAGCTTTCTTTCGTCAAAAACTTTGCAGACACACAGTCCGCTGACCGGATAGATGCTGATTATTTCCAACCTGTGTATGATGAGCTAATTGAAAAAGTCAAGCAGTATGGTAATGGGTATAAAAAGCTGAACGATTTGGTATCAATAAAGAAGTGTATTGAGCCTGGAAGTGAGGCTTACCAAGAAAACGGGATACCTTTTTTGCGAGTAAGCAATCTTTCCAAGTTCGGAATCAATAACGACAATCAGCAATATATATCTGAATCGCTATATGAAGAGCTTAAAAATTACCAGGCTCAAAAGGGTGAAATATTGCTTTCAAAAGATGCTACCCCCGGTATTGCCTTCTATCTAAATAATGAGCCTGAAAAGATGATACCATCCGGTGGCATCCTGAGGTTGAAGGTGAAAGATTTTAAGGCCATTTATCCAGAATATCTTACCCTTGTGGTCAACTCTGTTGTAGTTCAAAAGCAGATAGAGCGTGATATTGGCGGGTCGGTGATAAACCACTGGCTTGTTGACCAGGTTAAGAACGCTCTGATACCAATACTGCCAGAATCAATTCAAAAAGACATATCAGACAAGATTGCAGACTCGTTCTTGAAGCGTGAGCAGTCAAGGAAGCTCCTGGATATCGCTAAGCGTGCTGTCGAAATAGCCATTGAACAGAATGAAGAAGAAGCCCAGAAATGGATTAGTCAAGAGGTTAAGCCGTTTGCCTAACTATTACATAGAAAATGCTGATACATGGAAAGCCTTCTAACATTATACCATTCAGCCTTTTTCAGCCTATCTCCACCAGTCTCTTGGGCAGAATGGCAAGCGCGGCTATGGCATCAAGGCGAGCGTCCAGGTTACTGGGGATGAAGTTGGAACTATCCCTTACCGTATTTCTGCTGTCACCATAGAGACGATGAGACCTGTTATTGAAAAGATTCGGTGAACTTCTTGGTAGAGCTTCTTAAGCATCTTACATGGAATTGAACGACCGAAAGGCCGGTCTCGCATAAACCCGCATGAAGACGGAGCCAGGGAGTGTTGAATGTTTCTTGACCTAACGACAGCGTTCACTTGCTTTTCGTTTCTTTCTCGTATAATATGTAATACTGCGAATAGATTTGGTTGACAAGCTAGCACAGATATGGAAAAGAACTTGCCGGATTCGACAATGATAGGTAAAAATATTAAGGTTGCCGTTCTGTCATTCAAAACGGAAGACTTCCAGCTTATGAACATACTTGGTAACAGGATAATGAGCGATTCATTGTTCTTGAACGCAAAAGACCTTTCATTGGTAGGATTCTTCATCAAGCAGATAGCCCTTAACTACCTTAATTTGAAGCCTCGGCTTACAGACCCAGACTATCTTGATGCCAAGCTGGTAGGCGAAAAGTACCTTGATAGTCTATCGAACATTTCTGAAAATATTGACAAGGCTGCCCTGTGGTCTTCGTATCATGAATTTAATGTCCAGGTCAAGCAATATTCGGCGTCGGAACTCGACAAGGAAATCAAGGAAATATATGGTGAAGACCCACTTGTAACAACAAATGTTCGCCACTGGCTGGTCGAATTCCTAGTCAAAAGTAAGGAAGTTCTTCTGGACGCTCGCAACAACTTCATCAAAGGTCTTATAGGTGAATTACAGAGGGTAGGCTTATCTTACGGATATGAAGTTATAGACACCGTCGTTTTCTCGTGCCTGATTGCGTTGGACAGATACTATGACTACTTCCGACTGCAGCATTCGCAGGTTAGCAATGAACTTGACGAAGAGGCAGTAAGGAAAGTAATATTCCCTTACGTGGATAGCATTCAGCAAATATCATCTTCTAAAGACCTGCGGTACGATGACATTACTGACCTGTTATGGGGGTTAATCAAGGGCTGGCGAGAGTCCTTTATTTATTACTCCGAATTATCTCCCAGAACGCCTGAGAGACAGATAGAACTAAATAAAGAGTCAAGAACTAAGCTTTCAGAAGTGCTTGGTAAGGCTTTACAGAAAGAGCTGAAACCTTAAAGGGGACAATGGCTATATGACAACATCTTTGATTGAAATCGCTTCAGACGTAGCTTCTCAGTATCCAAACGCATCACCTGAAGAAGTGATTGAGGTTATCATTGACTCAATTGAATCTCAGACTGTGCTTTCCCGCGCAATTTCGTATGTCGCAGTCCCAACTGCATTGCAAATAAGGCAAGCCGAATTTAGGAGTAAGAGACTTCCGAAGCAAAGGACGAGGATAGTCGAACATATAGATAATGCGCGGTTTTTTAAGAAGTTGAAGGAATTATATACCTTGCCGGTTCTTGATTCTGGGTTATTACCAATTATTGAACTTGATGGGGCGCGTGTTGACCTATCTCCATCAACCCAGATTCCCAGCACAGCCTACGAAGAAGTACTGGAGTCTTCAAGTCTGAATGGGACTCAATTAAGAACCCTGTATCACCCTGAAGATATGCCCACGACTCACTCACAGACTACGCTTACCCAGGAGTCTCCCGCCCGCAATAACAAGGAAATCAAGATTTCGTCTTCAGACATTCTCATGGACATCAAAGAGAAAGAGGACGACAGTCAGTTCTTGTCCCTCTACGACGTTTATCAGATTATTAATGTTATGAATTTCTACCCAGTTGAGAATGGTACTCTAAATGAAATATCCGAGATTGTCAGAAAAGATATCAATCATCGAAATAGAGCATTTAAGGCCGACTGTGTGAAAGAGCTTTATGGCGGTGATGACCAGTTAAACGAAGAGTTGCGTACAATTAGGCCTAGAATATCGGATATTTCTTCCGCCATTCTTGAAGGTCTAAGAGCGGTCGTCTTGAACGAATATAGAAGGCTACACAGCCAATCTGGCCAGAAATTTATTAACGGCGAAACAAGCTATGAATATTATGTCCAAACATCAAACACATTTGCCAGATATGCGGATGTACTCTTCAAGCTTTTACAATGAGTACTTCCTTAGACATCTTTAACCAGGTAGTAAAAGAATCCCTAGAAGCTTATATCAAGGGAACCGGCTATTCATCTTCGCAGCTCGAGCCAGTCATTGGCGCAGCAATTGAAGAAGCAAAAGGGTCTTTGCCAAGTCCTCCTGGAATTACGGCCCCAAGAATCCTAAGACAAACCATCGAATCTCGCGCAAGAGTCTATATTGATGCGGTTCTTAGCCAGAACAAGGTCTGGCAAGACTGTCGTGAACGCATTAAAGCGTATTCTTCAATATTCCTTGCGGGTGCTGGGCTATCTTACGAAAGTGATATGCCCTTATCAAATATTCTGGATGACCTGCTAAAATTTTGCCGTGTTTCAACTTGGGATGAACTAAGGAAAGACCTGACCAAGTGCTTGGAATTCAAACAACAGTTTAAGAGGATATGTGACAATAAGCAACCCAGCAATTCCCACAGGTTAGTGATGCTCAATTTCCCCACACACATCTGGGAAATCATATGTCTCAACTGGGATGACCTGTTTGAGAAAGCGGCAATATTGATAGGTAAGACCATAAACAAACAAAATGAAGAACAACCAACCACTACAGAGCGTTATTTGTGGAAATTTCACGGAGACGTTGACAATATAAGAGAGGACAACATTCTCGGGAAAGGCGGCTGGGTTTTTCCAGACGAAGAAGGGTACGTTTTTGATAGCTTCAAAGAATATATCAAACGTACAGAAGTAAACGACCAGCTTTTTACTTTTGTAATAGTAGGTTACAATGAGACGGAAAAAGTGATATATGATGAAATAATAGCCTTATTAGAAAGAATCCCCCCAAGACCGACCTATAGAATCGGATTAGACCTTAAGAGTCTTCATAAAGAAAATCACATCGTTGGCACCGCTGAATTCACTTTGAACAAAATCCTTCCTGTCACACGTTAGTAATGGCAAATAGTTTCGATTTCACCTGCCACAATACCTAATCGACCAGTTGGTTACACTATTCCTGCCATGAACTATTGGTAACAAAAAAGGGGATAACCCAGGTCATCCCCGGACTATCCCCTTGAAAATGGACAAAAAAAGGCAGAGTATCCCTATATCGGACACTCTGCCGTAAAAAGATTAGACTATCTCTATATCAAGTGGGGCGTTTTTCACCTTGAGCACTTGCCCCGCTCTCATTTTTTTCAGGTTAGACTTACCCTATATCAAACTCAGCTTTTTTGTGCTTTCGTTCAACCCCGCTTGCTTTTTGACTTGATAGCCCGCAACTCGCTGGCACTATCAAGCGGTGAGGACTAGCCTTGTGCCCGCTAGTCCCCACCAGAGCGTAGGGGTATCCCTTGCCCGCCAAAACTGGCTTGCCTTGCCTTATTCTGTTATCAGTAGCATTACCAAGCTGCGATACGCTAGCCTTGATAGATACTACCCAAGAGGTTTTACCCTCTCACTATAGTAGTCGTCAAAAAGTCCTGTTTTGGGTCGGTTAAACTAGAGTTTTTTGAGTCTTTTTTTGCTCTCGGCGGTAGTAGCTTCTCTCGGACTGGGTAAGAGCATAGCCCGCATACTTCTTATAAGCTAGGTCAACAAAGCGTTTCGGATAACTCTCCAAGATGTATTGAGCTTCCAGTCTAGGTATAAAGTCGGCGTTGTCATCGGCGATTAGCTGATACAGCTCTGTTTTACCGCCTTGCCCATCTTCAATGAGCTTGCTTAGCTCTTCCATCTTTATAGCTTTCGGGCAATCACCTGCCGAATAATTCCAGTCTTTACACTTTGTTTTTTGAGCCTTACTACAGCGACTACACTCAATACCATTAGCCCGCTTAAAGTATGCTCTCCAGTAGTCAGCTACTTCGTATTGAGCGATACGGACTAGCCCGCCCTCGGTCAATTCTTTGTCTTTAGCTTGATAACTCAACCTTACCCGCTCAAAGGCAATAAGCAAGTCGTGTAAGAAGTCCTGTTTATCTTCTGGCTTGACCTTGTGGGTGAAGCGACTGGCTACCTTATAATAGACTAGCCAATCGCCCTCTAGGTGGTCATAGCCGTTGCCGTTACCATTACCGTTGCCATTGCCTTGATGGTGGTCAAGCTCTATGGTATATTCCTGATAGTCTAGCATTGTCGGTTCACCCCGCTTTGTTAGATTTGCCCTAGCTAGTGTCCGCTAGTCTAGGGCATTTGTTTACCCTCAAGGCTAGGCTATCGCCAGCTTTAGCTTTACCATATTCAATTGTTAAGGTGCTTTTTTGTGTTTTCAGCTTCATTATTTAACATTTAGTCATTTTGAGATATTTCAAGCATTAGCTAAATTCTCACCCCCTCCCCCTCCTGTTGAAGTCGAAAAATAAAAAAGAAAGCCCCGATAACGGGGCTAAGGGAATCAAAGTGTTTGGCGGGTTGGGTGCTTGTCAGGTGCCTGGGTTTCTTACTTTGCGGTGCGGCCAGCCGGTCTGTTTCGATTGGTGGCTACGCCCGTTCTCAGGGTAAAGGGCATACTGGGGATTCGACCAGAGGTCATCACCGGCTTGTCTACCGGCCTGTGTCAGCCGGTAGTAAGCGCGGTCGGGAGCATCGGGATAATTATCCTGTATAGAAGATTTCTCTGATTCTGACGTTAGTTCCACCCAGCCCAAACGCCGGATTACACCGAAATAGACCAGAAAGGAATGATACCTCATACGGGTAAACTTGCGAGATACCTTTTTGAGCTCACGCTCGCGTATCCTTTCTGCTTGCTCTTCGGTGACATCGGTGCCGCTTACTACCATGCGGCTGATGATTTTTTCGGCACGCTCCCTCGCCGTCGCCCTCGCTAAAGCCTCTTTGTACTCGTAGTTGATATCTGCCTGGGGAGCGCCTCTCTCAGGGTCTATGGGAGTCGAGTCTTCCGGCCCATGCCCCAGAAGATACTCCCGGATAAACCAGCCGGCGCCAAAAGGTCTGGCAAAACCGCCTCTGTTTGGTCGTAGTGTCATTACCATGTCATTCCCTTCTTTCTCAATAAACCGTCCGCTCCGTCCTTAGTGTCCGCTTTAGCTTTGAAAATGGCGGACAGTAATGAAGACCAGGCATCGATACTGTCCGCCATAGTGTCCGCCTTTCAGACCTCTTCTTCGCCGAATACCAGGCGGCGGAGCTTCTCCCGGTCGATTTCTCTCTGCTGAGCTTTTTCCCGGTTCAACTTCTGCCACTGCAGGTCACGGAAGTACTGCCGGTTTTCGTCCGTCGGCTCATGCCCCAACGTTTTGGTGAGAACCTCTTTCTCAGCCTCTAACATCTTATCGACGAAGCCTTTAACCATATCATGCGCCGCAAAGAGCATCGCCCAGTCCATCATGCGAGTGAGTAACCATCCCAAATCATTCATTGTCAGCCTCCTCGTTGATTATTTTCTTTGTCTGAAGATTGAATGCCTGGCTCATCATTTCGAGGATAAGGGAGAGATTGGCAATCATTTCTGCCCTTCGTTCCGGCGGCGTGACCTTCAGCTTATACCGCAGAGAGCCGCTGGCAGGGTAGACATCGATGTAGGCAACGCCACTGACTCCCTGCTGCTTGGACATTTGCCGGAACATATCGACCTGGTTTTGCATCTGCTGGTTATCCATGTTATTCACCATCGAACGCGTCCTCCATCTCCTGTTTGCTTATTTGATTAGCCGGGCCACCGAACGCAGGTGTTTGTCCCTGCGCTGGCCCCGGTTGAGTCGGTTGCCCTGGCTGCGGCGGCATCATCCCCGGCCCCTGACCCATGCCGCCGAACATGCCGAACATCTGGGAAAATACCTGGGACAGGTAAGGCTGCATGGTCTGGCTGAGCATGGACGCGAAGGGATTGGGACTCTCCGGTTTTGCTGCCTGGCGGACTATCTCATGCACCTGTCCACCGACCATTTGGGCAGCCTGTTCCGCCGCTGCCTGGGCGATTTCCCGGCTCTCACTTTTAGCCTCGCGTAGTATCCTGAGCTGCGTCTCGGTGGTCTGCGCCTGGGCGGTGGTAAGTCCCTGTAGTATCATGACGTCTTCCATGACGGACCTCCGGGCTGCTTCCCAGATGAGTATCATGTCAATGGCCACCTGTTTCTTATCACCGTCGATGAAGGACAGGTGCTTGATAAGGTACTCGGGGACGATGACCTGTTTGCCATCCAGCTTGGCTGGCAGTAGCGCTGTCTGGGGGTTGTGGCCATTGGATGAAACCGGGGTGCCCTCCGGCTTTACCCTCTTCTTGGCGTAATAGTAGACGGTACGCCTCTTGAAACCCAACTCGATTATCTGCTTTATGGTATAGCCTTCATCGAGTAGCCGGTTGATTTCAGTCTTCTCATCGACCGCGTCGTCCTGGCTGTCCGGTACGGGTGACTCGTCCTGGACTTCTGCCTCGTCGTTGTCTGGTTGTATTGCGTATTCTTCTTCCATAGTGAAACCTCCTTGTTAAAGTTGGTGCCTTACTCCTGAATTCACTATCTCATGGCTCACCTCCCTGAGAAGTAATGGCTGGGGTTGACTTGAGGAAGTCTGCCAGGTCGAGCATAAGCCCCACTATTTCAAGGTCAGCTATGCCATGTGTCTGATATTTCCCAGACCGATGGCAAGCCTCTGCCCGAGTTCGAGGTGCCGGCCCTGACCGGGGAGGCGAATGAAACCTTGCTCAGTAGTGTAATGCGTCTGGCCAAGGCGCAGGGTGTTGACGTTAGC
>Ga0315543_1004346_pt1 | contig 11919 bp, 11 predicted proteins | sample SalMarSW160210MG_2_FD_203098 | JGI IMG/M metagenome (GOLD analysis project Ga0315543, IMG submission 203098) | Salt marsh sediment microbial communities from the Plum Island Ecosystem LTER, Massachusetts, United States - Salt Marsh Sediment SW1601-210 ...
TCACCGGCCGGAAGAGATCGACGACCTGCTCGACCATCACCGATTCGTGATACGGAGGCGGGCTCGACAGTCTCGATGATGGGTTCTGATCCATGGTCAGCCCCCCGGAGCGCTGGCGCCAAGATGGAAGCGGGCGGAGTAAGGGGCCTTCCAATTGGCATCCGGGGGACTGACCGTGGGCCAGAACCACTGTTTTCGTTTCCTGTCCGATGCTGTGCGTCGTGACACTCGGAGGGGATCACAGCTCCTGCCCTCCCAGGCCGAGGACTTCCTCGATGCCGGCGTAGTACTCGTCGGCCTCCGCTTCCTCGGACTCCCACACGGAGGTCGACCAGACCTCGACGTGCTCGGCGCTTCCCACCACGGTGACGTCCTTCTCCAGGCCCGCATAGGCACGCAGCTTCTCCGGGAGTTGGATCCGTCCCTGCTTGTCCAACGTGAGGTCGCTCGCCCCGGCGAAGAAGGAGCGGGAGAACTTCCTGGCCCGCCGATCTGTTCTCGGGAGGTTGCTGATCCGGGAGACTTCCGCCTGCCACCGGTCCAGGGGAAAGACGTAGAGGCAGTGCTCCTGCCCCTTGGTGATGACGCAGCCGTGTTCCAGGTCGCCCCGGAACTTGCTGGGCATCACCAAACGACCCTTGCCGTCCAGCGAATGGTCGTATGTTCCTAGAAACACGCGAAGTATACTCCATCACGGTCGTCATCTCCCACGATGCCCCACTCTCCCCCATTCCGCGCCACTTGTCAACCACTTTCCTCCCCCATCTCCCCATCCGGCCCCCCTTCAGGATCGAGATCTCCCCACTGCGTCGGGCCGCCACGATGCGTGGCGGCCCGTGTTCATTGGGTATTCGGGGGCCGTGCCAGGAGCCGGCGAAGCAGGCCGATCCGTCGAGTTCCGAAGAAGATCCCCCGGAACGATCAGGGGCCGAGGCGGCGAGGCCCGGCGAGGGACGTCTCAGTGCGGCCGGTCGGCGCCCCCGCGGCTGGCAGCGCTCCGGGAGGTTTCGGCGCTCTCGCGACTGGCAGCGCTCCGGGAAATGTCGGCGCTCTCGGGACGACCTGCGCTCCAGGAAATGTCGGCGCTCTCGGGACGACCTGCGCTCCAGGAAATGTCGACGTTCTCGCGGCTGGCAGCGCTCCGGGAAGTGTCGGCGCTCTCGCGGCTGGCAGCGCTCCGGGAGGTTTCGGCGCTCTCGCGGCCATACGGGCATCGCGAGACACACAGGTTGCACACGTGGAGGGTGTGCTCGTCGAACGTCGCCTGGGTCAGGAGTCGCTCGGCACGTTGTGGCCGGAGGCGGAGCAAGGCCAGGTACCGGAGCTTGGGCAGCAGCGGCGTCCGGGCAGTGAAGGTCAGGCAGCGGTTCACCTTCACCCTCCGTTCTTCGAGGGAGATGGCCCCGACCGGGCAGACGTCGATGCAGATCCGGCAGCCCGGGGGACACCCCGGGCCGGGGTCCTCGCCACGACGGAAGACGGGGAGGGAGACCGTGGTGACGACACCGCCGAGCATGAGTCTGGAGCCGTAGCGTTGGTGGAGCAAGAGGCCGTTCCTCCCGATGACACCGATCCCGGCCGCTTCCGCCATCCGCAGCTGGTTCAGGTAGCCCCTCACCTCCCCCGCGGCGTTGAGGCCCATCGGCTGGCAACCAAACACCGGAACCGCCCTGCCACCGGATGCCTCGAGCAGGGTGGCGAGACGGAGCGAGAGGGCATCGAGCCGCCGGTAGTAGGTGTTCTGGGCACGCCACGCCGTCTCGGTCTGGTGGGAGGCCGTCTCATACACCCCGACGGGAACGGCCAGTCCGAACGCAAGCAGGCTTCGCGCCTCGGGGAGAACGTCGCTTGGCCGGCGCCCGGCGGGTTCGCTCGCCAGCGCTTCGGCCGGGGCGATCCCCAGCACCGCGAGGTCCTCCTCGGCGGCGACCGTAGCGATGCGATCGAGCACCGACGGTGGCCTGGCATCACTCACCGCCGCACTCCGCTCCGGGCCGGTGGCTCGAGAGGAAATCGATCGCCGCCGCGATCACCGTGGGATCGCGGGCGATACGGTGATGCCCCAACCCGTCGACCGGGAGCAGGATGGCGTTGGGCCGGGCGGCGGCCACCGCCTCCGCCTGCGAGTACGGGACCTCAGGGTCGGCGGGATCGTGGATGAGAAGGGTCGGCTGGCGCCAGCCGCCGGGGATCCGGCTCAGCGAGAACGCCTCCATCGGATGGCCGAAGGTCTTCTCGGTCACGCCGAGCATCTCCCGGTAGGCCGCTCCCGGTAGGCCGACGACCGAAGCGAAGGCGGTCACGTGAAGGCGCGGGTTGTCGACCGCCGCGATCATCACCAATCGCTCCACCGCGATCGGAGGGCGGCCGAGAAGGTGCCCTCCCGCTACCGCCATCGCGGCGGCGAATGCCCCGGCCGAATGGCTCACGATCCCATGGAGAGGCCCAACTGCCTCGGCAACGGCGCCAACGGCGGTGGCCATCTCCAGCCCGTTGGTGCGGGTGCCTTCGGAGTCGCCGTGGGCCGGCAGGTCGCAGGCGACCACCCCGAACCCGCGATGGAGGAGCGGCTCCACCCACGGCGTCAATCGGGCGGCACACGACGTCCAGCCGTGAACCAGCAGCACGGTCTTCGCCGAGGGGCCGGGCCGGGCCGGCCAGCGGTAGACGCGCATCCGCCGGCCACCCGCCATGACGGAGAGCCGTTCGGCGCGGTCCAGCAGCTCGCGGGCGGGTGCGGCAACCCCGGGCCGTCGTGCCGGGGTGAAGCAGAGCCGAATGGCCTGGCGCCCGACCCTCCGGGGTGCGAGACGCCCGGCAGAGCGGAAGTAGCCTCGCGCCACCGCGAGTCTCCACGAGCCCGTCAAGCTCCATCCTTCATGTTGACAGCGTAAACAACTAATGTAGGCGGCGTCAACATGAGCGAAGGCCGGGTACCCGGCCTGATCACGAGCCGAGAGCCGATCCCGGGCAGGGCGCGCTCACCACGAATCAAGCCCGGATTTGCCCGACCCGGCCAGGATCCGTAATGCAGCCCACAGCGAACCCATACCACCACGGTGACCTCAAAGCCGCCCTGGTAGCGGCGGCGACGCGGCTCATCGAGGAGGGCGGCCCCTCCTCCCTGAGCCTGCGAGGTGTGGCCCGCGCCGTCAAGGTGAGTCACGCCGCCCCCTACCGGCATTTCCGGAACAAGAGGGCGCTACTCGAGGCGGTGGCGATCGAAGGATTCCGGGATCTGGGCAAGGCTCTCGACACCGTCATCGCCCAGAGCCCTGACGATCCGCGGCGACAGATGATCGATGCCGGGGCGATCTACGTCCGCGAGGCGATCGACAACGCCCAGCGTGCCCAGCTCATGTTCGGGGGCCTGCTCCAGCGGGACGACCCGAGCCCGGCGCTGCAGGATGCCGCCGAGGCGGCATTCAGCCGGTGCATCGGAATCATCCGCCGTGGTCAGCGACAGGGAGTCTTTCGACCTGGCTCTTCCAAGGGTCTCGTCATGGCGTACTGGGCAGCCTCACACGGCCTCGCCATGCTCCTCATCAACGACGGGTTCGGAATTCGCAGTCTCGAGGAATCCCCCGAGGCGCTGTGGAGACTGGTAGCGGACAACCTGCTCGCCGGGCTGCTCGCCCCACCCACCTAGGGCGAGCGGCCGCTGGTGGTGTAGATATGACCGAGGCCACTCGTCCAGCGGTGGTCACCATCATCCAGGGATTCGTGGGCCCATCCGGCCTGATGCCGGATCCGATGATCATGCCGGCACAACGGCACCAGATTGTCGACCGAGGTAGGGCCGTGCTCCGACCACGGGACCCGATGGTCGAGATCACAGGCAGCAGCCGGCATACGACACCCCGGAAACACGCACATCCGATCCCGGGCCTCCACCTGGCGGCGCTGGTCGGCAGAAGGCCGGCGCCGGGTGGTGCCGTTCACGATCACCTGACCACTACCAGGGTCGGTGACGCTGTACCGCCACTCGGCTCCCGGCTGCGAATCCGCGACCCGGCGGGCGATATCGGCAACCACCGGACCGTATCCCGCCAGCTCACCCGGAGACTCCGAGAGCCGAGCCAGGGTCTCGAGATCGACCTGGATGTCCACCACGCCCCGGGGAGCGCCCGCAGCGCCGGCAGCGTTGGTGCCCTCGAGCAAATCCAACAGAACATCCGCCCGAAGCTGATCCATGGTCCGCAACTCGCCATCGACTCTCAGACTCCGAGCCAACCCGTTGATGCGACGAGCCGCAGCCGCCACCCGATCAGGAGGCAAATCCAGACCCAACAGGTTCGCGGTCCCCGCCTCGGTCGGCTCACACACCACCCGCCGGTCAGCCACCGCAGTCTCGTAGCGGTGCACCGCGTCGGCAGGGTCGACCTCGACACACAGCCGCCGGATCCGAGCCGCCAACTGCCCCGTTGTCAACCGACCGGCACACTCAGCGATCCGATCCACCACATCACGGGCGGTGTCATCCGGCACGTGCACCGTGCCGAGGGCGATCACCCGCATCCGCCGCACGTCGATCTCACCTGAGACCAGCATTCCCCACACACGCGGCAACCGCCACCGCAGATCCAACGCCAGCGACAGCTCGACGTCCGCGCCCCGCCGCGTCAGCCGCAACGCGGCACGGATCTCCGCTGCCGCCGATTCGGCGGCTGTCTGAGGATCGTTGTCGATCTCGCCCATGGCTTCGGCCACCGCCACCATGTCCTCATAGACGTGGGCGGCGTAGTGCGAGGCCATTCGCTGATGGGCGCGCAACACCACGATCCGGTCGTGACCCGACAATCCGGCCACGTCGACCGACGACAAGAACGCCGCCAGGACGGGACCCGGCTCCATCTGATCCAACCCACGGGGAACGTCATCGAACATACGTTCGATCGTACCACCCACCCCCGACACATTCCCTGCCCGACACCACTTCGACCGAAGGTCACCGTGGCGGGCAGATGCCGGTGTCGACCAAGGTCTCGTAGTCGAAGGCGGGTGCCGAGATGGGGTAGTCGAGGCTGCGCCGCAAGGGGATACCGATCAGGTTGTGGAGCACGATTTCGGGTTGCTGACCCTCGACGAGCGCCGCGCATTCCGTGATATCCCACAGGACGATCAGGTCGGCACGCTCCCGGTGACCCAGCCGCTGTGGCAACGCCGCCTCGGCGAGGTCGAGGCCCGGGCAAAGGGCCGCGAGGTAGTCGAGTGGGGTTTCGACGCGATCCGGGTCCACCCAATCGTCGCCGGCACCGGCCCCTTCGGACGCCCGTAGGATCCAGGCCCCGCTAACGGTGGCTCCCGGCACCTCCTCCACCGCCGCGATCTCGAACCCTCCCCAACTGGCCCAGCCGGCCTCGATCGAGACGGAGGTGACCACGTGGTGGTAGCCGGTCAGGGCGCTCCAGCCCCCTCTTCCATCGCCGTCGGCGAGCTGTGGTCGCAGGACGGTCAACGACACGAACCCGACGGCGAGCAGCGTGAGGGCGGCGAGAAGCCAGAGCAGCGCCCGCTCCCCGCGGCGACTCGGCGTCTCCGACACCTCGAGCCTCCTCTCGTCCCCGGGCGGCACTCACCCTACCCTCATCGACGCTGGCACGAGCCGATCCGACCTGGCAGACCCGTTCCCATGCGCATGTGATGATCCCCGGCCGCCGGCCGTTCCCGAGGAGTCCTCACATGCCTGCAACCCTGTCGATTCACGATGTCACGGTCACCCGTGGCGCCGTCCCCGTCTTGGACCACGTCGATCTCGTGGCCGCCCCCGCCCGACGCACCGGCGTGGTCGGGCCGAACGGGGTGGGGAAATCCACCCTGCTGGCGGCTTGCGCCTCGGCCCTGCCTCTCGACTCTGGCGAGGTGCGAGTGGCGCCCATCACCGCCACCGTCGGGTGGCTGCGGCAGGAACCCGAGCGCTCGACGTCGTCGCTGTCGCCGGGTGAACGGACCCGTGCCGAACTGGCGCTGCTCATGGCCCAGGGGGCCAATCTGCTCGTGCTCGACGAACCGACCAATCACCTGGATCTGCCCGCCATCGAGCAGCTCGAACAGGCACTCGACGCCTTCACCGGAACACTGCTGCTCGTCACCCACGATCGGGCGTTCCTCGATGAGGTGCGGATCACCCGGAGGGTGCGGCTGGTGGAGGGGCGCATCGCAGGCTGAATCGCCCCACACCGCTCGCCCGCGTGTCACCCTCGGCTCCTATCGTCGGGCCGGAGGTAATGCACATGACCGAGCTCGATCTCGTCTCGACCATACGAGTGACTCCGACGGCGCCCTTCGATTTCGACGGAACCGTGTTCAAGCCCGACCACTTCCCTTCGCCCGACACGGCTTGGGAGCCAGGTACCCGGTGGCAAACGATGCGCTGGCAGGGAAGAGCTCTCGGCCTCGTCCTCGCCGACGAGGGTGAGACCGATCATCCTCGGATGAGGGTGGACGTCTACTCGGCCCGGCCTCTCGATCACAATTCAACAGACGCTCTGACAACCGAGCTTCGCTACCGGTTCAACCTCGACCTCGATCTCGGCGACTTCTCGGCTCGGTTCGGCCGGGACCCCGTCCTCGGCCCGGTCCTCGAACACCGGCGCGGGCTGCGTCCCGCCCACTCCGGCTCCTTGTACGAGTACCTGATGATCGGCATCGTGTTGCAGAACGCGACCGTCGGCCGCTCCATCCAGATGCTGCGAGCACTGCTCGAAGCTCACGGCGAGCTGCTCGCGTTCGATGATCGGCGCCTCTGGTGCTTCTGGCCCCCCGGTCATCTCGCCGACGTCCCCGAGGACGATCTCCGAACCCTGAAGGTCGGATATCGGGCCAAGTCGATCAAGCGGATCGACGATGCTTTCGCCGCCGGGCAGATCAACGAGCTCGAGCTACGCAGGTGCGGCCTCGCCGAGCAGCGCCAAGGCCTGCTCGCCCTCTACGGCGTGGGACCGGCAACGGTGCAGTACCTGCTCACGGACGTGTTCCATCGATGGGACGTTCTCGACCACATTTCTCCGTGGGAGCAGAAGATCTACTCGCGCATCCTCTTCGGCACCGATCCGGACGATCCCGCACCCGTCGAGCACTTGCTCACCGAAATCGCCCAATGGGCTCCCTACCGCGGCCTCGCCGTCCACTATCTCTGGGAAGACCTCTGGTGGCACCACACCGAGGCGTCCCTCTCGTGGCTCGCCACGCTCATCCGGCGTTGAGCACGGGCGCTGGTCCGGCTCACTCCTCCGGGATCTCAAGGCACCGACCCCTCACCAAGGAATGGCGAGCTGGTCGATGATGGCCTGACCCCATTCGGTCGGCACCAACGGCCAGTCGTCCTGCAGGCACTCACTGGGGTCGTCACCCTGGAGCATGGTCGGTCGATTCTGTGAGGAGAACGACCAGCCGATGTAAGGAATCTCGAGCGTCTCGGCGGTCGCCATGAGTTGCTTGGCCACGTCGATGGTCTCCATGTAGGTGCCGTCCGGCCCGAATTCGCCGATGATGACCGGCAGCGTCTCGGCAGGGTCGATGAACAGCTCTTGCCAGTCGTTCGGTGGGTTGTAGGCGTGAGTCTCGTAGATGATGTTGATGCCGCCGCCGGCCGTGATTGGATGCGTCACGTAGTAGTCGAGATCGCGGGCATAGTGCTGCGTGCCCTGGACGGCGATGAGGTGATGCGGCCCCGCTGCGGGTTCCACGCTGCGAAGCGTCGCCACTGCCGCGTTCATGGCGTTCCAGACGTCGGAGTCGCTGGTGTCGTGGGGCTCGTTGGTGACACCGTAGAGCATGTGTGGTGAATCGAGGAACGTCTCGGCGAGCTTGGTGTAGATCGGCATCGTGGCGTCGGTCGGGAGTTCGTGCTCGTCCTGGCTCGGGTGGGAGAACAGCGTGACCATGACGTAGACGCCCGGCTTCGTGCCGATGTGATTGACGATCGCCTCGACGTCGGCCAGGTACTCAGGGTCATCGATGATGTCTGTCCACTGCACGACCGTGTAGGGACCCACCTGATTGCTCTCCCAGCTCACCAGGTTGAACCAGAAGAAGTTGACGTTCCACTCGTCGATCAGCACGTCGATCCGTCGAATCCACTCATCGACGCTGGGCTCCGTCCAGGCACAGGCGCCGGCGTTACGGGTGTCGAAGATGTTCACCCCTCGTCCGTGGAACGCCGATCCGTCCGGGAGCAGGATCCGGTTCTCCTCGACTCGCAGCCAGCCGGTGGGCTCAGGAAGCGCCGGGGGCGGGGATCCGAAGGCGCGGTGCAGGAAGGCGGCCATTTGTTCACGGGTGACGTAGTCGCCGGGGCAGAACCGGTCATTGGTGGGTGGGTTGCAGCCGTAGGTGATGTCCTCCCCTGCCAACCAGGCGATGGCGGTAGCGAACTGATTGGTGGTAGGGACATCGTCGAACACCGCCGGCGCCGTCTGCGCCTCCGACTCGACCGGCGCCAAACCCACCACCATCAGCAACGCGAGTCCACTCAGACCAATCATCAGGCGACGCATGCGGGATTCCTCCCACTGCTCACAACCGGCATCTCCGCTGACCGTATCAGCCGGCCGTCGAATCGACAATGAGCCGCCAGGCCCGTCTCGGCGCCGCTCGCCGAGAGCTCAGGTCAAGGGTGACAACTGTCGTTCCAGTCCGGGTCCCAAGCACTGAGTCTTGCCTGCAACTCGGGCGACACCGCGGTGAGACAGCCCGTCTGGCCGGACAGGAAGACGTACGCGTCCGGAGAGATGTTGAGCATCGACTCGGGAACGACACCCACCAGATCGTTATAGCTGAGACCCAGCAATACGAGGTTGACGAGGTTACCGATCTCAGGCGGGATCGACCCGGACAGGTCGTTGCTTCCGAGCATGAGCACAAGGAGGCTGGTGAGGTTGCCAATCTCGGGCGGGATCGGCCCGGACAGGTCGTTGTCGTCGAGCAACAGTCCGGTGAGGTTGGTGAGGTTGCCGAGCTCGGGTGGAATCGGCCCCGACAGGTCGTTGCTGAAGAGCGCCAGGTGGGTGAGGTTGGTGAGGTTGCCGAGCTCGGGTGGGATCGGCCCCGACAAGCTGCTTTCGAGAAGCGCCAGTCCAGTGAGATTGGTGAGGTTGCCGAGCTCGGGTGGAATCGGCCCCGACAAGTCGTTGCTTTCGAGGTCCAGGTTGGTGATGTGGCCGGTGTCGCAGGTGACGCCGTCCCAGGTGCAGACGGCGGTGTTGGTGAGCCATCCGGTGTTGTTGACCCAGTTGGGTCCGTCGGTGGAGTCGTAGAGGGCGACGAGGGCGTCGCATTCAGCCTCAGGCACCGACGTTTGAATGACGCATCCCGGCCATTCGATGACCGGTGGGGACCCGAAAGCCCGGTACAAGAAGGCGGCCATTTGACCGCGGGTGACGTTGTCGTTGGGGCAGAACCGGTCGTTGACCGGCGGGTTGCAGCCGTAGGTGACCCCGGCGGTGGCGAGCTTCTCGATGTCGGCTTCGAAGATCGAATCGTCGTCGTCGACGAAATCAGTGTCACCACGATCCGTGTAAGCGAAGGCGCGGACCAGGAAGGCAGCCATCTGACCCCGAGTCACGTTGTCGTCGGGACAGAACCGATTGTTGGTGGGCGGGTTACAGCCCTTGGTGACCCCGGCGGTGGCGAGCTTCTCGATGTCGGCCTCGAAGATGGAGTCGTCGTCGTCGACGAAATCAGTGTCACCACGATCCGTGTAAGCGAAGGCGCGGACCAGGAAGGCGGCCATCTGACCCCGGGTCACATAGTCGTCGGGACAGAACCGGGTGTTGCCCTCAGCCGGATTACAGCCCCGGGTGATGCCCTCCGCCGCCAGCCACGTGATCGCCGTCGAGAACTGATTGGAAGAAGGAACATCATCGAACACCGACTGCGCCTGCGACACCGCCGGCGTGAGACCAACGACCAGCACCACACTCATCAAACCAACCAACAATCGACGCATGCGAGATCCCTCCAACTGGCTGCGACCGGCACCAGCAGTGACCGTATCACAGCAACGGTTCTTCCACAATGAGCCACCAACCGCGTCTCACAGGACCGTCGACGTCGGGAGAAGTCGCCTTCGGCCCCCACCGGATTGCCCCAGCGACGCACCCCTCCAGCCTTGAGTCGTCAACGTGTCGAAAACGCGATGGGAACGTTCAACTAACGTCTGCCCATGGACTCTCCCCACGACACGCCCGCCGTGGTCATCGGCATCGGCGAGATGGGCGGCGTTTTCGCTCGGGCGCTGCTGCGCACCGGCTATCCGGTGTACCCCCTGCGGCGTGGCGAGGACCCCACGGTCCTGGCCGAGCGAATCCCCAAGCCCGAGATCGCGCTGGTCGCGGTCGCCGAGGCCGATCTCGACACGGCGCTCACCAACCTTCCACCGGCCTGGCGGCCCTACGTCGGGCTGCTCCAGAACGAGCTGCTCCCCCGGGACTGGCTGGCACACGACGTCACCGACCCCACCGTGGCGGTGGTGTGGTTCGAGAAAAAGCCGGGAAGAGACGTCAAGGTGATCCTTCCCTCACCGATCGGAGGCCCCTACGCCGGCCTGCTGGCGCGGGCACTCTCCCGCATCGGGATCCCGGCGGGCACCGTGGACACCCCCGATGAGCTGCTCTTCGAGCTGGTGCGCAAGAACCTCTACATCCTCACCGCCAACATCGCAGGCCTCGAAACCGGGGGAACGGTCGGGGATCTGTGGGAAAACCACCGCACCCTCGCCGCCGAAGTCGCATCCGAGGTGCTGGACGTCCAGGAATGGCTCACCGGCACCACCCTCGACCGCGAGAGACTCATCGCCGAGATGGTGCACGCCTTCGAGGCCGATCCGGATCACGGGGCAACCGGCCGCACCGCGCCTGCTCGACTGGCTCGGGTGCTGTCCTACGCAGAGCAGGCGGACATCGAAGTGCCCCACCTCGTGGCGATCGCGGCCAAACTCGGCGACCCTGAGACAACCGACGAACCGTAGAAGCCGGCCACATTGACACGCATCCGGAGACGACACTCGGTATCGTTCCAAAGAACGCGAAATCTCTCAACGGGGGTATCCCCGATTCCGATGCATGAGCACAACCAACCCCACTGGTGCCCCGATGCTCCGTAGGATCTCGATCGCCTTTGCCGCCGCCTTGCTGGTCGCCGCCGCGGTCATCACCTCGACTGCCGCCTCCGCCGCCGGCGCCCTCCGGGCCCAGGAAGGAGAAGAGGCCACCGCGCAGGCAGATGAGACCGGACTGCCTGCCGCCCTCCTGCTCGGTGGCGTCTGGGAGGGTGCCGACATCCAGATCACCGTCGACTCGGTCTTCGCCGACGAGTCTCCCGAGGCTCTCGTCACCAGCGCCAGCGAGGTGCTGGTCGGCGTCACGCTGCGGAACACCGGATCGGCGGCGATCCCATTCGACGCTCAGGCGTTCGGCCACGACCTGGCGCTCCGGCTCACCCTGATCGACAGCGCCGGCGACCGCGAGCCCGTCGACTTGCTCCACCCGGGCCACAACGCTGCCACCGGAGCCGACGTGGCCTGGATCGAATCCGGCCTGGCGGCCCGGGCGACCGTGGGCTTCTCGGTTCCGACCGATCGCACCACCACCATGCAGGTCGAGCTGAGCATCGACGGAGACGCCGTCGCCAGCTGGGACCTCACCTCTCCCGAGACCGGCATCTTCTGGAGCGCTCCGACGCTGCCGGTGATCCACCTCGACGACACCACCGCCTGGGGCGAGGGGGTCACGATCCAGCCGCTCGGTCTCGGCAATCTCAGGTGCGGCGACCCGTCCATCGAGCCGGTGGCCCAGATCGTCGCCGTCACCTTCGAGGTGACCAACAACACGCCCGATCTGGTGCCGTGGCCGGGACCGGAGGCGCCGGTGCCCGCCGCCGTCGCTCAGTGGTCGGACGGCGGAGCCGCCGAGCTGTCTC
>Ga0315543_1004348_pt1 | contig 11916 bp, 7 predicted proteins | sample SalMarSW160210MG_2_FD_203098 | JGI IMG/M metagenome (GOLD analysis project Ga0315543, IMG submission 203098) | Salt marsh sediment microbial communities from the Plum Island Ecosystem LTER, Massachusetts, United States - Salt Marsh Sediment SW1601-210 ...
AGTTCGGCGAACCGGTCGCTGGAGAGCAGTCCCGTCGCATTGACGGGTCGGGGGCCGGCGGGAAGCACGTCCAGGCTGTCCGCGACCGACCGTTGGAGATTCGCCAAGGCGGCCTCGGCAATGGGGCCATCGGCCGTCAGGCACGTTGACAGGCCCTGCTCTCCCCGCAGGCCGAGCAGGGACGTCAACCCGGGCCGGCGCATATCCGCATCGATCAAGAGGGTTCGCTTACCCGATTGCGCGTAAACGACCGCAAGGTTCGCCGCCACCGTGGTCTTGCCGTCGCCGGGCTCGCTACTGGAGATCACTAGCCGCCGTACGCCCTCGTTGCAGAACGTCACAGCAGTGCGCAGCGTTCTGAAGGACTCCGACTTGACACTGGTCGGCTGGGCGTGCACGTGTACGGCGTCGATTCCCACCTCTGCGCTGATCTCCAGCCTGCCCACGGTCGCAAGTACGGGAACCCCCAATTGCGTCCGCAGTTCCTCGGGTGAGCGAAAGCGATCGTCCAGCAGATCCTGCACGTAGATGAGGCCCAACCCTCCGCTAAGCCCACACACCATGGCCAACAGAGCCACAACACTCAGCCGCGGCCAGACCGGCCTGGACGGAACCTCGGGACGACTCAACACGGACGTTCGAAGCATGCCGTTTTCGCTACCGAGATCAATGTCCTTGATTCGCTCCAGTACGACGTCGTAGAATCCGCGTAGCCGATGCACGTCAAGTTGCAGCATCTCGAGTTGGGCCGTGCTGCGGTCGAGTGCGATTGCCCGCTGCTTCTCTTGCTCGTAGCTGGCACGAATTCGGTTCTCGTGGTCGATGGCCTGCTGTAGTTGTCGACGTGTCATTTCCGCCAGCAGCGGCTTGAGCCTTTGGTTGTCGATGGCGCTGGTGCGTGCGTCGCCGGCGGGACCGCGACTCTGTAGGTACTGCTCCGCCACGCGTATTTGCTCCTGGAGGGTCCGTACCCTGCGATGGGCAGGGCCGTAACGTTGCAGTTCCGACTGCAACTTGGCCCTGTTTTCGAGCAGTTGCTGGTTCGTCCGGGAGATCGTATAGGCATCGCCGGTGCTCATTCCCAACTGCTGCAAGAGGACCTCGCGTCCCACGGAATCCGTCATTGCCAATGCATAGGACCGCAGGTTTTCGCTGCTGTGGATAGCCGCCTCAACGGCGGCCGCCCGCGATTGCATCTCGAGTCTCTTTGCGTGCGCGGCAATGAGCGACTCGTTCAGGCACACAACCCGTTCGACGACCACGTTGAGTCCTTTGTCTTTGTCGCGAACTACCAGATTTCCGGCACGAAGCCGCGCCGCAAGCAATTCGGACTCTTTGGCCTGCAACTGTTTCTCAAGCGCTGCCTTCTCTTTGGTCAGGATGTGGAGCAATTCCTGAGCCGTGCTCTTGTGCAAGCTATCCATGAATTCCAAATAGGCGGAAAGAACGCAGTTGACGACCTCGGCGGCCGTACTCGGATTCTCCGATTGGTACGTGACCTCCAGGACGTTCGTCTCCTGAACGTTGGTCACGCTGAGATTCTCTTTCATGATCGCAATCCACTGGGACGACGCGGCATCTCCAAAGTCACTCCGCACTCCAGGTGGCAAGAGCGAGACTGCCTTCTCCAGCACAACCTCGCTGCCGAGGATTTTCCGGTACGTACTCATGAGGTCTTTGGTCGCCGGCTCACCCGACATCGCCGTCGTCCATCGATCCGTTCCCGTCTGAAGAACCAGCAATGAAGCCCTCGACTCGTAGACCGGAGTCGTTGTTGCGTAGTAAAGCCCCGCCAGCAAACAGCAGACCACCACGGCCACGACCACGATGTGCACGCGGAAGCGCACTACGCGAGCAAACCGCAGCGCCGCCTGCAAGGAGTCACTCACAGAGGACAATTGGGAACCTGTCAAGGTATCAGGCAAGTTCTCGTTCATTTCAACCACATGCTTCCCAAATCACGCGCAAACAAACACCGACCAGCCGTACGTGCGTTCCGACCCCGACTGTGGAAAAGGCCCTCCCCCGTGGCGGTCGCTTGATGTTTCGACATTGTGCTCGTCTTGCCCTCCCATCGCATCGCTTAGAACAACGGAAGCGTCGCCCCGACGCCGAACCGCACGATGTTCACCACGTCTGCCAGCATGGTTGCGGGCGTTTCCTCCACACTCACCACGTCGCCGGGTGCAAGCCGCAGGTTTTCCTCGGGATTGCGCTTGGCCCTTCTGATACTCGCCGAGATGCTCACGGGCCCTGACTGGTCCGGCCCTTTGCGAATGACGATGACCTTGTCCGCCTGCTTCACCGAGACTCCTTCCGCCTGCGCAATCGCGCCGAGCAGCCGCAGCTCGCGGGTCACGGGAAACTCGTACTCGCCCGGCTTGCGAACCAGACCGATCACCTCGATGGGCTCGGGACACAGTCGCTGGACCGTTACGACACTTCCATCATGAAGAACGACTTGTCCCGGCGGTTTGTCGGTTGGGTCGGCCAAGTTGAGACATATGAACTCGGGCGGCCGTTGCGCGGGCACTGCCGTGTGGCCGGCCCATTGCACCCCCGACGACCCGGAGGCAGTCGTTCCCAGCGATGCAAGCGTAGCCGCGCCGGCCCGCTGCCGAATCTCGATCTTGGTCCCGGCGTCCTCATCCAGCCCTCCGGCAGCCAGAATGGCACCTAGCAGATGGCTCGACGCGCGTGGCAACTCGTAAACGCCTGGTTCCTTAACGGCCCCCACCACCGTCACCCGATTCACTCCCTGGCTTTTGAAAGTGACGGTCACGTGAGGATCGCGATACAAACCACGATGGACACACGCGGCTGCGATCGCTTTTTCAGCCTGGGTTGCATCCAGCCCACCGAGTTGAAGCCGGCCGATCTCAGGCAACAGAACCATCCCGCCATCGCCGACCCGCACGTCGAAGTCGACAATCTCGTCGGCGCTCAAGCCCGCTGCCAACACAATCCCCACGACATCTCCGCTGGCAATCAGATTGTTGCCGGAGGAAGGCCCCGCAAGACGAGAGAGATCCACCGCCTGCGCACTCTGCGCCACCGGCGCGTGCAGTTCCATGGGAAGCGTCGTCGCCGAGAAGCGACCACCCGACGTACAGCCACCAAGGGCGACCGCCAAAGCAACCTCCACCAATACGACTGCGGCGCCGGGCGGCCTAGCCAGGAGTCGGAAAGAATTCATGTTTAGGATCGTTCCTTCGACCACAACACAGTACATTGCGAAATGAGCAACGGCGTTGCTGGGTGTGACTGAAAGTTCCGTCCAGGAGGCGATGCCGTCGATCGTTGCGTGGCTAAAAGGCCCCTGGCGAGCGATGGGAAGCCGCGTACTTCGTCTGGGTGATTACCGACCCAGATCATCATCCAAACAGACCTCAACAAACCTGCCTCGGCCGAGCAGTCGCGCTGAGTGGCTCTCCTCGACGCGGAGAGAAAAGGAAATGACGTTGGGAAAAGCTCCTTGCTGGATTTATTCAACTCCCTGACGAACCCACCATGTATAGGGTCCATCCAATGAGCCAAGCATGTTCGACGGACCCGGCAAGCTGCGAAAAGGAATGAAATCGTCGGTTGCTGCGAGATCTCCCCTAGACCCCAGAAACCATCATATTATTCCAGGTTTTGTCGCTTCATAGCGGCCTGTTGGTTGCTCTGCACGCTACTTGTCGGCATTAGGGGCGTTAAACTCTACCTAATCCGTACAACTTACCATGCAAATGCGAATAGCTCCCTCTATCAGGGGGGTCACGCAAGTTAGTACTTCACGGGAACATGTGGGACCAGCGATGCCCCGGCCGTAGCAAGATTGGCGTCATACACCCATAACGGGTGCGCCCGATCATGGACACTATGCATTGGGTGGCACGCCCCTGGGCGGAGCGAAGGGCGTGGTTTTCCGACACTTCCACACCCTTCGTTGCTCAGGACGTGCCACCCATGGGTAATCCGGTCTAGCGGGCGGCGTACCCGCCGTTGATTCTGCCCGAAAACACCGCTGTGGCAGCGGGCTACCCGGCTGCGACCGGCTGTTTGCCAGGTGAGTGCTCCTGATCCGGAGTCTCTCCGCAAAGGGCACGAGGGAGAAGAATCGCCACGAAAAGCACAAGAGTCACGAAAAGGCGTGGATGCCGGACAAGTATCTTCGTGTCTCTTTGTGGCCCATCGGAGGCTGGAAACGACGCAGCAACGCGCCCGGGCACTCCCTGCTTCGCCACCGGCTCGACGGCCAGAGCGCATCAAGTTTGCGTGTAGCGGTTTCTTGAGGGTGCCGCTGGCGCAGGCGCCAGTGCCTGCACGGGCAAGATGCCCGTGGCACCCGCTGCAGTTACCCCTGACGCACTCGAAGACCCATTCAGACTTTGGTCAATCGCTAGGGCTTTGGGACTTCGCGGGGTGGGGTGAACCTGATCTTGTCGATGAGCTTGACGATTCCACCCTGTTGCACCTTGCCCGAGACGGCCGTGATCGCGTCGATCGCATACTCGAAGCGGAGGTTGTAGTCGCAGTCGAGTTCGACTTCCCGGTCTTCGGCGCCCGAGCCGGGCCCGGCGTCGTCGCTGACAATCTGGATGATCCTTTCCTGAAGCGCCTGGAAGGGAGCATTGTCGGGCATTCGGGCCTCGGCCAGGTAGACCCCGGCCAGCCGCCCCTCCGAGGTCGACTTCAGGCGAACCTTCAGCGGCAGCACGAGGCTCTCATCGAGCTTCCCTTCGCTCGGCGCGGCGACGGGCATTCGGATGTTGAAGTCGCCCTCGGGCGCGACGAAACCCCTGTCCGCGAGCGTCATGATAAAGAAGACCAATAGCAAAAAGACGATGTCGATCATCGGCGTCATCATCAGCCTGATTCCTTCTTGGTGTCGACCCACGTTGCGTATTCTCATCGATCACCAGTCCTCCTGTTGTTTCGCGCGCAGCGCAAACTTCTCGAAGCCCGTCTCCTGGCACGCCCTGATGAGCTCCTGTACCACGCCCGTCGGCGCGCGGGCGTCGGCGCGGATGATGACCGTCACATCGGACGGTTTTCCGCCGCGGTATTCGATGATTTCTTTCTCGCGGCGCAACGGAGGCTTGAGGTTCGCAACGGGTACTTCCTCGCCGACCAGCAGCACCGTCCCCTCCTTGGTCAACTGCAGGGTTATGGGCATCTCGAAAGGGACTTCGGGCGGTTTGGCCAGTTCGCTCTCGGGCAGTCGGATCCGCTCGTTCTGTTCGGCCCCGGCGAAGTTAATCACGACCATGAAGAAGGCGATCAACTGGAATGCCATGTCGATCATCGGCGTCATGTCGCCTTCGGCTGTTCGGGCTTGACGTCTCTCTTTGAAACGCATGGCAGTAGTCTCAGTTTTTCTTGCCACCGACGTTGGAAAACCGGCTCATCAGGTCTTCGCTGAGGATACCGACTTCGAGCACCAGCCGGGCGATCCGATTGCGAAGGATGTTGTAGGCGGCGATGGCCAGAATGGCGATCACCAGGCCGACCAACGTGGTAAACAAGGCGGTCGAGATATCCCCGGCCAACTGGTCCGGCTTGAGCACGGTTTTTGAAGTCGTGCTAATCGTCTGGAAAGCCTTGATCATGCCCCACACCGTACCCATCAGCCCGATCATCGGGCTTACCGTGCCGATCAGAGCGATGTAGCTGAGCCGGTGCTCGAGTTTCATGTTCTCTTCCTCGCCGGTCTCTTGCATCGCTTCGATCGCCTGGCCATAGCCCTGCGAAAGCTTGGCCAGCCCGGCCGAGAGGACCTGGCCGAGCATCGATTCATCGTTCTTCGACAGCTCGTAAGCCTCTTGGTATTTCTTCTCGTCCAACAGGGCCTCGAAACCTTCGACCAGCGTCACGGGCACCACGGCTTCGCGCCGAGCGGTCAGGATATTCATCACCAACAACGCAACCAGCGTGAATGAAAGGAGGAAAAAGACAAGGCCGTAGAAGATGCCCAAGGCTTCGAACATCCATTCAAGCAGGGTTTTCTCTTCCGGTTTCTCCTCGTCCGTGTCGGTCCCGGTGTCTGCCTCTTCGTCGGTGGTCTCTGCGACAATGAGTGTGTCTTCGGCGCCGGCTTTTTCGTCCGCGCCGGGTTCTTTGTCCTGGGCGCGGACGGACGTCGCCGCCGAGAGTGTGACGGCTGAAAAGACACCCAGCCCCAGCCCCACGATCAGCAAGGAACACAACACGACTGCAAGCCGATCAGACCGATTCTGCCAACGCATGTTGACCTCCGGATAGTCCTATTTGTTTGAGATTCACAATCAACACGAAGTTTTTTGTAAAAGGAGTTCTTCAAGCGACCTTATAACACCACGAAGTACACGAAGAGCACGAAGAATCAGGCTATGCCCGACGTTCCTAAACCTCTCTCACTTTACGTGTCAGGCGGGTGCGTGTTTAGCCCGAAGGGCTTTCGTTGTACAGCCCAGGGTTGCCGCGCAGCGGCTACCCTGGGCAGGCGATCTCATCTCGCACGCGTACCCCAACGGGGTTTCGTAGAGTTTTCTGGCTGCGAAACCCCGTTGGGGTTTTCCATGTTTTTTCACCACTGTCCCAGGGTAGCGGCTGCGCCGCAACCCTGGGCTGGTCTAGGAAAGCCCCTTCGGGCAATGCTCGTCCACACCATGCGGCTCCGGCAAACCAGCAACAATCCTTTCCCATAACCCGGCTGAACTCGTCATGCTGAGCGAAGCGAAGCATCTCAATCCTCGAATATCAACCAGATCCTTCGCTACGCTCAGGATGACATGCATCGCGCTCAGGATGACATTCATCGCCGGAGAAGGTTCTGGGATAGGCTCTAAGTACGAGCTAAACACATACTGTCAGGCGGAGCCTGACCTACTACCACTCCCAAAGTCCCTTCGTGTCCTTCGTGCTCTTCGTGGTAAATCAATGCGTGTTAATCAAAATATCTCCGCGACAAGGCCGTAGTCTAATCCAAGTATGGCTCCCTCCAAACACGTCTGCTGGGAAGGACACGCGGGGGGTAACGTCTCCCTATTGGGAGGCCCATCGGCTGTTCTTGTATCGCTTTCGCAGTGTCTCCTGAGCCTGGATGGCTCGATCGGTCTTGTGCACCTCGTGCCAGAGTTCGGCCAAATTGGCCAGCGCTTCGGCGTGGTCTTCCGGGCTGGCAAAGTAAAGGATATCGACGTGCAGGAAGGCCAACAAGGCATCGCGGGGCTTGCCGGCCTTGCGAAGTGCCGTCCCCAGCGCGTTGTAAGCCCGGGCACCCAGCACGATGTTCTTGGGATCGGCCTGGTCGATGGTTTGGCGCAGTAGTCTAACGGCATCGTCCAATCGGCCTTTCTCGGCCAGGCAACGCGCCTTGCCGACTTGGGCCAGCTTTCTTTGCTGCTGGACGTCCGCGTTGTTTTCCTCGGCGTCGGCCTGCTTCATGTCGATGGCCTTCTGGAACGACGCCAACGCTTCGTCGGTTTTCCCGGCGGCCAGGTGTGCCCAGCCAATGTCCACCGCCGCTTGCAGCCGATAGTCGAGCCAGGGCACCTCGGCCAGAAGCGCGTAGTAGTTGACCGCCGAGCCGTATTGACGGTTGGCGACCAGCAGGTCGCCGATCAGCCGGTTGGCGCCGAGCCCATGGTAATTGTCGCGGTATGCCGAGACAAATCGCACCATTTGGCTTCCGGCGTCCGAGATATCGCCTTCGCCGCGCAGGGCCAGCTGCGCCGCGCAAAGCGCCTTGAAAAACTCGACATCGGCGACGATCCATTTGCGCTTGATCCGGCTGGTGTCGATCTCGCCCAGGACTCTCAGCGCGTCCTCATAGCGCCCGTGGGCAACGCTGGCCCGGGCGAGACTCAACGACGAGGGCTCGTCGTCGTAGAGGATCATCTTGATCTGGCTCACCGGCACTCGGATCTTGGTCCCGCGTTTGGTTACCGTGACCGTGTTGCTGTCCATGGCCGAGATTTGGCCGAGAACGCTTTCGTTGGTCTTCTTCTTGACGGTGTCGATGGCGACGGCCGCATCGGTCGCGCACAGGCAAGCGATAAGAATCAGGGTCGCACCGTGTTTTTTCATGGAAAAACTCCCGAGAGGTCACTTCCTCGCGGATTGCGTGCTGGTTTTCAGCCCCGTCGGCTCCTTGCCTTGGACGTCCTGGATTCTCCTGAGCAGCGCATCATACTGGCCGCGCCGGTCGGCGCCGCCCAGCTTCGGGCTGAGCAACTCCGTCAGCATGATATCCTTCTCGGCCTGAGCGAGCATGGCTTTCTTTTCCTTGCCGGAGAGCGTCAAGGCATATTCAAAGCGGCAACGAGCGAGGTTGTATCGGGCTTCGTGGAAAGTGGCCATGCGCGAGCCGCCGCGGAGGACCAGATTGCCCAGCTTGGCCCAGCCCCAGACGACGTTCACGCGCGAGCCGTCCTTGCGCCAAGCCCGACGACCACCCTGGATCGCATGGAGATACTTTTTGGCGTTACCTCTGGTCGCCGCCCACTGTTGATAGGTGTAGGCGGCTTCGACCTGGGCGTCGACCATTCGGTTGCGGCGCGCCAGCACGTCGACCAACAGCTTCATGGCCTCGTCGAAGCGGCCCAGCCGGCGCAGGCACCGGGCCAAGCGGACTCGGACGCCGTCGACCGCACCGTCGCTGGGTGCGAACCGGGGCTGCTGGCCGCAACGCTTGAGGATCTTCTCGTAGATCTCGGCCGCTTGCCGGTAGTATTTTTCGGCCTCCGGCGGCAGCGTCTTTCCGCCCGCATCGAAACGGGCGGCCATGTCACAGGACGTTCCGGCGACCCAGGCCAGCGAGTTGAACGTATTGCCCTGCTTCCTCTGCGAAATCCGGTTCAGAAAGAGTTCAAAACTGCGGGACACCTTCTTCAAGTCGTCGGCGCGACGCTGTTGGCGAAGTAGCTGGAGTGTATTTTGCAGTTCACGGCCAAGGCCGATATAGACCTCGGTCAGTCGCGAGGCCGACCGGGCGTCACCTCCGGCGGCCACACTCTTCTCAAGGGCGTCCATGATCTCTTCGGCCTTGCCCAATTCTTGCGTGGCCACGTAGGCGCGCAGCGCCGTTTTGTAGATTTCGACGTCGTAGCCCGGCCCCGTGGAGGCCGGATGCCCCGCCTGGACCAGCGCCAAGACGCCCGTGCCCGGGGCTTCGAGCAATCGGGCCGCTTCGGCCGGCTTGTTCTGGTGAAGATAGATCTTCGCCAGGGCAAGCTCGGCCGCTACAAACAACGCATCGACCTGTCCGTCTGAGGCGACCTTGTTCACGCCGGAAGCCAGCAGGCTTCGCGCCCGAGCCAGCATCCCTTCGAGCACGTCCGCCCCGGGGCGATCGGCATCGTCGCGTCGGATCGCACGAAGCCACTGCACCCAACAAGCACGCCCCAACATCACTTCGGCCTCGCCGCGACGAGGCGAATCGGCCGGCAGCTTCTCGAGATAGCCCAGAGCCGCCGCGATATCCTCGTCGATCACGGCCGTCTCGATGAGGGTAATCCAGGCGTCGCCCGCCTCAGGGCTCGTCGGCCAACGCCGCGTGACATGGTCGGCCATGGCCATCATGCGCTCGCGGGCAAACTCCTTCGAGGGGCCGGCCGGCGACCGATTGTAGAGTTCGGCATAGGCGAGCATGGCAATTTGGGCTGCCGGGCGGGCAAGGGGAATGCCCGAGTAGCGGCGCGCAAGAAACTCACCCAGCACGGCCGCTTCATACTGATCGTGTTGTCTCCAATAAAGGTAGGCCAAATAGTAGCGCGCAACGTTGAGTTCGTCGACCGGCGTCTCGGGAGTCGCCAAGGTCAATGCCATGCGGTAATATCGGATCGCCTCGCGCATCTCCTCGGCAATCTGTTTTTGGGTACGATCCCGGTCCTTCTTCTTGCCCTGCTCTTGACCGGGACGGTCTTGAAGAGCCACCGCCTGCATCCGATCCTTGGCCGCGTCGGCTCGGTCACGTGCCTCGGCGAAGTCGGCCGGCTCGGACGGCCCGGCCTTGGCACTCTTCAACAGCGGATCGAGCAGTTTCACCTTGGCCTTGGCTTGATAATCGCCCGAGAAACGGGCCACCGACCGCAGCAGCCGGCGCGCCTTGCCGCGAAGCTCCGACCGCTTTGGGTTCCCTTTTTCAAGACGTCGGGCCCGCTCGAGATAAGCTTCCGCGGCGTAGTACTTGACGGCCAGCCCGTCGGCGCTCGACTCGTCGCTGCCCCGGACGTTCTTCTCCCACTGGTGGTACATCTCCGTGGCCGATGCGTATTCCTTCACCTCCGGCCCGAGGAGTGTCTCCAGCATGGCGACCAGCGTCTTCGTTTTCAGCTGGCGGATGGGCGGCACGTCGCCGGGCCGGGTCAAGACTTCGTCGAAGATGGAGAGGGCCCTCTGGTGCTGTCCCAACTCCTTGTAACAGCATCCCTCCCACAGCCGCGCGTACAAACCAGTCAGTTGCTTCTGGGCAGGCTCCACGTAGTAGGCATCGTAGATGGCATGGTACCGCTTGGCCGATTCGTTGAGATTCTCGTTGCGCCGCCGATCACCGTCCGGATAAGTCACCGCGATCTTGCGTATCGCGCCCGCCTGATACATCTTCGCCAGAATCAGGTTATGACGCGCCTGGTCCCGCTCGTCGAGAAGCTTCCCTCGATCATTTTCGGCTCGCAAATCCTTCAGCGTCGCGATGTAACGTTCCTCCGCCTTGGCGAAGGCAGCCCTGGCCTCGGCGTAGAATTGGCGCGCCTCGGCCAGCAACTTTTCCTTCTGCTCGGGCAAGGTCGAGGATCGCTCGGCACGCGCCGCACGTATCCGGCCACGCTCGACCAGCACGTTGGCCAGCTGGCTCGTGGCCAGCGAGGCCATCTCGTGATTCGGATGCGCAGCAAGGAACTTTTCGAATCGACCCCGAGCATCGTCCAGCGCCTGCTCCTGGAGTGCGACGAGCCCGGCGCCGCGCGAGCCGGTCAAGAGCGTGATGCCCGCCTCATAATCAATCACTTCCTTCAAATCGGCCGGACAGTCGGGATCGGCGGCCATCCGTTTCAAGTAAACCAAGGCCATGTCGTGCAGCCTCCGCTGGCGCAACCCCTCGATAAACGGCCTCCACGGCTCGGCCGCCGGCAGGGTCCCGGTCGAGACGATCAGCAAGATGGCCAGCACGGCCACACAGCGCCAAGCGGGACGAGAAACGACGGGGTGGCTCCCGGCGCGCCGGGATAGCGAAGCGGTGGCCCAGAGCGTGAGAAACCGGGCCTTCGCTGTGCTCAGACCCGGGCACCCAGTGCCGTCAATCCGTTCTGGGACAGGCTCACTACGTGACATCTGCATGAATACTGATCGGCGGCGGCCGATCCGCCGACCGCGTGCCAATTATAAGGGGAACGGGACTGCGTAGCCGAAAGGGGTGCGCCCCTTCGGTACCGCGTCGGTCGACCTCGCCGGTCTGGAGTGCAAGCGCGGAGAAAACGGATCGCAAGGGCTAGGCGGGTTCCGGTGCCGCCTCGGCGACCAACGCCTTCTATTAGATTAGCCGCTGGCCGATCTACAGACAAGTATTATGTCCCAAGCCACGCTCGATTTGTCGACCGACCGGCACGGCTGCCGGACGAAGCCGCAGGGCCAGAAGCCGGATTTGTCGGCACGCCGGTCGCCCAGCCCGATCATTAGCTGCCCAGATGTCAATAACGCGCGCCCGGCGGAGCCCTGAATCCCGATCGAATCGCCACAACTCATTTTACCCTAAGAACCCAGCCTAACAGCTTGGGAAAGGGCTGACGGCTGATGACCCTTCGGTGAGGGTGTCCGGGAATTCAATCCTCAGTAGTTCCAAATTCGCTTGAGAACTCACATTGTCATCCTGAGCGAAGCGAAGGATCTCCTTAGCCATCGAGATCCTTCGCTTCGCTCAGGATGACTCATTGAGGTATCACCTAGCCAAGTTTG
>Ga0315543_1004350_pt1 | contig 11911 bp, 3 predicted proteins | sample SalMarSW160210MG_2_FD_203098 | JGI IMG/M metagenome (GOLD analysis project Ga0315543, IMG submission 203098) | Salt marsh sediment microbial communities from the Plum Island Ecosystem LTER, Massachusetts, United States - Salt Marsh Sediment SW1601-210 ...
GCGTCGTCATGTCCATCGCGTACGGCCTTGAGCCGCTCGTCGGTGGGCTTCTCATTCATCGAGCGGTCGCCGACGGTCAGATGCACGCGGCCCATCAGGGCGTTAAAATCGTCTTCGTGCCGCCGACGCAACGTCGCATAGTCCTTGTCGGCCACGCCGGCGAGTGTCTTTTCGCAGATGGCCGCCGTCTCGCCGCTGATGTCCTTGTAGTTGACAAAACTGGTTCCGGCGGTCACGACAAACGTCACGGCGTCGGCTTGACGGATGCGCACCTTGTCACCGACCGCCTCGGATCGACCGCCTTCGGCGAGAGCTTTCAGCACCGCTCGAAAACCTATCCCCTTGCCTTCGACGTTGGCGATAAGCCAGTTCTCCGGCTTCATCGGGCCTTTCCAGCATCCGTCCATTACGAGTCTGTCGCCCCCGGCAGTCACGCGATCCTGGTAAGGGCTCTTGAACTGCGCCTGCACAGAGACGCGGCCGGGCTTGTCGGCGGTAATCCGCACCACCATCACGCGGTCCGGGTAGGAGATAAAAACCTCGCGCGTCAGGACTACGTCGCCGGCGCGATAGCGGACGCTGGTCACGCCGGTTTCCATATCCAACTCCCGGCGGTAATCTTCGACGGCGTCCACTCCGTCGAAGGACAGCAGCAAATCGCCCAGCGGCTGATACGCCTGCTGCGCCGCAGGAATGCCGTAGAAGTGTTCGTCGGCCATTTTTTCCGCTTCCTGAAATTTCCCGGCGAAGACCAGATCGCGAATCAGAGAAAAATATTCTCCCGCGTTGGGATCGTCGTAGTCGTGCGGCCGGCCGGACCAGAAGCTCGACTCGTTCAACGCGATGCGCTCCTGCTGAGTGCCGCCGAAAACCATTGCAGCCATGATGCCGTTGCCGACCGGCATGGCGTCCAGCCACTCAACGGCCGGCTGACGATACCACAGCACCATGTCACCCAACCGCCGGACGAGGGACGATGTATTGCCAAGTGATGCGACTGCCGGCTGTGACTTGAGTCCCACGCTGTTGACCGTCATGACGCTATAAGTATGCTCCTGTCCGGCCTTAGCTTCGGTGTCAACATAGCGCATCTCCGGCATGGGCTGCGCCGGCGTATCGTGATACGTCATCGACTGGAACAACGGACGACCGAATTTGCCCTCCGGCGTCCGGGGCACCTGGGCCAGTTCCTGCCCATCTCGCAGCACAAGAAAGCAGCGGATACCGCTCTCGAAATCCGCATCGGCGCTCCATGCGATTTCCGTTGCCCGCTCTGCCCTATGCGTGACCTTCACGTCGTACGGCGCCGGCGGAAGTGTCGTGTCACTCACGGCGCCGGTTCTGACGTACTCCATCCAGGCTTTGGCCACGGCTTCGTTCGGCAGCCAGACCGCTTTGCCCGGGTCACCCTGGTACGAAGCCGCCGGCACGGCCCGATCGCCCAGCAACGGTGCCAGCCACGCCCGGCTCATGTCCACCGGCTTGAGGACCTGATTCCCGCTGCCCTTGTCCGGCAGCCGCATCGCCAAACAGGCATCGAAGAACGGGATCGCCAGGTAGCGGCAATCGCCGCATTCGTGGCCGGTGCGAGGGTCAGGGGCGAAGCCGATCGGCGCGCCGGCGGCGCGGTATTCCTGGAAGGTGGCCAGCGGGCCGGTCCAAGTGACATTTGGTTTTTCCTTAACGCCGGGATTGTTCATGGAGGGGATTTTGTAGACGGCCGCGGGTACATCGGGCTCAGTAAATTCCGGCCTTCTGCGAAACATGGCCGCCGTACCGGAACGCATCCAGATTACCGCTACGCGCTCAGGATGAAGGGTGCTCATGACGTCCGCCCAGATACCGCCGCCGGAATGCCCCCATAGGGCCCACGGGACCGTCGCAACCTCGGGCCAGCCGGACTTGGCAGCGAATTCGTCGAGCGCGCTGAGGAAAACTTTTTCCGAGCCGTGACGAGGATCGAACCAAACCTCAGAGCATCCGGGCGACAGATCGACCTTCTCGTTAGTCACGTGATACGAAGAGCTGAACAGTGCGCAGTCCCACTTCTTCGCCAGGGCCTGCCAGTGCAGATCATAGGCGGCGGTGGATCCCTCGATGGAGGCCGTTGTACCGGCTCCGTGCTGGTGTACGATGATGCCGCGCAGACGCGGGGTAGCTTCGGGAATCCAGAGAGTGTACGTCACGGGAGTGGGCAATTCGCCCGGGGCGGTCGAGCCTGGATAGTCGACCTTCATGTACCGTCCGCCGCCGTGCGTCACCCCGGTAGAGCCGAATATGCAAATAATCAAGGATGCCCAGACGGTGAGTCTCGTTCGTGCTGTTAATCGCCAACGTGCCGTTTTCACCGTCAACTGTGTCCACATGCTCATAACTCTATCTCCACTAAATAGCCACAAAACTCTTAAATCCCCAGGGAGGGAACAAAAGTAATTCTTTATCTAAGGCCCGTCCGAATTTTGATTGCATTCATCTCTTAAAGTCATCGACCTGCACTGTTACGGGACCGAGCAGGCCGGATTTCAAAAGAGGTAGTGCCATTTTACCAACATGTTTTGTTGTGAAGGTGTAACGGCCGGCGGGCCACTGCCTGGCCTCCAGTAATCCCGAAGGCCACTGCACGGTTCGAATATTAGTGTCCGGTTCCTGCCGGTCACCGAGCAAACGGTTCGTCCAGAGATTAGCAACCTCGATTTCAAGGTGATTGTCCTTTGCCCGTACCGTATCGGTAATCTTCACACGCCAGGGTGCGGTCCATATTACGCCAAGGTCTTTTCCGTTAAGGCTTACCCGGGCCAGATGGTGAACCTCACCCAGGTCAATATAAAGGTCACCGTCTGAGGGCTGAAAATCAGGCAGGTCGAAAGATTTCTCGTAGGTCGCAACGCCGGAGTAATACTTGATGCCGCGGTTGCTGTGCTGTGTCCAGTCAATAAGTTTATCGAACACAATTTTTTTCGGGCCGCCCCATTTGGTATCAAAGGAAACATCCCACGGTCCATCCACTACGGCTATTGGTTTCGGTTCCATGAAGTTTATCTCCGGCAGGATATTCGCGGGCCGCCCCGCCTGCGTGCGTGAAAAGATAACAAAAAAGCTCTCGTAAGGCTCAAAACGCATTGGAATCGTAGTCCGGCCGCTTTCGTGATAATGGTATTTCGCCAAAGATCGCATTTCACCTGTCACCGGTATCCAGAGTTCGGGCTTCTCGCCGCCGGTCCTGAATGTGCAATCCGCCTGGATTGCCTGATCGCTCTTATTGGCAACGAAATAAATATCGTGATTTTTTGTGCGGCGATGTGTGTAGCGGACCGATCCGGTAGCGGTGAAATCTTCCTGAACGCCCATATCGGCAAGCAGTTCGGCGGTAGCCTCATAGCCTGGATATAAACCATTTTCAGACCTCGAAAACGAACCGCCCCAACAAATCCGGCCCTTGCCGTATTTGCGATGCATTAGCGTTTCAGGTGTGTCCAGCGAACCCCAGAGACGCCTTGCGATTTCCTGCAATTGCCGGTCACACATTGGATAATCCACAAGACTTGGTGACTTAACCGGTGGAGTCCCGACGATCGTAGCGCCGGCGTTAACGAGCTGCTCGATTTTCTGCAGGACGGCCGGGAGCATGGTTTTGCAATCGGGAAGAACGAGCAGGCTATATGTAGTTCCCCCGGGGAATGAAATATGTCCGTTGCGCACCTGCGCCCGCTCTATCAGGATATTCGGCGAACAGCCGTCAAAAGAATAGCCTCGCTTATCGGCTAATATACCTTCGCCTTCTAATGCGCTCGACGGAGGCTGAAAGACATGCGGTGCCCCGCCGGGAGTCAGATAAAGAACATCCGCCACCGTGACCCCTTGTCGCAGCATGTAAGAACAACGGGTGATGTAGCGATGATAATCAGGAACCATAGACCACCACGTCTGGCCTCTGTCCCAATGCACGCCGTAAGGGCCCATAGTCATGCCGGGACGATGTTTTTCACCGAGCGGCTTATGGGCAAAAGTATGATAGACAAAACGGTTGATGCCCATACAAAATGCCCAATCTCCCTGGTTTTTCATCGAACCGGGATATTGTTGCCAGTTTTCCTGAGATCCTGCCGTAAAGGCCTCCGCCGCCAAAACAGGACGTCCCATCGTATGCGCAATTGATGCGCCCTCGATGCAGCTATATATAGCATTAAAATAACCCGGGCTCCAGAATTCGCACATTGGCACATCGGCAACGGCACCCAGATCCAAATCCGCAGTGGGATTCATATCGTAAGGCTCGATAGACAACCCCAAGCCATGCTCTCGTCCAAGCCACTTCAAGCGTTGCGCGTGGTTTTCAAGAACCAGCTCCTGCCCGGTCAGTCGCAAGTCCCACAAAAAACGTTCGGTCTGTTCGAGGTTTCCAACAATAAGCCCGGCGTAAGCAGGATAAAACGGTTGCGGATCGTACCGGCGGCGTCTGCGAAACTCCTCGCGAAAATTTTGTGTCCAATTCTGTGCTCCCATTTCCCAGCTATCGATATGGAGCATCGTCCATCCGGCGGCGGTTTTCCTGCGACCGATTTTTTTCAACAATTTGCCAATGTAATTATCGAAATGATCGTCAAAAGCGGTGCCGGAGAATTTGTCACATTCGAATCCATAACCGGGTTGCGGTGCCGGGCGAGTATTCGCTCCATTATTCCGGCTGACAAATCGCATAATCGTCCAATCACCTGCGGGCACTTCCCAATCCAGCATTCCATCGGATTCGAGCCGGTCGGTCAAATCGACCATTTTGTCCATATTTATACACGCTGATTCAGGTATTGAAGGATGCTCAGCCGGAGCCGGTAAATAAGGCTTCACACCATCTACCGAGGAGAAAGGCGCACGATAATATATAGCCTTCTCATCGGCAAACTCGACTTTCACATCTGCTTTAGGAGTTGGATATGCCAGTACTGCAACATCTGCGAAGTAAGCTTCTCTTTTTTCCTGCAATTCTTTCGTGATGGTTGGAAAATAGGGTTTGCGAGGCTCAGGAACAGGAAGTTTTTCATTGAAACGGACAGGTCCATGAACCTCGACGGAACCGGCCACTAAATGCTGCATCGACTGTTCCGCCTTGACCCAGGGGCCCCCGCTGCCGGCCCAACCGGGGCCGCTTCCCAAAGTAATCTCAATACCCAGCCTTTCGGCCTGGCGAACTGCATGGGCGAAAAGATGTTGCCACTGCTCGCTCATGAAATCTACAGGACCGCGCGGCACGCCGACATTGACCTCCAGAAAAACCAGATTACCAATACCGGCCTTTTTCATAGCTTCCAGATCGGCCGTCATTTCTTCCCGGTTTAGATTGCCGTCCATGAAATACCAGTATACGCCGGGCCGGGCTGAGCCTGGTGGATTTTTGAATCTTTTTGCAAGACCGTTATGATTAAAACTGTTTTGAGGCTTATCGGAAGCAACTTCTGCCGGCCCGATACGGTTCTTTTCCGATGAATTCGCCAAAGCCGGTTGAGTGACTAACAAGATGCTTATTAAAATAATGCCCAGTCGAATAATAATTCTCATTATGTTCTCCAAAGGGCATTCATACATTTGGCATTTGTGCACTTTCCTCAAACATAATACTCCAACTTCAGAGAAGTGTCAAAAGCGGTTGCTACGGACCATCGACAATGCAAGAACCAACGAGGAACCCGAGGCCGTCACAACCTGGAGGGCCTTACAGCCCAACGATGCGTTTGATTCGTTCACTCTCGGCCTCGATTCCGCTACGTTCGCTGGCGTTCGTGACACCGTATTTCTCGCATAAATCCACGAAGCGTTTGACCAATGGTTGCATTCGCTCGGCCAGGGCGGGATCAACATTTGATTTGTCCTTCATGTACCAGATTGGTTCGATGGCAGCTCGGTAAGCGCAGATCGAGGCCTTTTCCACACGAGCGCGGACAGCATCATTTTCGGCCAGGTCCATCGCCTCGGCAAAAGCATCGAGACCGGCCTGTACAATGGTCTCATCGACTGCATAATCTTTCGCCCTGCCAAAACAGTTCGGGTGCAGCCCGCTGGCTAATGCATTCTCATGAGTCAGGTTGATGAATCGCCGTATAGGGCCGGCCGCAAGGCCATAGTGTAAATCAAGGAATTCATCTATCAACTTTTGGCCGCTCCTGGTCGGGTCCCATAGCAGATTCGCCATTAAGTAGTTGCGTAAATCGGACAGCTCGGCACCGAGGGCATTGCCTGCTGCCTGCATGAAAATTCCCATCGCATTGTTGGCTACAAAGTACCTGATGTTCGGTTCTATCACCCGCAGATTTGGGCAGGGGAGCAGATAATTGCTGAAGTTCGTGTTGTAGTTCCAGATGGAAATATTCTTGCACATGTTGCCCCAGTTAGCCAGATCCTGACAGAACTGTACATTTTTCTCGCAGTTTGGATCGTTGATAGGATGCAGGACACAGCATTCAATACTGCACAACTGGATTTGAACATTTGGCCTGGGCTTGATTGTCTTGGGCGGCTTGCGTGAATACCAGTAAGACAATGTACCGATCATAACATCCGGATATTCCTTTGCCACCCCATCGGCCACCGCATTAACGAAAGTCAGCAGCGAACCCATCGGTGTGCCTTCCCGCTCATCAATGGCGGCACATTGGGGACATCGACAGTATTTGTTGTTGTCGTTCTGGCTGACCGATATGTTCTCCATACCCGGATGTTTCTTGAGAGCATCTAAAATCGTATCAGTAACAATACGGAGGACATCGGGATTAGTCAGGCAGAGTTCAGGCCCTCCGCCTCCCATTTCCAATTTGCGCTCGCCGTCGATCAATGCGAAATATTCCGGATGTTCCTTGCCGTATTTCTGCGATGGGAGATAATGGAAAAAGCTGTGGTTTATGAGGTTCAGTCCTGTCTTGCCGCCCAGCTTTGGTTCGGTAGCAACGGTATTGACCCGAATGCGTGTGGCGAAAGCGGGATTTCTATTGGTCTCGCCATAATAGCTCCAGCGGAAACGCAAAGGTGGATGATAGAAACGGTCTAGAGGTCCAATGACACGCCAAGTTCCTATTGTTGGCACGTATGTGTGGTCAACAGTGAGAAATCGCACGCCGAGGTAATCTTCGAGGAAAGTGTAAACGCCATAGAGTGTTCCCCGTGCTCGGGCCTGTGGCAGGCCTGCTATGGCAATATTATCATCACGCACAATAATACGAAAGTCCTCCTCTTCAAACTCATCTGTGCTAAAACCGACCTTGCTGGCGCGCAAAAGCGGGCTTGAACCAATGAAAATATGGTGCTGTCCGCTGGTTGTGGAGTCCGCCTTCCGGACAATCGGCAGGCGAATACTGCTTGCCTGAGCAAAGTGGCTCTGGAATTCTTCAGCGGCGTAAATCTCACTCGGCGGGGCATCTTCTGCTATTATGATGTCCCAATTGGTGAGGTTGGCCAGGTTCACGCCACGTGGAACGGCGGCAGAAACGGAACAAACCATTAGGGCATACAGCGGAATTATCATCGTCACAACATAGCGACACATAATATCATCTCCTTTCGTTATAATCGTTCGGACCTGTGTGAGCCGGAACACTTTACCTGGCCGGACCATACAACCGGGAGCAAAGTACCCCATAGCAGCTTCCTTAGCATAATGTGTCCTGCCGCTATTCGTCAAATCATAATTTTCTCAAGAACAGCAGGTGTTTTCTCCATCCCTGGGCTATTTCAATGCCGCAAAGCGAGGGGCTTATCTCTCTGCTCAAAGCGTTTATCAAGAAAAATCAACCATTCACTACAACCGGCCAAGAATCAGGCAAGCTTTGCATTCGTCACAGATGAATAGACGAGATGGAACTCTTTGAAAACAGTGGCTAAAAATGGAGGTTGTATGTACGGCTTGAAATCAAGCAATGTAATATCACTTGACGATAAGTTATACACTCTGGTAGCATATGCCTTACCGTCTTATGCTGTAAGGCCTTGTGACTTGGCACATGGTACCGCATGGTGTGTTGGCATTATCGGAGGTGCAAACATGACATATCTCAGATATCACCGGAACCAGTGGCACGTACTGGTCGCAATTATTCTGGCAATTGGGCTGTTCGGGTGTTCACCGCCGCCCAGGCAAGGCGCGGGTCCCGAGCCACCGACGGTCCCGGCCGAACCGAACGAAGCTGCCGCCCAGTCGGAGAAGATAACCCTTTCTCTGGAGTTCGACGCCGGAACAAAGACCCGTTACCGGGTGACTACCGAGACCGTTACGGCAATGGAAAGCCCTGAGACCGCGGCCCGGGGCAACTCCTTGACAGTCCTCATTCCGAAGGTGTCCGAGTCGAGCGAAGTAGTTTTCACGCAGGAGATCCTGGGGCCGCTGCCTGAAGACTCAAACATGGTTGTAGCTCTGATAACGATCGATCAGGTCAGGTATATGCGCACGTCCCCCGGGCAGCCCGATCTGGGATTCGACAGCCAGGAACCCGCGGACCAGAACAGTCCCTTTGCCAAGCTGATCAGCCAGACCTACACTATCGAAATCAGTCCCCTGGGTTACGTGCCCGGGGTATTCAATCTCCGCCCGGCGCGTCTGGCCGTACGAGGCCCTACTCCAGCCCATGCCGCCGCCCTTGACCTGGTAAGCCCGCCGACTATCTTCCCGCGTCACGGATACTTCAGCCTGCCCGGGCCGGACGTCGGATCCCTGGCCATAGGCGGCCGATGGCGGGGTGTTCAGCAGGTCACCCTCAGAGCACCCGGCACGAAAATGGATCGGCTGGGAACACACAGGTTTGACAAAATCTACCGGCTTCAGAACGTGGAGCAGCGGCCCGCGGGCACCGTGGTTGAGGTAGTTTTCGAGGGTTCACCCATACCCAGGAGGACTCAGAATGGCCGCCCGGCGGATGTCCCGTTTCTGTCGTGTTCATACGTCGGGGGCGGAGAATTCAACATAGATGCGGGAAGGATCGAGGGCTACTTTGAGCACCTGGAGGTGCGTATTCCATTGCCCGTTACCGGATCGCCGCCTACCGAAGGTCCCGAAGACCGCGTTGTAGTCGCAACGCGTTCCTGTTGGGTACAGCGACTTGACATGGACTGATACTACCCGGAAAAGAACCAGGATATCAGCCTGGGACTCTTTGGGGCCAACTCCGCTGGAGAAGGCAGTTCCTCGGACGCGGGAAAAAACACTTGTTTTATCGGAAGTAAAGGTGTATAATTATTCGCAGGGTGCCTGATTTCGGGTTTGGAGCAACCCGGCCCCCGCAACAGAATTGGCGTGTTTGGAGGATCTGTGCGTATGGCTAATTTCAATCTTTAGTGTAACTATCCCAAAATCTGTGGTTGAGGTATAACAAATAAAGCTTAAAAGGAGGTAAAATTATGTGTAGAAGATGTGTTCTTTTATGTTTATCCCTTCTGTGCCTGTATCTGACCGCAACCCCGGCGGCCGCTGCTGAGGGCACGGATCCGGGAATGGACAACCTGGTGGCCTGGTGGAAACTCGACGACGGTCCGGGCAGCACCACTGTCGCCGATTCCAGCGGCAATGGCCGTCACGGTCAGTTCCCTTCGGCAACGGGCCATCCCGCGTCCGCTGATCCGAAATGGGTCGTTGACCATGAGGGCGGCATGTCTCTGCGTTTCGATGGGACGGACTATATAAGATGTGGAGGGGGCAAGAATCTGGGGTCGCATGAGGACCCGAACGATTTGAGTTCTTGCACGGATCCTCCCACCTGGGCCGACTTCGAAGGAGAATCCTTTACTATCGCCACGTGGATTAAGGAGATCAATTCCAATAACTGGGCCACGTACGTGGCAAAGGGCGAGCGGGCTTACAAGCTACAGATGCTCTTCGCCCGGCAACTGGTGCACTGGGCCTACCCCCGCTCCCCCGCGGGCGGCTACGCGGCGGGCGATGCGGCTGACAATGTGTGGAACCACATAGCGGGTATGTGGGACAACGACCAGGAATACGCCAGCATCTGGGTCAATGGTGAGCTGGCGGGCACGAGGACCGACTGGGTCGATGTCGTGACGAATCCGTCGGATACCAGCTACGATCCCGCTGCCCCCGGCCGGCGCATTGACAGCGACTGTGAAGTAACACTGGGTGCGCGCGTAAACGAGGACTGGGGCACGACCGGTGACGAGGACAACCGCCTGTTTAAGAAGTGCGGCTGCCCGGTGCCCGCAGGACAACCCTATGTGGGGACCGCCATGGACGGTTTGCTGAGCGATGTGCGTATATACAATCGCCTGCTTACCGCCGACGAGATGCTCTATATATTCACAGTGGGTTTATCCAAGGCTACCCAGCCGGATCCGCGCCACGAGAGCGTGCTTGAAGAGGCCCCGCTGATTCTATCCTGGGTGCCTGATGAAGGGGCCATTTCGCACAACGTGTACTTCGGCGAAAACCTGGAGGACGTGACTGCTGGCGCTGCAGGAACCCTGCTCGGTTCCACGAATGAGAACGCCTTGCCCCTGAACCAGTCGCTGGAATCCGGCAAGGTGTACTATTGGCGAGTGGAAACCGTGACTGCGGATGATACCATAGCCGGCGATGTATGGAACTTTGTGCTCAAGATAAGCAAAGCCTCGGCACCCAATCCACCGGACGGCATGAAATGGGTGGATCCCAACACTACGTTGAGCTGGGAACCCGGCGCGGACGTCACGATGACCATGGTTTACTTCAGCAAGAATAAGGACGACGTGGTTGCTGGTATGGTAGGCGAGATGGCTATGACCAACGAGTACGATCCCGGTCAACTGGATCCACAGACCACCTACTACTGGCGTGTGGATTCCATGACTTCGGAGAAACTCGTTCAGGGCGATATATGGAGCTTCACCACCAAGGGACCCGATGTCGGCGGTCTGCTGGGCAGTTACTTCAATAACCAGAACCTGCAGGGCAATCCGGTCCTGATCCGGATCGAGGGTCCGATTGCTTTTAGTTGGGCAACTGCATCACCTGAGACCGATGTAGTAGCCGCAGACGACTTCTCCGCACGGTGGGAAGGCCTCCTTGACATACCGATTACGGATACCTACTTGATTATGGCCCGTAAGGACGATGGGGCAGCCTGCTGGATTGACGGCGAAGTGGTCTTCTACGACATGCTGGCTTCGTGGGGTCTCTCCGAGGTCAAGGGATTTGTCGAGCTTGAGGCCGGCAAGCACGAGATTGTGCTGGAGTATTTCGATGTAGGGGACAATGCCCAGATCGAACTGCTCTGGAGCACCTCAGGTATACCTCTGCAGACCATTCCCATCCAAGCGCTGTCGGCGCCGCCGAAAGCCAGTAGTCCGCGCCCTGCGGACGGTGCGGTTGACGTAGCCGTGGAGGACCTGACCCTGACATGGTCTGCTGGCTATTATGCCGTTAAGCACCAAGGGTACTTCGGTCCGGATCGCGATGCCGTAGCAGCCGGTGAATCCAGTGTTGACATGGGTCTGGTTGACGAGCCGGCACTCACACCACAGGTCGAACGGGGCCAGACGTACTACTGGCGTATCGACGAGGTGAACGATCTTCATCCGGAGAGCCCGTGGGCTGGAGACATCTGGAGCTTTACCACCGCACCGTTTGTGGTACTGGATAACTTCGAGAGCTATAGTGTCGAGAATGTGGTTTACTCAAAGTGGCAGGACAAGTGGGGTATGCAGGACCTGATCAACAACGAGTGGGTCGAATTGGCCGAGGGCAACGGTTCAGGCGGTGAGATTGATACAGTGTACGCCCCGTATGTAGAGACCGTGGATTTCCACGGAGTATCAGGTCAGTCCTTACCGCTGGCGTATAATCACGATGCCGGGGTTGACTTCTCCGAGGTTACTCGCTGGTTCGATCCGTCTAAGGACTTCACGGCCGATGACGGAGCAACCCTGGGTGTGTGGTTCAAGGGTC
>Ga0315543_1004352_pt1 | contig 11905 bp, 6 predicted proteins | sample SalMarSW160210MG_2_FD_203098 | JGI IMG/M metagenome (GOLD analysis project Ga0315543, IMG submission 203098) | Salt marsh sediment microbial communities from the Plum Island Ecosystem LTER, Massachusetts, United States - Salt Marsh Sediment SW1601-210 ...
TTTCCGCAATAACCGGGTCCTGGACGCTTTCCGAAAGGCCGCTGAACAATCACGAATGTCTCGTTTCGATTACTGCACGCGAGATGCTGGAAAGCGGTGATTGGGTCATGCCTACCTGTAATGGGGAGCCTCGGCTTCAGAAAACGCCGCTTTCTTACTGGCTCGTTGCAGGTTTAGCTAAAATAACCGGCAAAGTCGATGAGTTCACTACCCGGCTGCCAAGCGCTGTTTTCGGGATTTTGTCAGTCGCCGCCATTCTATATTTTGTAAACCAGTGGCTGTCTTTTCGCATTGCAGTGCTTTCTGCTGCTGTTTGGGCAACATCATTAGGTTATATCCGCTACTCGCATAATGCCAGGCCCGAAATGGTTTTGACCTTTTTTATCGTGCTGTGCTTTTTAGCTTTTTACTCAGCCGTTTCTACTACAAATCACAAGAGGCAAGTTGCATATATGCTTGTCTTCTGGACAAGCTTCGGTTTAGCCAACCTTGCCAAAGGGCCTGCTCCACTGCCCCTGGTATTGGTGCCGCTTTTTTTCTACGTTGCCGTATTCCGGAAGTGGAAGCAAGTGCCCAAACTCTTGCCAATTATCGGGACGGTCGTTTTCTTAGCCATTGTTTTGCCCTGGCCCCTGGCAATTGCTTCCAGGTTAAACTGGAACCTGAGTGTATGGAAACATGAATTTGTGGACCGCTTCTTCGGTACTTACGCCTCCGGCGGCAAATCATTGTTCTACTATCTGCCCAAGATGTTTCAGTTTATGCTGCCCTGGGCGGCCTTTGTGCCACTTGCGCTGGCTGCCCCTTTTTACAGAGTCTGGGAAAAGAGACGGCCTGTAATGCAATTTCTGTGGCTCTGGTTCGTTGTAAGCCTGCTCTTTTTGACAATAACAAGCGGTAAACGTCAGCATTACATAATACCCATGATGCCGGCAATGGCAGTTCTGACCGCTATCTTGCTCGAAGATATGGTTTTTTACCGGAAAGCTTACACCAATAAATTCGTAAGGAATTTTTTGCTTGGCCACCTTGTGATACTAACAATAGGTTTTATTGCGCTGCCGATAATTATAAACCAACTTATGCCGGAAGTTCTGCGTGAGACAATCCTTTTTAGCACTACAGGATTGATTGGAGTTCTGGTCGTTGCCGGATTACTCAGGGCCAAAAAGACACCTGCGGCATGTGGAGCTGTTTTTGTTATTATAGCTGTTCTGGTAATGATAGGTTACAGCAGTTTTTTCAATCCCCTCAATTACAACGAACCATCAAGGAAATTTACACAATCCGTGTCGCAAATCGTTCCCGCCTCGGATAAACTGGTTGCCTACAAATCCGCTTCTTCAAGATTCATTCATTACTTTGGCAGGCGAGTTCCCGTAATAGGGACACAATCAGAGGTCGATGAGTTGTACAGGAAAGGCTGGTGGGTCGTGGCCTTCGGCAAATATCTTGACGAACTGCTCAATGAGAGTTCCTTTGAAATCGTTTACAGGCAGGAAGGTGCGGAACGCCACGGACAAGAAGTTGTAAGCGGAGCGCTGCTGCATATAACCGGCGGTGGTTCCGAAGACAGGATTTAAGTCCCATTTTGGTTACTTAACCAGGCCGGCGATGAAGTTTTTTTCGGCTTCAAGCACCGGCTGTTCTTTTATGTTTTCAACCAATTCAACTGCCTCTGCAGCAGTGAATCCTTTTGCCTTAACCGCCCACACGGCGGCAAGTATCGACACTCTTTTCCTGCCGTTGCTGTCGTGGACAAGCACAGGCAGATTGACTTTATCAGCCGTTATAGCCAGGAACTGGTCCTGAGTCTGCTGGTCGGGTAAATAGTCGTTTTTTTCAATAGGCAGCTCAAAATAATTAACGCCGTTGTTTCTGACCCAGGTTACTTCCTCGTTGTGCCAGTTTCTCTCGCGATGTTCCGAAGCGGACCGGACGTTTACGATAGAGCCAATATGATATTTGTAAAGCAAACGAGTATAATCCATTCCCCGCGGCTGGCCGCTGGTATAAAGCACGTCCGGCTCGATAATATGAAAATTCTTGATGTGAAAATGCCGAACTAAAAGAAACACCGCCCCCGCAAGCAAGACAATGTACAAAACAAACAGTAAATGTTTTTTCTTCTTTTTCACTGTTAATTCGCTGTCAAATTTTCTTTGCGATGCACCTTTCGTACCGAATAGATTTTTTTGCCTGTTGATTCAAAATAGACCCTGCTTATCATCTCACCTATCAGGCCTGTCGCAATGAAAATCAATCCAATCAGCAGAAGTATAGCCGCCAGCCCTGCCAGTGGACCATGGGCAACTAAAATCGGGACATTATATGCGAATTTGTCATATAGTATATAAGCGCTCAGAAGCAAGGCTGCAAGGATACAATACGAAGCCGCTCTGCCGAAAAAGTGCAGCGGTCTTGTAATGTAACCGAGCAAAAATCTGAGCGTTATCAAATCAAAGACGACTCGAAAAGTTCTTGAGATTCCGTAGCTGCTGGAACCTTTTGGTCGGACAATGTTCTTGATAGGTATCTCGATGATTTTAGCACCGCTTTGCGAAAGCAGCGCCGGAATAAATCTGTGCATCTCTCCATACAGATTTAATCCCTCAATTACCTCGTGCCTGTACGCCTTGAAGGTAGTGCCGAAATCGTGAATATCGACGCCGCTTACTTTTGAAGCAAGCCAGTTAGCCGCCCTGCTGGGTATCTTCCTCATCAAAAGATTGTCCACTCTGTGTTTACGCCAACCGCTGACAACATCGAAGCCCGCTTCAATTTTCTCAAGAAAATTCGGTATCTCTTCCGGGCTGTGCTGCAGGTCTCCATCCATCGATATTATTATTTGTCCACGTGCCGCATCGAAGCCGGCTGCGAGAGCGGGAGTCTGGCCGAAATTGCGGCGAAGCTCGATAACAACCACTTTGCCGTCCCTGCCGGCAAAATCTTTTAGCATCTCCAGGGTATTATCTTCACTTCCATCATCGACAAAGATAAGCTCATAATGCAGACCGGTTTCGCCCATTGTTGTGGTTAACCGGCTGTAAAGCTCCTCGACTACCGGAGCTTCGTTATAAAGCGGCACTACAACCGAACAATCAATGCGGTTTCGGCTTTGCGGTATATTGGAAGGGGCCTTATCAGCCCGGTCAGAGCTGTCCATAATGCACCAATTCTATTCCAGCATCTTCGAAATATTGTCTTGTTTTTTCGCTACAAAGGGCATCCAGTTCAACCTTGCGCTGATGTATCAACCTGGTCTTTTCCGGGTCCAGGCCATCAACAAATCCCGGATGGGTCATCACTTCTGCAGTTGCCGCCGAATTATATAAAGCCACGGCCTTAAAGAAATTCACATCTATCTTACCGGTATGTGCAATACCAAGAAGCGCGTCATTTTTTAGGAAATCCCGGTTTTGCAAACGGTTAATCTTGGCCATAATCCTGACCTTTCGTGCCCTTGCCCTGCCGTCCTCACTGGTCAGCGGCCAGGGAATTCGTGAAAGTTCCTTCGGCTCGAACGGCCAGCGTATAGCGCGTATTCCAAAGCGTCCGGCCAATTGGCAAATGACCGAGAACAAAGCAGGGAATGCGTGGATATGTTTATGCGAGTCCAAATGGGTCGGCTTTAAGCCCTGGTCAATCACCCATTGTATCTGGGCTGCTAATTCGGTTCGTATTGCCTCTCGAATCTTATGTCCTGCCAAAGATAAAAGTGAAAGCGTAAACGGCGAGTAAGCAAATTGACCGTCCGCATCGAGTAAACATTTAATGCAAGTATCCTTCGATACGGCTCGGCCCTCGGTGAGATTAAGGTGGACTCCGACACCAAGATTGGGCAGTTTTTTTGCTATTTTGACAGCTTCGTCGGCGGCCGGCATATTGGTCATAATCGTCGCACTGGTCAGTATGCCCTCACTATGGGCCTGGGCCACCGCCTTGTTTACCCCGTCGCAGAGACCGAAATCATCCGCGTTTATTATAATTCGCCTGTCCATTTGCAATAAGTTTAAGCGGCAAAGATGACAAGGTCAACCAGATTTTCAAGTATCAGAGATGGTCAATTTTCTGGTAACAGGATGCCCGCTGAAAAAAGTGCAAAAACGCTTGACCCGTATATTTCATACTTTCTGTGATTAAGCTGTTTTTTATAGTAGGTTCACTTGTTTTCTATAATAAAATGGGCCGGGAGTTCAATCCTCACGGCCCGTGTGAATCAGGTCAGATGGGGTGACGCTGGGACTGTCAGAGAGTCGACAGCCAGTTCTCGCTGACCTTCTTTTTACTCATTTATTCGCTCCGCATTCTTCCCTCACTTCATTCTTTTTGACTTTTCAACCAGCTTACCGTAGATATCTCGATACTTATATATATGTAATCTTCCCAATTCATCTACTAATTTCGCTGTTTCTTGCAATAGTGTCCTGGTTCAGGAAACGAAACGGCGAATGGAAACCGGCAACTAATATCTTGATGCCCCTGACTTCAAAATATTGAAAATTGTTGCCATACATCCACGAGGGAGTATAATATGGCCTGTGCAAATCTGTTAGAAAATGGAGTTAAATAGGTTTGTAGGTGGGAAAATGGCTGATTCAAATAAACCAAGTCTGTTAGAAGAGCTAAAATGTCTGCTTCAAAAAGATGTTCGGTTTATAGCCGAAGGGCAGTTGTTGAAAAACATTATAGTTGAACACGCCTTGAAGCTGGACAAAGACCTTATTAGGCTGCTGCTTTCCAAAAAGCGGATTAAAGAGCGCTTCTTTGTAGAGGTGGACGGAACGCTAGTCTTTGACAAGGACAAATTCATATCCTTTATTGACAATAAGCAATTCCTGCCGGACTCATACACCGCTTTCAAGAATAAAATCGGCCTTACCCTTGACGGCAAAGATGATTATCTAAAAGAGCGAAAAGACGTTGTTCTTGTCTGGCCTTATAAGGATTGTGTATTAGAAGGCGGACAAACCAAAGAAGACCAGAAACGGGACGAGATTTTCTGGAATGAGATATTAGCGCCGGATGAAATCGACCGGCTGTTTGAGCCGAAGGTTTTAACGAATTTCAAGCGGTTCGATAAAGAAGGTGTTCATAAAATATCCGAAGTTAAAGACACCGACAATCTAATCATAAAAGGAAACAACCTGCTTGCCCTGCACAGCCTGAAAAAACGCTTTGCGGGCAAAGTCAAGCTGATTTATATCGACCCCCCATATAATACCGGCGGGGATTACAACATATTTACATATAACAATACCTTTAACCATTCAACTTGGCTTACTTTTATGAAAAACAGATTATCGCTTGCAAGAAATCTTTTGAAAAATGACGGCTTAATAGCTGTTGCAATTGATGATAATGAGCAAGCATATTTAAGAGTGTTAATGGACGAAATCTTTGGTAAAGAAAATTTTATTGGAACTATTGCAGTTGAGTCTAATCCAGGCGGAAGAGATACACACACTTTTTTTGCTACAAGCCACGAGTATTGTCATTTCTTTGCTAAGGATATAAATAGGGCAAGAATAAAAAATTTTGAATTAACAAAAGAACAGATGGAAGATTTTAATTTAGAAGACGAAAAAGGAAAATTTAAGGCAGTAAGCTTTAGAAGGACAGGGGGCTACTCAACGCCAGAAGAAAGACCCAATTCTTATTATCCTATTTATTACAATGAAAAAGAAAATAAATTTTCTTTAGAAAAGACAGAAGGATATATTGAAATTTTGCCAATAGATAGCAGCGGTGTAAAAAGAGTGTGGAGAAGAACACGTCCTTCTTTTTTGGAGCTGGTAAATAATAATGATGTCCTTGTTTCTAAATCAAAAGACAAATATGTCATAAAAATAAAAAATAGATTACCAGAAAACAGAGGCAAAAAACCTAAGACTATGTGGTATGGGGGCAAATACTCTGCTACAACAAGCGGAACTATGCTGTTAAGAAAATTGATAGGCAAAAATCCGTTCAGTTATCCAAAATCTCTATATACTCTTTTGGATACCTTAAAAATTACTACTGAAAAAGACGACATAGTTTTGGATTTTTTTGGGGGTAGTGCGACTACAGGACACGCAGTTTTAGAATTAAACAAAGAAGACGGTGGAAACAGAAGATTTATTTTAGTAGAGCAATTAGATGAACATATAGAGATTTGCAAGAAAAGAATACAAAAGGTATTACAGAACTACGCAAAAGAAGATGAAAATAGTATCTTTCAGGAAAGAAAAGAGGCATATAGTTTTGTTTATTTTGAATTGATGGAGTGGAACGAGGCATATATCGACAAAATCGGCAAGGCAAGGACAAAGGCCGACCTTGCGCAAATCTGGGAGGTGATTAAAGAAAAGGCTCATATCAGCTATAAGATTGACCTGAAAGAATTTGACAAAAATGCTGCCGAGTTTGAGCAGTTAAGTTTTGAAGACCAGAGGAAATTCCTGCTTGAGGTATTGGACAAAAACCAGCTTTATGTGAATTACTGCGAAATTGACGATACCGACTATAAGGTAAGCGAAGAAGACAAAAAGCTGAATAAGCTTTTCTACGGGGGCGGCAATAATGGCTAAAGGCGATATAGTCCCCAAAGGCGGGGAAATACTGATTTACCAGACCGAAGGCGGGCAGACGAAAATCGAAGTCCGGCTGGATGGTGAGACGCTATGGCTCAATCAGGCGGGATTAGCAAAACTTTACCAAACCACCACTCCTAATATAAATATCCATATTAAAAACATTTATGACGAAGGGGAGCTATCGGAAGAAGCAACTGTTAAGGATTACTTAATAGTTCAAACCGAAGGCGGCAGGCAGGTCAGCAGGCAGGTTAAGCATTATAACCTTGATATGATACTATCGGTTGGATACCGGATAAAATCTCATATTGCAACCCGTTTCCGACAATGGGCAACACAAAGACTAAGAGAATATATTATCAAAGGTTTTGTGCTGGACGATGAACGGCTTAAAAATCCCGACCATCCATTTGATTATTTCGATGAGCTGCTTCGCCGGATTCAGGAAATCAGGACCTCCGAGCGCAGGTTCTATCAGAAGATAACGGATATTTACTCTACAAGCACAGATTATGACCCGACCGATGAGATAAGTATTACCTTTTTCAAGACGGTACAAAATAAAATGCACTGGGCTATAACGGGAATGACCGCCGCTGAGATTATCCATAAGCGGGCAAATTCAAGTAAAACTAATATGGGGCTTACAAGCTGGAGAGGAGAGAAGGTTCGCAAAGGCGATGTTGTTATCGCTAAAAATTATCTCAAAGAAAATGAGCTTCGGGCATTGAATAATCTTGTTGAGCAGTATCTTGTCTTTGCAGAAGGGCAGGCAATGCGCCGGATACCAATGTATATGAAAGGCTGGATAAGCAAATTAAACGGCTTTCTTAGCCTGAATGACAGGGACATTTTGAAAGATGCAGGCCGAATATCTCACGAGATGGCAAAACAACTGGCAGAGGTAGAATACGAAAAGTTTAACAGAAAACAAATTGAGTGTAGAGATAAGCAGGACAGCGATTTTGATAAAACCGTAAAAATGATTGAAGAACAGAAAAAGAAATTACCACCGGACAAGAAATAGTTATCAAAATATGCTTTTTGAAACATTTAACGCAATACGGGAAGGTATTGGCAAAGACTTTTTCAAGAAGAAAGTCCCTGAATATATAACAAACAACCTTAATCCCGCCTTTGAGCTTCGGGAATACCAGAAAGAATCCATCGGAAGACTGGTTCATTATTTTAATGATTATCCTAATCGAAACCTACCGACACAATTGCTTTATCATATGGCAACCGGCAGCGGCAAGACGCTGATTATGGCTGCTTCTATTTTGTATCTGTATGAGCAGGGATACCGGAACTTTATATTCTTTGTCAACAGCACGAACATAATCGAAAAAACACGAGACAATTTCCTGAATCCTTTATCGAGTAAATATCTTTTTGCTGAAAAGCTTTTTTCAGGTGATAGGCAGATAAGGATTAAAGAGGTTGAAAATTTTGAAGCGGTCAATCAAGACGATATAAACATACTGTTCAGCACAGTTCAGGGGCTTCATTCACGGCTGAACACGCCGAGAGAAAATTCAATTACTTATGAGGATTTTGAGGATGGGAAAATTGCTCTTATCTCCGATGAGGCACACCATATAAACACGCTTACCAAAAGCCTGCACAAACAAAAATTATTAAAGGAAGAGTCAGAGGAAATAACAAGCTGGGAAGGGACTGTAAGCAGGATATTTCAGGCCAATAGTGAAAACATAATGCTGGAATTTACCGCTACTGCGGGACTCGAAGACTCTGCTATAAAACAGAAATATGATGACAAGGTGATATTTCAGTATTCTCTTAAAGAATTTAGAACAGATAAGTTCTCAAAGGATGTCGAGGTATTACAGGCGGATTTAGAGCCGATAGAGCGGGCTTTGCAAGCGGTAGTCTTGAGCCAATACAGACGGAAAGTTGCTGAAAGAAACGGGCTTCAGCTAAAGCCGGTTGTCCTGTTCAAATCTAAAACCATAGCTGAATCACAGGCGTTTGAAGAGCTTTTCACCGGTGTCATAAAAAATCTGAAAGCAGCGGATTTGCAGAAGGTAAAACCGCAGGCCGGAAACGGGGCATTAAAGAAGGCATTTGATTATTTTAAGGCAGAGAGAATCACTTTAGGCAATCTTGTAAAAGAGATTAAAGAGGATTTTTCAGAAAACAAGTGCCTATCGGTAAACTCAAAAGATGACAGTGAAGAAAAGCAGCTTATAGTAAATTCGCTTGAGGATTATAACAACCAATACAGGGTTATCTTCGCAGTTGATAAACTTAACGAGGGCTGGGACGTTCTTAATCTTTTCGATATTGTCCGGCTGTATGAAACCAGAGATTCCAAAAGCGGCAATCCTGGCCGAACTACCATATCAGAGGCGCAGCTTATCGGCAGAGGTGCAAGGTATTTCCCGTTCAGGGTGGACGGCGGACATCAGGACAGGTTTAAACGAAAATTCGATGACAGCCTTGAAAACCCTTTGAGGATAATCGAAGAGCTTCACTATCACAGTTCGCATAACCCCCGATACATAAGCGAGCTTAAGCGGGCTTTGGTGCAGACCGGTATTATGGCCGAAGATGAAAGAACGATTGTTAGAAACCTTGTAGTCAAAGATGATTTCAAAAAGACGGACTTCTGGGAAGTCGGCAAGATATATCTCAATGAACCAAAAAGGTTCGACCGCAGCGGTCTCTTCGGATTAGCTGATATTGATATAAAACCACAATACAAATACAACATCAAAACAGGCCAGATGCAGGAAATAGCTATTTTAGAGGACACAGAGGAAAAACCGGCCTATAAAAACGGAAAACAAAAAAGCTATAAGCTTATTGATTTCGGCTGTAACCTTATCAGAAAAGCCTTGCAGAAAAACGACTTTTACCAGTTCTCTAACCTGAAGAGCTATTTTCCGAAACTAAATTCGGTAACAGAGTTTATAATCAGCGATAAGAATCTGGGGCAGGTCGAGGTAGAGATTTACGGCGGTGTTGAGCAAATCCAAAATCTGGATTCTAATCAGAAGCTCGATATAACCGGTAATGTCCTGAACGAAATAAAAAGGCAGGTTGTTGATGGTTCAGTAGAGTATGTTGGGACAAAGACATTTAAGCCGGAATTTATATCTGTTGTTGTAAAAAATAAGACGCTTAAGATTGTACTGGATGAATCCAGCGATAAAGATTTTGGCTGGCCAATGTCCCAACCTAAAAAAAAGGAACTATTTTTGGATTTGAAGAAAAAGAGCTGGTATATCTATGAGGAAAACTTCGGAACAAGTGAGGAAAAATTCTTTGTTAAATTCATTGATAGTATATACGAAAATCTGAAAAAAGAGTTTGCCGATATGTATCTTTTGCGAAACGCAAGGCTGTTTCAGCTTTTCAGGTTTTCTGATGGCAAGGCATTTGAACCGGACTTTGTGCTGTTTTTGAGAAAAAAAAGAGCTAAGAAATATATCGTATATCAGCTATTTATTGAGCCAAAAGGGCAGGTGTACATAGCAAATGATAAATGGAAAGAAGAATTTCTTCTGGAAATCGAAAAGGAACATAAGCTAAGCAGGTTGTTTGAAAACGAAGACTTTAAGTTGTTCGGTATGCCCTTCTATAATGAACGAATAACTAAAAGAGCCTTCAAGAATAAGCTGGAAGAGGTCTTGGCTATACAGATGTAACTCTTTTTACATGTTTTTTAGCAAGGCTTTTCGAGGATGAAAAGGTGTCAGGATCATTTCCCTTAGGATGACCAAAAAAGAGCTTTTTTTGGTGGGATATCCCCCTTCGACTTTGCTCAGGACGGCCAAAAATTGTTAAAATTTTGTCCCGTTTTTTGTTGTCTTTTGTGCATTTTGAGCCTTTTTGTGGCCATATTCTTCGTGCGGAGCCTGTCCGCCGTAGCTGGTTTCTACGTAGCCTCTGGCGAAGTAGAATAGCAAAGGCGGATGTCTTCGTGGTAAATATATATATGTGAAAATTCGTGTTCATTCGTGGTTAAATCCCTTTATGCTCTTATGTTCTTGTGCCTTATGCAATTGCGCCTTGCATCTTGTGCCCTTATGCTCTTGTGCTCTTATATACCTCCCCGCATTTACGCATACACTCATTTACTCATTCTCGAAATATTTCTTAAATTGTTCGATTTTTATTGAACATTCCAGGCAAGTTTGGTATAATGTAAACATGCAGGCATGTTTAGTATATAGTCGTTAGTTCATAGTTTTTAGCCATAAGACTTCTCTGTGAACTCTGTGGTCTCTGTGGCTTGATTATTGTTACGAAAATGAACAGAAGATCCACAAATCAGGCCGTAATAGCCACAAAAAGCTCAAAATGACAAAATTATTGATTATTTCTCTGTGTTCTCTGTGCCCTCTGTGGCTTGATTCTTGTTACCGAAAGCGGAGAACCGCACATCGTAAGCTGCAGCGCAGCAAGGTCTTAGGGCCAGCAGGCCTAAGTTTTGAACATTTTTATTTTGGTAATTAGGATTTGTTTAGAGTTTAGGGCTTAGAATTTAGGATTTCAGTATGCCGGCTAACCCCTTACCCAATATGATGTTAACACCAACGCAGCTATGCACTTATGCCTTATGCTCTTGTGCCTTATGCCTTCGGCATCTTTACAACTGTAAAGAGTCCTTTACAAATCAGACCTTTTATGCAAAACGAACCCAATTCCCGAAAAAGTCAAATGAACGTAAATAATGTATTAACAAGGGATTATGAAAAAAGGACACTTGGTGAAAACGGGAAAAACGAACCCAAAACGAACCCAATTTATCCTTGCGTAGCCTCTGGCGAAGCAGGATCAAAGCCAATTAAAGCCAATAAAATGCTGCCGCGTTTAACAATTAATGGACTGCGAAAGACAGTGCTGATATTCTACGTAAAAAGCAGCTTTACTTCGGATGCTCCAGAGCATGCTGTTTTGTTTACGCAATACGCAATACGATATAAGATATACGAGATATGCTGATCAAAGATATTGCCATTTGCATACGGGCCATCGATTACTCTGAAACATCGCAGATTGTAACTTTTTTTACCAGGGCGAATGGTAAAATCCGGGCAATCGCGAAGGGCTCCAAACGCGCCAAGTCGGCTTTCGACGGGGCCATCGAGATTTTCTCATACGGCAAAATCGTTTTCGCCGATTCGAAAAAGGAAAAGCTCGCCACGCTGACCGAGTTTGAGCAGCAAACGGCCTTTAGGCCTGTCGGCGATAGCCTTTTCGCGTTGAACTGCTGCCAATTCGCAACCGAACTGCTGAGCGATTTGACAAACGATTACGACCCGCACCCTGAGCTTTTCGACAGCTTCCTGCAATTTTTA
>Ga0315543_1004356_pt1 | contig 11900 bp, 8 predicted proteins | sample SalMarSW160210MG_2_FD_203098 | JGI IMG/M metagenome (GOLD analysis project Ga0315543, IMG submission 203098) | Salt marsh sediment microbial communities from the Plum Island Ecosystem LTER, Massachusetts, United States - Salt Marsh Sediment SW1601-210 ...
AGTCTACTTTTCTCATTTTCCAGTGCAGTAAGATTTTTTTGATAAGCGTAAATATCTTGCATCTTATCCGAGACTTCTTCCTCAAGGGTTGCCAGCTGGACCCTCATGCTGTTCATGCTGTCCGTCATAGACTCCACCTTCTCTTTCAGCCTGCCTACCTCTTCGTCCACGTCCGACAACTGCTCGTAAGCCTTCGCATCGCTCAGTTCCAGGGTCACCTTTATTTCCAGGCTTGACAATTTCATCGAATCCGCTTCTATCTCTCCTTCATACTCTCCAAGTTCCGCGTCATCCGGAATGGTGATGCTTACCAGAACTTTGGTCAAATAGGATGGATAAATTTCATACTCAGAATCTTTGTCCTCACCGAAGGCTATCCAGTCGGAAATTTCCCCGGATGCCTTAATAGTTGCTGTTTTCTCTATATCCTGCGCCAGAAGCGGAAATTCATATGTTGTCCCGCGCTCAAGCACAAGAACTATGCTTTCCTGGCTTTCATCAACGCTCACAGCAGAGGCAACCGGGATGAGTAAAATCAGGGATAACGAAACGCCCAAAAGCGAAAGAAGGAAATGATTGTCTATTTTTGCCATGATAATAATTTGAACCCAAATTATAAATCCTTTTCCATCACGAATCTCTTGGTTTTATATCCAATACCATGGTAAAGCGAGACTGCGGCTTTGTTATCCGATGTAACTGTCAATTTCATTTTTTTGATTCCATGACCCTTGAAATGCTCCTCCGCTGCTAACATTAATTTTTTGCCAAGGCCGTGTCCCCTGTATTTTTCATCGACAAATATGTGCTCTATTCTGCCGAAGGTGCCGACAGTGCTGTCCACTAACTTGAACCAGATGTATCCGGCCACGACTCCGTCGAGCTCTATAACCTTGACCATGTCAGGGTTGAATTTCAATTGCCTAAGCAGATGGCGCCTGAACATCTGTTCTTTGAATTCGCACTCAGGGAAGTTCAGCCTGGCGCTTTCCCTTTTGTAGCCGCAAATCTTATCCGCATCGTGCGGCCTGCCTTTTCTCACTTTTATCATATTATCATATAATGTAATTAGGGGCAACCCGTTAATTAATTTGAAGAATAACCCCAAGAACCTGATCTTAAGAACCAGTTGCCTGCAGGTAGTTTGTGATTTTCCGCATCGGTTTTATCTCGTTGACTATGTCCAGTATTATATCAGAAGCCTCGTTCGGATACCAGTAGTTGAGAAAGGCGTTGGATTCTATGCTTATCACGTTCTTCAGGCGAAATATCTCCCTTTTCTGGCTCCGGCCGTGTTCACCCCTGAATATCGACTCGACCGTTACTTGCGGGGTTCCCCCGTTAAGCAGGGCGGACCTGACGGCGAGGATGAAGTTTTTTGGGGTGAAGTGGCTGGCCAGCCTCTTGACCCTTTTTTTATCCGCATACCTTTTTATGATATTCAGATCCTCAAGCACATGGTTTTTGTACTCGATCCCCATGTCTCTGAGATCGAAGCTGCCGTATATCTCGGTTATTCTCTCAGCCGCCCTTTTCTCTTCCAGCAATATCGCATTGGTGTAGTTGTCTTTTATCGATTGCAAAAAGTCTGCGTATTTCCTGTTTATCCGTTTTATTATCGGTGACAGGATCTTCTTGCTGAATCCGTAACCTTCGTAAGCGACTATGTCCATTATGCTGGGGAAGTTCTTCAGCCTGGTAAATTTCCTGTGAATGAAGACCACAGTCCTGCCCGATTCCCTCACCGCAGACCAGAAGTTTTTGTATATTCTCAGCCTTCTGGCGTAATCCCTCTTGTCGGCGGCGCAGAACGCGTATTTTTTTCTGTATTCCTCCAGCTTCTCCGGGTACTTGTTAAGCAGGAACAAAGGGTGGTATTCCAGTGATTTTTTCATTGGAGGTTTGTCCCTGTTGAAGTCTACCCCTAAAGCCCTTTTTCTCGGCATCGTGGACACCACAAGCCTGCCTCCGATCTTCATCCAGCACAGGCTTGCCACCGTGTCCGAATTGTCGTCTCTCGAGGTCGGGGTCTCGAGCGCTGGTCCTGAATGGGGAGTCACCCAAGTTATCTCCTTGCCCTTGGCAAAAAGCAGGAATCCGGGATTTACACGCATAATAATTTATTGGCGGCACATCTATTTGTTTTTTAATGTGCAGAAATGTTTTTTGCTACTTCTTGTTTTCCCTTTCGAGTGGCCTTTTGGTCAGCATGGAATTCGGCATGATTATGATGGATTTTCTTGTGTTCAGCTTTGTTACAAGGGGTTGTATTTCCTCAACCACGCCCGTGTATCCGGCCACCTTTATCCTGTCTCCAACCTTTATCCTGTTTTTGACCTGAATGCCCGATGTGATTTCAGGCAGCATATCCTTTATACCAAAGCTCGTTATGATTATGATCGTTACCAGCAACGCCGCAAGGAGAATGGCCAGAGCAGCTATATCCAGACCTATGAGGGCAAGAGACATTATAAGCACCACCATTCCTATCGTGTACCTGACTAAGCCTCCCACAAACTTTCCCAGATTCGCGTCAGCCAATACCTTGGAGCCGGCCTCCCCGAATACCTTCCCAAAAAAATCCGCTATGATGAAACCAACCACTATCAAAAGTATGGCCCCTATGAACCTCGGTACGAAGGTAGCGACCTGGCTGAATATATCGGCCACGGCTGAAAGGCCCACTGTCTGCAATATGAATGCGAAAAAAAGTATGTAGATCAGCCACTTCACAAGGTCCCCTATAAGCTCGACTATGCTTCCCTTGTATCCAGTAATACGCAGCACGTTTTCTGCCCAGGACCTGGCTGCCATCCTTTTCAGACCTACTATGCTCAGCAACCTCCTGGTCACGAATTTTCCGATACGGCCAGCTATGTAGGCAACTATGAGTATCAGTACCAGTTCGAATATGAGCCACAGGTTTGGCACGATGTATTCCGGTAGCAAGCTCTCTGAAAATTCCACCAGCCATGCCCAGATGGGCTGCCATAATGAGTTCAAATCCATACTCATAATTTGACGTTTATTTATAAATATACCCACTTTTCTACGCTAATATGCATGATGATGCATGATGCCCTTTTAGCTAAAGGTAGCTCTTTATTTCTTCTTAAGAACGTCTTTTACCACTGATTTCGCATCTTCAAAAAATTTCATCAGGATGGGCTTCTCAAGATTGGTCTTGTAGTTCTGGTAAAAAGATTGTATGATCTTTTCCGGTATGTTGATTCCGGTGACCTTGCTCGGCTCCATCAATCCCGGGTTCAGCTCTATGTTGACCACTCTCGGCTCTTTGTTCAGTGACATGTCCACCCTCATTATTTGCGTGTCTATCGCTTCAGCAACTTCCATGGCCAGATGCCTGACCTCTATGTCCAGCCGCTGTGACTTCAGCGAACCTTGGGCGAAAATGACATCATGTTCACGCGTGACTTTTTTGACCGCTGCTACGACATCGGGCCTGGCCACGTAAACCGAGACCATGTCCTTTATCAAATCTTCAATCAGCACGGGTTGCTGCAGAGAGCCCAGAGCCTCTATTATGCTTTTGGCCTCTGTTATGCTTTTTACGGTCACCCCTGTCTTCTGTGCCGGTACCCTGATCACGACCGGGAATTGCAAGCCCTCCAGAATCCTTGTGGCTGCAACCACAGACCTGGCAAGATACAGGTTCAGGGTGGGTATCCCCCTTTTTCTGAGAACCGTGAGCAAGAAAAACCTTTCGGATGCGAGCAAAAATGCTATGGGCGGTATGGCCATGAATGCGTCAGCCGGGAAAAGCGACAACAACTGATAAGCATAAGAGTAGAACCTTCTGGGTATTCTGGGCAAAACCGCCTTGAATTTGAGCAAATCGGATGTCCGGTATGTTATACTGAAGTCCCTGTTCAAGCCTACCCCTATGCTTTCTATAGGCACGAAGAAAACAGAACCGAACCTTTTTTTTGCTTCTTCCAGCAAGCGCAGATTGCTCTCGGTCTTTTCCTGGCCGAGGATGCACAGAGTCATTAAAATCCCCGTTATATGCCCTTAATTGAATTCGGGGTTAAAAAGTTTATGGGGTTATTTGTGGGATTATTTTTGATTTTGAGTTATCTATCTCCTGATAACGCTTTTCACGTAATCTATTATTCTCTGGGCAACGTTTATGTTGGTGGCCTTCTCTATCCCACGCAGGCCGGGATTGATGTTGGCTTCTATTACATAAACCTTTCCCTTGCTCTCCACCATGTCGATGGCGCATATCTTGCTACCTATGGCCTTCGCTGATTTGAGCACTATCTCCTGCATCTCGGGAGTGAGCTTGAAATCCACACCCCTGCCGCCAAGGTGTATGTTTGCCTTCTTTTCCCCGGCATTGGCTATCCTCTTGAAGGATGCTATCACCTCATCACCAGCAACTATGCCTCTTATGTCTTCCCCTGGATTTGGCAGGTATTTTTCTATCAGTATTTCCTGGCGCAGGGTTTTCATGGTGTCTATCGTGGCCTTTGCCGCTTCCTTGCTCTCCATTATCATCACGCCCTCCCCGCCGAAGCCCGACAACAGCTTCATTATCACGGGCAACTTTTGCCTGTCGATTATCTTATCTGCCATTTCCTTGCAACTCGTGATCCAGGTTTCAGGGACGGGTATCTCCCGGCTGACCAGCTCCATCAATGTCAAGAACTTGTTGTGCGCCGTCACTATAGTGGAAGAGGAGTAAGGCTTTTCTACACCAGCCCCGTCAAGAAAGCGGAACACATGGTATCCTATCTGTGCCCTTTTGGAGTCTATCCTCGGTAGAATGTAGTCGTAATCGCGCAGGCTCTTCTTGCCCCACAGGGCGTCCATTCCCTCGTTCACCTTAAGCATGACCTCGGCTACAGGAACCAGTTCGGATTTTTTAAACTGACGACTGGCCTCTTCCACCAGTCTCTTTGTGGTATAACCTGCAGCATCCTTGCCCGGACCGAGTATGGCCACTTTCATGCAACAGCAACTCGCAGAATTTAATTGAACTGCTGATTTAAAAACAACTACTCATACTCAGATAGCGTTTTCTTTTTCGTCGCAACGCGTTTGAATATATCCCTGTTTTTTCCCGCATCGACCAAGAAGTTACCTGTGAGTATGTTCCGGCCAATCAGAACAGGGAATGTCATGTGAGACCTGTCCTGGATGTTGACCTCTGTATCAAACCTTTTTCCAGCAATCTCGATGGTCGCTTCCAGCACAGGTCTCCTTGTACCGAAATTCTTTGAAGCGCTTTTTATCTTCGTAGTCCTCTTCACCGGACCGATGCCTGTCTCGGCCGCAAGATTTATATCAACGGATGTCAGCTTGGCTCCGGTGTCTACAAGGGCCATCGCTTCCTTTTCCCTTTCTCCGATGACCATGACTTTCTCGACCAGACCTATGATTTTTTTTGCCATACATTATTTTAATCACGATTCGTTTTAAAAAATATGAGCGATTTTGTTCAACATCCCATGATAAAGCCGGGGACTCTGCAGTCTAGGTTATATCAGCAGAAAATCTTGGGCAGGACCATCAATGAGAATTTGCTGGTAGTGCTGCCTACAGGATTGGGAAAAACGCCTATAGCCATAATGCTCGCTGCCCACAGGTTGAGAACCATGCCCGGCTATAAGATATTGATTCTCGCTCCCACAAAGCCTCTGACAGGTCAGCACTTCAACTCCTTTAAAAAATTTCTAAATGTCGATGAATATCAGTTTCAGGTTGTAACCGGGGAAGTAAAGCCTGAAGAGAGGAAGGAATTGTACAAAACAAAAAGTATCATATTCGCGACCCCCCAGACCATCAGGAATGATTTGGAAAAGAAGAGGCTGGAACTGGCTGATTTCTCTCTGATTGTCGTTGACGAGGCTCATCATTCCATAGGTGGATACGCCTATCCGTGCATAGCCAAAAAATACATCGAGCAGGCCAAAAACCCGAGGATACTTGCCTTGACCGCATCGCCTGGTGCCACCAGGGAAAAGATCAAGGAGATATGCGGCAACCTTGACGTGCGTGCGGTGGACATCCGGACAGAGCAAGACAGGGACGTAAAACCGTATGTCAAGCATAAAGAGATAGAGCACGTCAGGGTCTCCCTGCCTCCTTCATTCATGGAAATAAAAAACATGGTAAAGGAGGTTTATCAGCTCAAGCTGGGGCATCTCCGCAAATTCGGATTCACAAAGCCGACAAGGCTCATAACAAAGAAAGACCTGCTGGCCTTGCAGGGCGAGTTCATGGGCAAAATCAGATCGGGAAACAGACGCGCCTTTGCCGCCGTATCCATAGTTACGCAGTGCATAAAGCTGGAGCATGCGCTGGGCCTGCTGGAAACCCAAGGCATAAAGCCGCTGGAAGGGTACTGGAACAAATTAAAATCCGATCAGACAAAGGCGTCAAAGGTTGTAGTAAACGATAAGAAGATAAAAAATGCCATGGAACTCACACGTCACCTTTCCGCCAAGGGCTCAAGGCACCCCAAGATATCTAGGCTCTGCTCCATAGTGGAAGCCGAGATGCGTGTGAACCCTGCCTCGAGGATCATAATCTTCGCGAACTACAGGGCAAGCGTTGAGGAAATAGTGAAATCTTTATGCAATATTTCCAATGCAAAAGCGGTCAGGTTCGTGGGCCAGCGCGAAGGGGTCACGCAACGCCAGCAGCTGGAAACTGTAAAAAAATTCAGGGAGGGGGAGTACAACGTCCTTGTTGCAACCAGCGTAGGGGAAGAGGGCCTGGACATTCCCAGCGCAAACCTAGCAATCTTCTACGAGCCTGTGCCAAGCCCTTTGCGCTCCATACAGCGCCGGGGCCGGGTAGGCAGGGCGAGCATAGGCAGGGTCGTATTGCTGATAACGGAGGATACAAGGGACGAGGGCTATTTCTGGACGAGCTACCACAAGGAAAACCGGATGAAGAGAATTCTCAAGGGCATGAAGAAAAATGGAGGGAAAACAACGATCAAAAAGCCAAAAAGCTTGGAGGATTTTTATTAAACAGTGTTATAAAGGGCTTTGGTCAAAATTAATATTCATCATCAAACAATATCTGGCAACTTAATTTCAAGTCAAAATCGTCATCAGAATTAACGTCTCCGGTAAATGCTGGATAAAAAGGTTGTTTCTAACGATTCAGGTACTAATGGTTATAGTGATTTGAAGCTTTAGAAGACAAGTCGGACATAGAGGAAAGAGCTGCTGAGATTGTGTTCTGTATTTTACTGCCTTATTTTTTTACCCTCGTGCACAGATGCTGGCGCCGCATCGCTCATTACCATCGTTATCCCTTAGGATGAGCGTATCCTTGGAGGGTGTAAAACCTTCGCCTGCCCGGTCATCATAAATATCGCAATCCCAATCTCTCAACCTAGTTTCACTAGCATCGCCATTTACCCCTCCCGATTCCCCGCTCAGAAGTTCCCGGTAGTTGCCGTTCTGGTCCTGAAGATATATTTTGTGCGCATCGCCGTCTATATCACTTAATCCGCCTGAATCCCACATTTGGTATAAAATCACTTCGCACCCGTGAGGTGTCTCACATATGTTTCTGCCATTTACAATAAGATTAATTTCATAATATCCTTGTTCACCAACTCCGCTTTCAACATATGCGCATTTTTCACCGAGAGAATAGCTTGAGCTGCCACCCCCTCCTCCACCAACAATCTCGATTTCCTTTCCATCGCTATTTTTATAAAACAAACTCCTGCCATGATACGGTGTAGTTGGAGGGGCGAAGTTGCTGGTCCACCTTGCTATCCCCTTGGATATACGCACTTCATCGATGTAGCCCCTAGAAGATGTTGACATCTCCCCATCATGCCCTACCCTTAAAACAGATACAGAATTAGGAATTGCAGAACTCTGTGCCTGGGTACCACCAGTTTGGACACCATCGACAAATAAATACCAACTGTTCCCGTTTCTAACAATTGCCAGGTGATACCATGTGTCTGCGGCGGGGGCCCAGCTCCATACGACGTCTCTTCTGGTGTTCGTTGTGTCATAGTAATGGACTACAAAAGAATTGGGTGGGGTACCTGGGGGGGCATTCCAAAATATCCCCCATTTTGGTTGGGCTCCGCCTCCATTGGATTGCCCCAAAATTCCTGTTACACCAGGGGGTCCATCCCATCTTATCCAGAAATCAATGGTAAAAGCACCGCTTCCAAGATTCCAATCTTCGCTGTCAGGATAATATGCATTATCTGTAACCCCATCAAAATGCCCTGCTTTTCCGAACACGCTTTGGGATGAAGTTATTTTTGCCTCAGCCTGTATCGTAGGGAAATGGGCAGAAGAACTGCTGTCTTCAAAACCTGTATCCATGTGCAGCATGAGTTTAGTATACGAATCAACGCCGTTTGGTTGTTTAGCATATATTTTCCCGTAGCCAGCATCTGCTGCTGGTGTTGTGGTTTGCTCTTCTAGACTTATTGCGCCGTCAACTGTAAGTTTTTCGTTTGGACTCGTCGCCCCGATGCCGACCCTTCCATATTCGTCGATTCTCATCCGCTCCTTTAGATTGCCCTGATCCGCCCCAGGTCCCTGCGTCGTATAAAAAGCTAAATCAGCACCGAATGTACAATCAACCCTGTCTATTTCTATTGCAACGCTTTCCGTACCGTCCTGCATCATAATTCTATCGTTAGTCGAGTCTCCCGCACAAATCCTGTTTCCGAGTGTATTCAGCTTCGTGTTCGAACTCGCTCCCCCAACATAGACACTGCTGTCATAATGGATATTCGAGCCGCTCTGTGACCAAAGGCCTCCCATGCCGGTTATTGCTTTGCAGCTGTTTCCATCTTCGTCGCAATATTCAGTTGCACCAACCCTGCCATCAACGTCGAGCTTCAAACCTGTGCTTGGACTCGTCGTCCCTATGCCGACGTTGCCATCACCCCTCACATAAAGCCTTGAGACGCCACTCGACTGAACATCCAACGCATAGGCGTCAGCTACGTTTCTGCTTATATCAATTAATAAGCCACTATCACCTGGAGCGGTGTCAAGATTCCTTATTCTGGCAGCAATAGACGGGCCTGAAATTGGTGGGATTTCAACATCCAACTTCGCTCCCGGGCTACCCGTCCCTATACCGACGTTGCCGGCGTCGTAGTAGATGTCACCCGGCTTGTCTCCATCCCATTTGCCCTCAGCTTGACAGTTTGTTCCATCAGACAAGCACACAAGTTTCCCGTTTGACTGTATATCACCTGCGACGTCCAGTTTCGCTGCCGGCATCGTCGTCCCTATGCCGACATCGCCAGCATCTGATATATGCAATGACCCTGTTGGTGCATTGACTCCTATCCGTAGCGGATATCTTTCATTCGCAACGTTCCTAAACCTAAGATACGTTCCTGTGTCACTAATCTCCCATTGTTTTACAGAATATATTCTTAAGCTAGTACCACGGATTGGTCCATTAGCATCCAGAGCGAAAAAAGGGACAGGCATCCCGATTCCGACTCTGCTGTTGGCTGTATCTATATATATTGGAGTTAAATTCAGTTCATCAACGGAATGGCCCATTACCTGGGGATTTCCGCCTATCGGAGGGTCGTTGTAGGCGGCTGCCACGCCTAACGCGAGAATTAGCGAAACGGATGTTATAAGGAAGAGGAGATGTCTGTTTCCTGTTCTGATTTCAACCCGCATATGATATATTTTGTTTTTGCTGGATAAAAAGGTTGGTTATGAGGTGTGCTGATTGGCGATTTTTATTCTATGACATTCTCGATTTTGTAGCAGACCTTGCTGACCTGGGTCGTATCGAACCAATGGCGCTGCGCTCCGGTCAGATATCCTCTGATCTCCTGCCAGTTAAAACCGCCAATATGCAAGCCATATCCGTTGAACTGTATCTGGGCTTGATTGTTATCAGCTCTGCGGAGATCGGTCGAAGCGACCGAAATATAGCCGCTCGGGCAACTGCCTGTCCTTATTGTCCTGACCGTGACGCGGGGTTCACCAAGGGTCTCATAGTATTTCCAGCAGTAATAATTGGAATGGGTGTTGTGAATGTTCACCCTGTTGATATTCGCTCCCTCATACCACCAGCTTTCAAACCCACCCAAGACCGATGCGCTATCAGTAATCGAAATGTGGGACCAACCGTCTGTTCTCTTCATGTTGTTTATGGTCTCGCTTTCATATCCAGCAGGACATTGGTTATTCCTCATGGTCAAAACAACCGGGAATATGCCCTTTGCTTCTGGACTCCCCTCACCGTCCAGACCTAGCAATTTGAAACATATGGAATTTACATGAGTCGTCCACCTGAATCTTTGGTTGCTGTGCCCCCCCTCCCAATAGGTCTGCGCCCACCAGCTGGATATCGATCCGACGTACATGCCGAACTCGTCCATCATCAGATGTGTCCAATCATCCCATCTCTTTGTCTGGGAGCGCGGGAGGTAAGTATACCCAGCCGGGCAATTGTTCCCGACCCGGTCGCTAAGGATGATCGACATGTGTGGCTTTTTCGTGGTGTTGAAGGTCCTGTGGCATAGGTAATTGGTATGCGTGGTGTGTATATCGCCTGCGAAATAATGCTGCCAGCCAGCCCAACCATTGGCGCTTCCTACATAAAAGCCGCCCGGGCTAAAATAAAAACGCATCCAGTTATCAGTTTTAACAAGATCTGATATTGGATCGAGGTCCCATCCTGCCGGGCAATAACTAGAATCTTTCAAGCTGAATGCTATCGTATAGAATTTTTTCTCACTGTCGCTAGGCCAACTATCCTTACAGTCATTGCCGATGCACAATTCCTGCCCCTTTATCTTTCCAGCGACGTCAAGCTTTTCCGACGGGCTCGTAGTCCCGATGCCGACGTTGCCTGAGCTGGTAGCGAGATAAGCACTTTGTTGAACTCTTGCGTTTCCTGACACCTGGAAGTCGGTAGCCGCCCCACCGCCTATTATAACTTCGTTATTGGCCGTGTCTGTTCCCCAAGGGGCAACGTACCAATAGTTAGAATCCTTTCTCAAGAACACGTTATTGTTTGCGGTGCCGTCTGTGTAAAGGATATTCGCATCATCGGCCCTGAGAGAACCGGTGGTATGAAGTGCGGTCGCGGGGCTCGTCGTCCCGATGCCGACGTTGCCGTCAATATTCAAACCTGAATAAATTCTGTTACCACCAGTTCCTGTTCTTGTCACATAAAGCCCCTCATCTCCATAGTGTCCAGACCTGAAGAATGCAATCTCACCAATTCTGAAATCATTGGCATAGGCCTCTGTTCCGGAAAAAGTGAACCTAAGCTTGCACACGCCATTACCTACGGTTGACGGTAAATAGTATCTAGAACCAGAGAATGTGGTTTCATCCACTATCGTTGCCCATGTCAGATCTCCCTGGTCGTTATCGCAGTTAGAATCCCAAGGAGTGCCGGGGTCGTAATATTTTTCAATTTTTATGCCTGATATTGACCTGTCATAAGGAAAGTGTATGCTTGAACCGCCAAGATAATGCTTTATTGACGACCCAAAATCTATCTCCACGGCAACGGTTGCTGGACTGGTGCTATAAGAGCACCTGGTACCGGTATGACCATCAAACAGATTGCTGATAGACCCGGATTCACATACTGGATTAGCAGTTACCGTGTATTTTGTATCCGCAGCGATAAGGAAATCATAATGAAAACCCACGAAATTGTTTTCAAATTCGTCCATCGGAATATACGAAGCTGTAATTTTATTGTAATTCAGGTTGGTGGTGCCTCTTAATATTACATCTCCGTTGACATCTAATTCAGCTCCCGGACTCGTCGTCCCGATGCCGACGTTGCCATCACCCCTCACATAAAGCCTTGAGACGCCACTCGACTGAACATCCAACGCATAGGCGTCAGCTACGTTTCTGCTTATATCAATTAATAAGCCA
>Ga0315543_1004357_pt1 | contig 11896 bp, 10 predicted proteins | sample SalMarSW160210MG_2_FD_203098 | JGI IMG/M metagenome (GOLD analysis project Ga0315543, IMG submission 203098) | Salt marsh sediment microbial communities from the Plum Island Ecosystem LTER, Massachusetts, United States - Salt Marsh Sediment SW1601-210 ...
GTGGCTTGAAGGTGGGGGAGCATTTAATCAAGTTTCCGCCTCGAGCCATGTAAAGAGTGAGCAAAAGCAATTCCAGATGGGCTGATAGTTCGTTTTTCCCTCCCTGACGGGCAATCTCCACTGAAAAGGTCAAGCCTCTGTGGCTCTGGATGGAGTTGAGCACTGCTTTAGCTACTTCTTGCTGGTAGGGTCTTAGTTTCATAGCGGCAATTCCTGAAAGGGCAAAGATCAAAAAGCAAAATGCAAAATGACACAGAAAAATTAAAAAATAAAGTATCTTTGCATTTTGAATTGTAATTTTAATTTTTTATCTTTCATTTTTGATATTGTTTAGGATTTTAGTCCGACATTTATCCCCAGGGGTAAAGCAACCTCGGTGAGCACCTTGGCAATGGCTTCCTTAAGCGAGTTCTTTTGCTCCTTGCTGGTCTGGTATCTGACCTTGACCAATCTGGCAATGGTATTGGCTGCCTTGAGATGGAGGTCGATTCTCTGTGGCTGATCCTTCGCTAATTCCTTGAGCTTAAGCCTGAGTAAAGCGATCTCATCGTCAACGCCTTGTATCTGGTAGGCTTCGTCAAGTTCTAGCTTCTCTGCTTCTTGTAACGCTTTGGAGTAAAACCCACGGTGGTCACCCTTGCAGGCGTCTTTTCCTGTTCTTTGTGGCATGACAGTTTCGTAATTTTCTGAGGTTTGCTGAATCCTTGGTTTTCTCCTGTGTTGCCTTTATCAAGCCATAGACAAGGACGTGAGCAGCCAGATTGTAATCCTGTTTGTCTAACGCTATTCTTAGTAGCTTCACTGGCGGCTATTTTAGCACTTGTGTTCTAGGAAAGCAACAGGATTTTGGCGGCTTTTATTACGCTAGCCTGTCCTGCCGAATTCCCTTTCCAATTGATATGAGGTTAGCTGAATCATGGTTGGTCTGCCATGAGGGCACGTGCGTGGTTGATTTGCTTGCTCCAGCTGTCTTATCAATTCCCGCATTTCATCATTGCTTAGCTGCTGTCCGGCTCTGATAGCGCTATGGCAAGCGAGTGATTGGGCTATTTTCTCCTCCCATGAGGTTACTTCTTCTTTGCTGTCAAGATTGCTGAATAGTGTGCTCATTACCTCGTCGAGGTTTGCTCCGGTGGCTAATGCCGGTATGGTTCGTATTAAATAGCTCCTGTCACCGAATGGCTCAATGTCAAAGCCAAATTGAGCCAGCATATCTTTATTGGTTTTCAGGATTTCTTCCTCTCTGGGATCAACGTCCATGGTTATTGGCTCAAGCAAGCCTTGAACCTCGACTTCCTGTGTCGCCCATTGGGCCAATATCCTTTCATAAAGTATCCGCTCATGTGCTGCATGCTGGTCAATAAGGTAAAGCCCTTCGGGACCTTCAGCAGCGATGTATGTGTTGCTTAGTTGTCCAATGACATGCAAAATAGGTAGGCTGAGAGTGGGTAACGGGGTAGCGAAAGTTGGCTCTTTATCGCTCACCATTGACAGGCTTCGTTGCTGGTAGGGTCCGGTCATCGCAGGCATGGCTAGCGGTTTTGCCATTGATGCTTTGTTCAGCGCTTCCCCTACCGCCTTTCCCACAGTAGTGAAGATAACTTGTTCATGGTGGAACTTCACCTGGGCTTTGGTGGGGTGGACGTTGACGTCGATCTCCCTGCCGGGCAATGATAGATTGAGTATTACTAAGGGATGCCTGCCTTCCATCAGTAAGCCATGGTAGGCTTGCTCGGCTGCCTTGGTTAATAATGGACTGCGTATCCAGCGGCGGTTTACGAAGAAGCTGACATAGCTACGATTGGTTCGGTTCAATGACGGCGAACTAACCAGTCCGTTAACTCTGGCAAAAGCGTTCTCCGCCTCCACCTGTAACATCCTCTGAGCTACCTCTAAGCTATATATTTGGCTGACCACGTTCCGTAAATTTCCATCGCCCTGGGTGAATAAGTTATTTCGTTTGTCGGTAACCAGGCTGAACCTGACTTCAGGGAAGGCGAGGGCATATTCGTTCAGTAAATAGGAGATGTGGCTATTTTCCGTAGCTGCTGATTTGAGGAACTTGAGGCGTGCTGGGAGATAATGAAACAGTCGGCGTATCACTATAGTTGTTCCTTGCTGTCTGGCGCGACTTTCCCTGGCAACTATGTCTCCCTTTCTCAAACATATGTAGCTACCGATTGCCTCTGAAGGTGCTCTGGTGAGGATTTCCACTTCAGCTACAGCAGCTATGCTGGGTAACGCTTCACCGCGAAAGCCAAGGCTGGAGATATCTTCCAGGTCAACTAGGTCAGCGATCTTGCTGGTAGCATATCTATGAAAGGCGAGCTCTACCTCCGAGGCGGGAATGCCAGTTCCGTTATCGGTTACCTTGATTAACTCTATTCCACCGCCGTGCGCTTCAACATTAATCTCACTGGCTTGAGCATCCAGCGAGTTCTCCACCAGTTCCTTGACTACCGAAGCCGGTCTCTCAATTACTTCACCAGCAGCTATCTTTGAGACGACCTGGGGAGTCAGAACTTTGATCGGCATTATCTAAACTTTACACGTTTTCGTGTATTCTGTCAATAGTCTGGCTCGATTTTTCTTAAAGGAGCGAGGCTGAACAAAAGCTTCTTGACTCCCACTCGTTGAAAGGATACGGTTATTTCCTGGTCGCCTCTAATTGGGAAGCAATCTACCACGATTCCACTGCCAAACTTATCGTGATAAACCTGGTCACCGACGATTAACTCCGTTGGTTTTTCTCGGCTAAGCGGGGGTGGGGCGGTTTCCCTCTCCCACAATCCTTTGGTGGTCATCAGTTGCGGTGGGATGTCCTCCAGGAAGCGTGAAGGCGGGTTTACCAGACCACTACCAAACAGGCTGCGACGATAGCTGCGAAGAAGATAAACGTGCTTCTTAGCTCTGGTTATCCCAACATAACATAGACGACGCTCCTCCTCCATCTCCTCAGGGTCATCAAAGGATTTTCGGTGGGGTAAGACGCCTTCCTCCATTCCAGTGATGAACACCACCGGAAATTCCAGCCCCTTGGCCTGGTGCAGGGTGATTAATGTCACCGCATCAATGGTTCCATCCAGTTCATCTGTATCTGACACCAGGCTCACTTTCTCCAGGAAGGCATCCAGAGCCTCCTCAGGGGAGGGTCCGTCATAGTCTGAGGCAACGTTCCTCAACTCCATGATATTCTCCCACCGTTCCTCTCCATGTTCCTTATTCAGGATGTGTTCCCGGTATCCGGTGCTCTCCAATATCTCATCCAATAGTTCACCGGGATTTAGTTCGCGACTTTTGGTGATAAGCTCGTCGATAACGGTCGAGAGTCTGGTAACTGCGGGAAGGATACGTGGTGGAAAAACTTTCTCATCTACCATGTGTTTTAGGGCATGGTAGAGGGAGATGTCATCACTTTTTGCCTTGGCCTGGAGGTGCGCGACCGTGACTTGCCCGATGCCTCGCCCGGGAACATTTATGATACGGAGCAGCCTTAAATTGTCATTGGGATTACGGATAACCCTGAGGTAAGCTAAGGCATCCCTGATTTCCTGCCGTTGATAGAAGCGTGTGCCCCCGATGAGTCTATAGGGCACCCCGTAGCGAATGAAACTTTCCTCGAGCGCTCTTGACTGGGCATTAACTCGATACATCACGGCAAAGTCCTTGAGCGATAGCTTTTCTTGCGTAACCAGTCTTTCTATCTCACTGACCACAAATTGGGATTCCTCGTCCTCGGTATAACTTTCCACGATGTTTACCAGGCTGCCCGCTTCATTTTCCGTCCATAATTCTTTGGCTTTTCGCTTTACGTTCTGCGAGATGATGTCTGAAGCCACCTGGAGAATATTCTTGGTGGAGCGGTAGTTTTGCTCCAGAATCACCACTTTGGCGTTGGGGTAATCTTTTTCGAAACTTAAGATATTGCGCAGGTCAGCAAATCTCCAGGAGTAAATGGACTGGTCTGGGTCACCAACCACGCAGATGTTTTTGTATTTTCCTGCCAGCTGTCTTATCAGGGCGTACTGTGCCAGATTGGTATCCTGAAATTCATCCACCAGAATGTGAACATAGCGGGATTGGTATCTGGTTAAGATAGCGGGCTGGTTTTCAAATAGCTGTGCTGTCTTCATCAGCAGGTCATCGAAATCCAGTGCCTCGCTTTTGCTCAATAAGCCTTGATACTGCTCATAAACTCTCTGAACTATTTCTTCAAAGTAGCTCTGCACTCGCTCCGAGTATTGTTGCGGGTTGAGAAGCCGACTCTTGGCGGAGCTAATCACCGATTGTATCGCATGAGGGGAATATTGCTTGGGGTCGAGATCTATGTCCTGAAGGCTCTGCTTTATGGCATTCAACTGGTCCTCGGCATCGTAGATGACGAATCTCGGATTAAGCCCGATAGCCCCGGCTTCTCGACGCAAAATTCGGGCACAGATGGCGTGAAAGGTTCCCAGTGTCAATGCCTCACTTGTCTGTCCTAGCAGTTGCCCTAGCCTATCTTCCATTTCGCGAGCGGCTTTATTGGTGAATGTGACTGCCATGATGTTATGAGGTTTCACCCCACAAACTTTGATCAGATAAGCCACTCTATGCGTGATTACCCTGGTCTTGCCGCTGCCTGGACCGGCTAAAATGAGTATCGGCCCTTCAACAGTTTCCGCGGCCTCTCTTTGGGCGGGATTGAGCGCAGCTAGAATATCCATGTGGGTGGATAAACATTATACCTCAGTAGGGTCAGGTTTCCAAAGAAAATTGATATAATATATCCTTTGTATAAGCTTTGCTTCATATAAGGAGGTGCGATGACTCAGTTTACCCATTTATTTAAACCCATCAAGGTAGGCAATGTAGAGCTCAAAAACAGGATGGTGATGCTTGCCATAGGAACAGGCTATCCCGAGCCTGATGGCATGGTTGGCGACCGCTTTATCAACTTTTGCGTTGAACGGGCGAGAGGAGGTGTGGGGCTCATCATTACCCCGTTTGCTCCCTTTGACATGGCGATTCCTGTCATTCCGGGACTATATGATGACCGCTTCATCCCTGGTGCCCGCCGGTTGACTGACGCCGTTCACGCCTACGGGACAAAGATAGCCCCTCAATTTCTGGGACAGTATTTCTGGGTGAATAAAGAAAATGGCTCGTTTGAGTTTATCGCTCCTTCAGCGGTGTTCAATAAGATGATTGGTACCACCCCTAAGGCTCTTACTTTGGAGGAGATTCATCTGCTTGTCGACGAATATGGAGAAGCGGGGCGAAGGACACGAGAAGCGGGATTTGATGCCATTGAGCTGCCCATGGGAATAGGATACCTGTTGAATCGCTTTATCTCTCCCTGCACCAATAAGAGGACCGATGAATATGGCGGCAGCCTGGAGAACAGAATGAGATTTTCTCTGGAAATCATTGACCGCATACATAAACATGCTGGCGAGGACTATCCCATTATCTGCCGTGTTTCCGCCGAGGAATATATGGAAGGGGGACATACCCTTGAAGATTCCAAAAAGGTGGTCTCTATTCTTGAGACAGCAGGAGTCCAGGCTATTGATGTGGAGGCGGGGTGGCATGAGTGTCCTGTTCCTCTTGTGGTGATGTCTGTGCCCCGTGGTGCCTTTGTCTATCTTGCCGAGGAGATTAAGAAGGTGGTCAATGTTCCCGTGGTAGCTGCTTATCGCATCAACACCCCTGAGCTGGCAGAGCAGATTTTAACAGATGGTAAGGCTGACCTTATTGGTCTTGGGCGTGCATTGCTTGCTGACCCTGAATTTCCTAACAAGGCGAAGGAAGGAAGGAGCGATGAAATTCGCTCTTGCATTGCCTGTTCCAATTGTCTGGATAACCTTCTCACGGGCTACAAAAGTGGAACGGCGTTGCCGGCATTTTGTTCCATAAATCCCAGGATGGGGAAAGAGGCGGAATACACCATAGAGCCTGCCGGGGTTGTTAAGAAGGTGCTCATCGTTGGTGGTGGGCCTGGCGGTATGGAGGCAGCCCGAGTGGCGGCGCTGCGAGGGCATCAGGTTAGCCTTTGTGAAAAAGGTGAGGAACTGGGTGGTCAGCTCAGGGTTGCTTGCTTGCCTCCTTACAAGGATGAGCTTGGCTCCTTGATAAAAAATATGGCTACCCAGGTGAGAAAGGCTGGGGCAGAAGTCAGGCTCAACACTGAAGTTACTTCGGAGGTGGTCGAGAAGGAGAACCCCGATGTGTTAATTCTGGCTGTCGGAGCTACACCGCTCATCCCCGATATACCTGGCGTGGAGCAAGACAATGTGGTTACCGCTGTTGATGTGCTTACCCGGCGCGAGGATGTTGGTGAAACAGCAATCGTCGTTGGCGGAGGGATGGTCGGCTGCGAAACGGCAGAGTTTTTAGCCAGCCTGGGCAAGAGAGTGACCATCGTGGAGATGCTTCCCAAAATCGGTAGCGATTATGGAGCAACTTATCGACATGTTGTGCTCAGGAGACTGAGGGAGACCGGCATCAAGATGGAGACCAATGTCATGGTGGAAGAGATAACGGATAGAGGGGTAAAGGCCAAGCGAGATGGTGCCGCCAAGTTCTTCCCCGGGGATACTGTGGTGCTCGCCGTAGGGTTCAAGTCCAACAAAGGGCTTGATGAGAAATTAAGAGGCAAGGTTCCTGCTCCGTATTCCATCGGAGATTGCGTTGAACCCCGCAGGATTAAGGAGGCTATCGAGGAAGGGTTCGTCCTTGCCAAGGAGATTTAGCCGTCGCTGTGCTCTCTACTTGGTCTAGATTGCGGAGCTTGTTCCGAGTAAAACGAGGAATCCCGCTCATCGCAATGATAAAGGAAGGTACGCCCGGTGATGACAAGAACGGAGGTGAAGTGTCATTAGTCATGTGAACGAGTACATAATCTTTACCTCAAAAGCCTTTCCTGATATACTATTGACAGTATGACAAGATATAAGCTGCCAATTGAAATCCAGCTCCTTGAAGAAGGTTACTATCTTGCCACCAGCCCTGCTCTCCCCGGTTTTCTAGTTCAGGCCGAAACAGTGGAAGAGGTGCTGCGCCTGGCGCCTGGTGCTGCTCAGAGCCTGATTGAGGCAATGCGGGAGAAAGGGGTGCCTCTTCCCCAGGCACTGCAATCTATTGAACCACCTTTTCATGTTGAACTCCTCGTGCCGGTATGACCTACCGCGTGTTGACCAGGAAACTCCGCAAGCTGAACTGTGAGTTTCTCCGATAAGGTCCCGGTTCCCATGAAATTTGGTGGAACTCCATGAACAAACGCTTCACTACCATTCCCAAGAGCAGAGGTGACATTCCTAAAGGCACCCTGGCAGCTATTCTGCGTGACCTCAGCTTCACTATGGAAGACCTTGCCAGCAAGTAGCCTGTAGGTTTCAACTCCTGAGAACAACCCCCTGTCATTGCGAGCCCTTCGCCTCTTGTCATTCTGAGCGTAGCGAAGAATTTCACCACTCATGGCAGGCTCCGACGTGGCAATGTCTATCGTATTACATCAACCATCATATAATCTTTCAGCGCTCCAGGCACCATGATGGTGCCATCAGCCTGCTGGTAGTTTTCCAGAACTGCGATGAAAAGGCGTGGCAAAGCCAACCCTGAGCCGTTCAGGGTGTGAACGAACTGAGGTTTGCCGCCACTTTCAGGCCGGTAACGAATATTTGTCCTCCGCGCCTGAAAATCGGAGCAATTACTGCACGAGCTGACTTCAAGCCATTCGTCGCACCCCGGAGCCCACATCTCGATGTCATATGTCTTGCAGGCGGCAAAGCCGAGTTCACCGCTGCAAAGTTCTCTAACCCGGTAAGGTATCTCTAGCTCTTGACCTACAGCTTCGGCATCGTTTACAAGTTTCTCCAATTCCTCATCGGATTTCTCAGGCTCGGTGAGCTTGTAAAGTTCCACTTTATCAAATTGATGTCCTCTCTTAATTCCCCTGGTATCCTTGCCTGCCGACATCTTCTCCCTGCGAAAGCAGGCGGAATAGGCGACATAATGGAGGGGCAACATTACGGCGTCCAGTATCTCATCGCGGTGCAGATTGGTTAATGGCACCTCAGCGGTGGGTATGAACCAGAAGTCGTCCTGTTCATCGTGGTACAGGTTATCGCTGAATTTGGGCAGGTTTCCCGAGCCCACCATGCATTCCCGCTTGACCATGAATGGAGGGTAGATCTCTTTGTACCCATGCTTGTTTATGTGTAAATCGAGCATGAAAGAGATAAGCGCTCGCTGGAGCTTTGCCCCCAGTCCTTTAAGAACATAGAACCGTGTCCCCGATAGCTTGACCCCCGTGGGTATATCCAGTATCCCCAGCTTTTCTCCCAGTTCCCAGTGGGGTAATGGCTTAAATGAGAAGCTCTTCGGCTCTCCCCAGCTGCGTACGGTGATATTGGATACCTCATCTTTCCCCAAAGGCACACTGGGGTGAGGTATATTGGGCAGCTCCAGTAATAATGCCTCAAGCTTTATCTTGGTCTGGTTGACCTCTTGTTGTAACGAGGAGATTTCGTCACCTATTTGCCGCATTTGAGCAATGAGCTGTTGCTTATCTCCGCCGCCCTTGCCTATTTGTTTGCTCATCTGGTTGTGTTTTGCTCTTAGCTCCTCGAGGTGCTGCAGCAAGTTGCGATGCTGCTTATCCAGTTTCACCAGGGCATCGAGGTCAAAGGCAATGCCCCTCTGCTCCAGAGCCTTTTGCGCAAGCTCAGGACTTTCCCGAATAACTTTCATATCAATCATTTTGTTTTGTCTTCAACCCCTCTGTGTCATTCTGAGCCCTTCGGGCGAAGAATCTTTCAAACTGTTTACCTGCCTGCCGTCAACGGCATGAGATTGCTTCGCTGCCCCTTCGCTACACTCAGGGCTCTGGCTCACCGCAATGACGGAAGAAGCGGTGTGTGCGAGTGAGACTTTATCACTAATCACTTCCTTGTTTTGTCTTCAATTGCGGGAACAGAATAACCTCTCTTATCGAGCTTTGCCCGGTGAGCAGCATTACCAGGCGGTCGATACCTATCCCCAGCCCGCCGGTTGGTGGCATTCCATACTCCAGTGCCTCCAGAAAATCTTCATCAGCTACCTCAACATCCTCATCCCCAACCTTTTCTCGCATCTGCTGCTTAAACCGTTCCCTCTGGTCTATCGGGTCGTTCAATTCAGTGAAGGCATTGGCAATCTCCATCCCGTTGATAAATCCCTCGAACCTTTCCACCAGGCGCTCATTCCCTCGCTTTCTTTTCGCCAGTGGCGACATCTCTACCGGATAGTCGATGAGGAAAGTTGGTTGAATAAGATTTGGCTCGACAAAGGTAGAGATGAGTTCGTCAACAAGCTTTCCCCTCCCTTTGTTCGGGTCAACCTCCATCCCCTTCTCTTCCATCTTTGACCGTAATGAAGTGGCATCGGGATAATCTTCAAAGTCTATCTCACAGTAATTATTAATGGCATCACGCAGGTAAACTCTTTGCCATGGGGGAGCAAGGTTGATTGTGTTTCCATTAACCATGATTCTGGTATCGCCAAGAACCTCTCGGGCAACATAGCTAGCCATCTCTTCCACCAGGCTCATCATATCGTTGTAGTCGCTGTAGGCCTGGTAGCACTCAAGGAGGGTGAATTCGGGATTATGCTTCACCGAGATGCCTTCATTGCGGAAGGCACGTCCTATCTCGTACACCTTATCAAATCCACCCACTATCAACCTCTTGAGGTGCAGTTCCAGTGCGATGCGGAGGTAAAAGTCGCTGTCAAGCGCCTGATAATGTGTTGTGAAAGGAGTTGCCGCAGCTCCTCCTGCCTCAGGTTGAAGCACCGGCGTTTCCACCTCTACAAATCCACGACTATCCAGGGAATTCCTTATCGCGGTGATAATTTTGCTGCGTGATATAAACATGTTCCGTGTCTCTTCGTTGGAAATGAGGTCGAGATGACGCTGCCTGTAACGCTTCTCCACATCGACCAGCCCATGCCATTTCTCAGGCAGCGGGCGGAGGGATTTGCATAGCATGGTAAACTGCGATACCTCAAGGGTGATTTCCCCTGCCTTTGTCCTGAAAAGCTTTCCTTCAGCTCCAACGATATCGCCGATGTCAATTTCATCGAGAAGTCTAAAATTCTGTTCACCAAGAATGTCATAGCGGAAACAAAGCTGTATTTTCCCCGAGCCATCGCGAATATCGGCAAAAGTCATCTTCCCCATGGAGCGCCGTGCCATAATGCGTCCGGCAAGGGAGATGTTCTCCGCTTTTTCCCCTCGCTCAAATAAAGCAACTGCCTCCTTTGCGGTGTGGCTGGGATGATAGCAGTGGGGATAAGGGTCTATCCCCTTTTCCCTAATCCTGTTCAGGCTCTCCAGCCTCTGACTGGTTATCCTCTCCAATCTCGAGCTCATCATATTTAACCTTCAAAATCTCCCTGGCTTGCTCTGCAAACCTCTCGGGGACCATTATCTTCACCTCTCCTAGCCCATCAACGGTGAATCCAAACACCACGCTGGAGCTATCATAGCTCAGCAAAACGGGAATTCCTTCGTTCTCCAATCGCCCCTTGATTATCTGTGCCTCTATCTGCTTGGCGGTGTAGATAGCAACCAGCTTCTCTTTTCCAGCCATACATTGCTATTGTAGCAGAAACACACCCCGAAGTGGTTCCTTCGACCATTCCACGTGAAATGTTTAGCTCCTGATGTAGTTCAGAATAGATGGTGGACACCTGAAAGAAAGTCAAAAGGCAAGAATCAAAATGCAAAATGACAGAGCAAAAATGGAAAAAGTCAGTATGAAGTTGAAGGCTGATAGCTACTAACTTGAGATTGCTTCGCCGAGTTCTCTCGCTTCGCTCGGGACAAGCCTCGCAATGACAGAAAGAGGCGGCTAATGTCTCATTAATCACATGAACGTGTATAGCTTTTTGACATGCTACCAGTTCTTGTGTGATAGTATAATTATAGAATTCTTGCCAGGTATGATGGATATGCCAACCGTAGTAGTAGAGAACATTAAAGATAGCATCTACCATTCAATATCCAATATTTTCGATGCGTTTGGTGGTGCAGAGAGTTTAGTAAAAGGCAAAGCGGTATTCATAAAGATAAATGGCATTGATTTCAGAAAGCAATGTTATACCTCCCCGGAGGTTATATCAGCGGCGATCGATGTGATGAACAATGCCGGGGCAAACAGAGTCTATGTGGTGGAAAACTCAACCCAGGGAAATATAACCCGGCTCATTTTCAAGGTGACTGGCATAGATAGAATCATAAAGGAAAGAGGTGCAAAACCGATATATCTCGATGAACAAAAGCCCGTTGAAGTCTCTATTGGAGATGATAGAATAAAATTCCCCAAAGTCCTCTATGATAATCTTATCGTAAACAGGAAGGATAATTTCTACCTATCTATTCCCAAGTTTAAGACACACAGCATGACTACGGTAACGCTTGGCGTTAAATGTCAGATGGGTTTTCCATACCATAGGGATCGCCCCACGAGGCATAATTTCGAACTGCATCAGTTTCTCGCCGATATCTATGCATTCATAAAACCCGATTTCACGCTCGTTGACGGCATAAATGCGATTATACATGGACATTACCCGCTGGAAAAGAAACTCGACCGGTATCTTGTCCCTTTGAATATACTAATTGGCGGAGATGACACGGTTGCCGTTGATACGGTGGGTGCCAGGATACTTGGATACGACATAGATGAGGTGAAGCACCTGAAAATTGTGTCAGATGCTGGACTTGGCTGCGGAGATTTGTCCAAGATTCAGATAAAGGGAGATATTTCTAAGTATAAAACAAAGTATTCCTGCGATATCATTGGAGATTTCCCTGAAGATGTGAAAATTGTCGAAGGGCAGGAAAGGGCATGCATAGAGGGATGTAAGAATA
>Ga0315543_1004359_pt1 | contig 11896 bp, 7 predicted proteins | sample SalMarSW160210MG_2_FD_203098 | JGI IMG/M metagenome (GOLD analysis project Ga0315543, IMG submission 203098) | Salt marsh sediment microbial communities from the Plum Island Ecosystem LTER, Massachusetts, United States - Salt Marsh Sediment SW1601-210 ...
CACCACTGTGTAGATACCGTCCGGCGGCGGTGTGGCTCCCAGGTCAACGCCGCCTTCGTAGTCGTGTTCGTGATTGCCAGCTTGCCCCACTGGGCGGATCTTGTCCTCAGGGATGGGATGCTTGTCGCCCTTTTCATCCAGCAGATAGACCTGTACCTTGGTCGCCTCCTTGGTCAGGTAGTAGCCGATGGTCACACGGTCGTTGATGCCATCGCGGTTGGGCGTAAAGGTCGCGGGGTAGATGTTCAGATTACGGATCTCAATGTAGTGAGCTTCAGCGCCTTCGATGGTCAAGGGCACCTCGACCTTGGCGCTCTCTCCATTGTCGGCGAGGGCCTCCAGCACGCAGATGTAGCGGCCATCGAGCAACAGATGGTTGTTGATGACGCCCCCGAAGAGGGCTTCATAAGAGCCTTTGGGCCGAGACACCTCAGACCGAAAGACGTGTCTATCTCCCTGCTCGTCCAAGAAGTACACGGATACACATGCGTGGCCGGACAGACTGTAACTGATGCGTGCCACGTCCGCAGTGCCGTCCGCATTGGGAGAAATAACGTCCGGCTGGATGAGCACATCGTAGATGAGCGGTTTGCTGCCGCAACCCGCCAGGGTCAACGCAACCAGGCACAGGACGAGCAGTGTAGAAACAACGGCCTGCACTCTCAAAGCGCCTCCTTGGTAATGCACTATCGGTCAACAGGGCAAGTTTACCCTATGCGCCTTGATTAGTCAACTGGTCAGTTGGCTGTTGGCGGCTACGGGACTGCTGGACGCCTTCCACATCTCACGTCTTTGCAGCTTTGCACGGCAGCGGCCGGGGTCTGGCAGAACTCACCGCAGAGATACTTGTGGTTCCTCTGCGCTGTCGCCGTGCTCTGCCGTTTTAGTGGGTGTTCAATATGAACCCTTCCGCGCCAAATCGTGCATGACAATGAAGCATCCCACCAAAGACTATGCTGTTCATGACCCAATTCCTGCTGCGCCGGCTCGGGGTGATTCTGCTCATCAGCAGCCAAGCGACTGGAACTTGCCCCCAACGTAACGTAGACCCGCTGCAATCCTTTTGCCTTTGCTCCAAGATTGTGATATGATAACAGTGCAAGTAACACGTAACCGATCGTGAGGGGGTCCGTTTATGCTGGACAAAGAACAGGCCTTACGCCGCATCACCGTCGATCCGCATATCTTGTTGGGCAAGCCTACCATCCGCGGGCTCCGCATCAGCGTGGAGCAAATCCTCACCGCTCTAGCAGCCGGCGTGACCGTTGAAGATCTGCTCCAGGACTATCCCGAACTGGAGCTGGCAGATATCCAGGCAGTCCTGGCCTACGCCGCTGAGCGCGTCAGCGAAGAACGGGTCTACACAGTGGAAGCAGCAAAGTGAAACTCCTCGTTGATGTGCGAGTTGGAAAGGCCGTAGAAACCTGGCTGGGAAGTCAGGGCCTGGATGTAGTCGCTGTTCGTGATCTCAACCTTAGAATGACGGATGCCGCCATACTCACTCTGGCTGTCCAGGAGCAACGACTCGTGATTACGATGGACAAGGACTTTGGAACAAGATAATCTTTCGCTCCCGGCGACCACATGCCGGGGTGCTGTTGTTACGGTTGGCAGACGCACGGAGCGACGACAAAGTCCTGGTTGTGCAACAGATCTTCGCATCCTACCTCGATGCCCTACCCGGAAACTTCTGCGTCTATCACAAGGGTCGCTTGCGGATTCGACATGGGTCCGTGCGTTAAGCTCGTCCTCGAAGGGGCCGCACTGCCGCTCCCATGCTTCTCTCGGGCGACGGCATGAGATGAGCGCTCCAGAACCAACCAATCCGGGAATAGCGGCATTGTAGCACTGTACCCCTATCCTAATACACATTCCTTCCCCCAAATGAACCCTTCCGCGCCAAATCGTGTATAATAATGGAGCATCCCACTAAGGAGTGTGCTGTTCATGACCCGATTCGTGCTGCGCCGGATGGGAGCCATTCTGCTCATCAGCCTGGCCATCGTTTTCTTCTGCGCCCTGGGCATGCGCATGACGGTGAATTCGTCTGCAGGCATCCCTGATTACAACATCGCCCGCTTTGTGGTACGGGCCGCTGCGGATACTGTCGCCTATGTGCGCAATCTGCCCACAGGCAACCTGGGCTCGGTCGTGCGCGGCAGGGGGCGCAGCCGCACGAGCGTGCCCGTGACCACCGTATTGGTGGACACTTATGGCAAGAGCATGGGTTTGCTGCTCATCTCGCTGCTCTTTGCCGCTGTGCTCGGCATCGGTGCGGGGGCGCTCGCCGCCTACTGGGAGGGATCGCCAGTGTCGGTAGGCCTGCTCACCACGACGCTGCTGGGCATCTCCCTGCCGACCTTTCTCGCTGCGCTGTTGCTGCAAGTGGTCGAGATCACCTGGTACCGTCGCACTGGCGTGCGCCTGGTCCCCGTGGGCGGCTTTGGCTGGGACTCGCACGTCGTCCTGCCCGCACTGGTGCTCGCAGCACGGCCACTGGCACAGTTGGCGCGCATCACCTGCGTCTCAATGAGCGAGGTGGCTCACCAGGACTTTGTGCGCACAGCCCTTGCCAAGGGCCTGCCTCGACGGCAGGTATGGAGCGATCACGTGCTGCCCAATGCTGCTGTCTCCATCCTCACTGCGCTGGGCGTCTCGGTCCGCTTTTCACTGGGCAGCCTGCCCGTGGTGGAGTACTTTTTCGGGTGGCCAGGATTGGGCGCAACGCTGTTGGACGCTATCCGCATGCGCCACGTGAATCTGGTCATCACCCTTGCCCTGGCCCTGGGACTCACCTTTATGTCCATTAACCTGCTGTTGGATGTGGCCTACCGCAAGCTAGATCCCAGACTGCGGGTGGCGAGTGGGGAGCAGTGAGTGTTGCTGAGAGATGACTGACCTGTTCAAGCGAGTGAAACGCGCCATAAGCTCGCAACCAGACCTGACCTGGCTCGAATCTGATGCTGCGCAAATGGAACTGCCGCCAGAGCGACACGTTGTGGAGCACCCGCGGCGGCGCTACTACCTGCAAGTCAACGCGCCGCTTATCCTGGGCGCCATGATCGTGCTGGGGCTGTTCGCCGTGGTGCTCTTCGGCCCACTGATATCGCCGGAGAACCCGTATCTGGCCGGTCGGCGTGTCTCCATGATCATTGACGGCGAATACACGACGGCACCCTTTCCACCGATGGAAGGCCTGCCTATGGGTACGGACGCATGGGGACGCGACATCTTCAGCATGCTGCTCTACGGCACGCGCAACACACTGGTAGCCTGCCTGTTCATCGCCATGACGCGCATCCTGCTCGGCTCTGCGCTGGGCATGCTCGCCGGCTGGAACGAGGGCAACCTCCTGGACCGCGCAGTGATGGGCCTGGTTGAACTGACCACCGCATTGCCCACACTGTTGACAGGCATGATTCTGATCCTTGCCCTGGGTATTCAGGGCGGCATTACCATCTTTATCGTCGCCCTGTGCTTCGTCGGCTGGGCCGAGATCGCGCAGTACATCCGCAGCGAGTTCATGGTCATACGCCGCAAGCCCTTTATCGAAGGGGCGCGCGTCATCGGCCTGGATGGGCTGGGTATTGCCATCCGCCACATCCTGCCCAACCTACTGCCCTCCCTGGTGATCATCGCTGTGCTGGAAATGGGCGCTGTGCTCATGATACTGGGCGAGTTGGGCTTTATCGGCGTGTTCATCGGGGGTGGGTCCTGGATACAGATAGGCGATACAACTGTAGCCAACATTCCGGACATCCCCGAGTGGGGCGCGATGATGGCCGGCGCGCGCCAATTCGCACGAAGCAGGACCTGGATGGTCTTCTACCCTGCCCTGGCCTTCTTTCTGGCCGTGCTGGGCTTCAATCTGCTGGGCGAGGGACTGCGGCGCATTGTGCAGAAACGTGGTGTCAGTACCGCTTTCATTCTGAGCAAACGCATGGTACTGATTGTCGCCGCCATCACTCTGGCTACGGCCTACATCATCACACACGTTGGCCCAGCCCCCTCGTACGCAGGCCTGGCACAGCGCTTCGACGGTCAGGCAGCGTTGTCTCACTTGGTAGCGCTGACGACACCAGAGATGGAAGGGCGACAGGCAGGCACGCCAGGTGGGGAGGCCGCCGCAGCATACGTGGCGGCGCGCTTCGCTGAGTACGGGCTTGAACCCATCAGTCCCGCGTTGGACTTTCGCTTGCCCATGACCACCCAGGTGGTGACGCCTACCGCGCAGCCAGAACTGGCGCTGCTGGATCAGGCAGGGGCACCTACCGCGCCGATTTTGGCGTAGACATCAATGGACACGGCGGATGTGGCGAGGTCAACGCACCTCTGGCCCTACTTACCTTCCCTGGAGTCTCGTACGACTATCGTGAATTCAAGGGCCTGGATCTGCGCGGGCGCATCCCGCTCTACTTTGCTGACAACGCGCCGCCAGGGTTCGAAGTGGAGGCGCTCATCCGTGGTGCTGTGGGCCTCCTGGTGGTGGACGAAGACATCACCCCACGCCTGCAACTGGCTGACCCGGACAAGGACTACCTGCGCCCGCCAGTGCTGCCCATCTTCCGCATCAGTCCTGCCACGGCCAACGCGCTGCTCGCTCCCGATGGTCTAGGTGTGGAGCAAGTTTACCAGGACATGGCACAATCTGAGGGCCACGAGAGGCCCTGGGAGATGAGGGAACTGAGCTGCCACGCGCGCATGAGCCTGGCACTCTCGCCAGTGCACGAGGTAACGACACATAATGTGATGGCCCTCTTCGAAGGCGCTGATGCCGTGTTGAACAAGCAACTGGTGATTGTCGCCACGCACTATGACAGCGCGGGGCGCCAGCCTGATGGCACCGTGCTGGAGGGCGCAAACGACAGCGGCTCAGGCATCGCCGTGATGCTGGAGATCGCCCGCCTGTGGGCAGTCCGCGGCTTCCAGCCACGCCGTACCATGATCTTTGCTGCCTGGGCTGGTGGGGAGTGGGAGCACTCTGGAACTCACGAGTACCTGGTTGCGCAGGCACCCTACTCCATACTGGAAACGGTAGCTGTCGTCAATCTCAACGAACTGGGACGCGGCGGTGATCAATTACTCGTCCGTGGCGATGCGAAACTGATTGACCTGCTGCTGCGCAGTGCGGAAAGCAACGGCGTCTCTGCCAGAGAGGGAAAGACCAGGTACCATCCCTACCAGACCGCCTTCAAAGCGCCCACGGTGACAGTGGGCTGGAGTGGCAACTCTGTACCGCCCGCAGAGGACACTGCACGCAGTATCAGCGCCTCCAAGCTCGGCGAAGCCGGCCAGGCGATCAACCTGGCGCTAATTACTCTCAGCCGCGAGTATGCGTATTGAACGCTGGTTTCGGGAGTTTGCCACTGAGACACGGAGGCCAGGGAGAAAAGAAGGGAGGCTTTGAACCTTTGCGACCTTTAGTATTCAGCGGCAGTTGCCCCATTCCGCTACCCGCAGTGCCTTTGTCTTTACACCACCTCTGGTCTTTACGCCAGAGGCGCCGTCTACGCCTTGGCGCGTACCTCTGGTCTTTACGCCAGAGGCGTAAACGGGAGACAAGGTAAACGGAAGGCGTAAACGGCAACTCCGGGAGAACGCAGAGAAATGTGAACCGCCAACTGGAAACTGGTAACCGGTAACTGATAACCTATGAGCGAACGCACGCAACGAATACTGTGGATACTTGAGGGCATCATCGCCGTGTGCCTGGCCATTGCGACTATCTACCTGTACGCGCAAAGCAGGCAAGCAGGGCAAGGGTACCGCATAGCTTACATGTCAGACCGAGACGGCACGTTCCAGATTTTCACCTGTAACATAGAAGGCATGAATACCAAGGAACTGTTGGAGGGCCAGGCACTCGGGATTCTCCCTGTCTGCGAACATGTCCGACCAGGCAGCGGTAGGGAGTCCCGCATTGCTTTCCTACGTCCTGAGGAGGAGCCAGGCGGCTCTGGTCGTGTAGGGGTTCCTGGAGGTCTCTACGTCGTCAGCAGCAAAGGCGGCGAAGCAACCAAGGTGAGTGGGTCCGTGCAACACATTCTGCTCGTGTTCCCTTCCTGGTCGCCAGACGGAAAGCAACTTGTCTTTGCTGGCGCGGAAGACCTGAATGGTGACGGAGAGTGCCTTGACGACGAGGCTGGCATCTACGTCTGCGATGTGGAGAATGCCGAGGCAGAGCGCGTCGCGAGCGCCAAGTTCGCAGGCTTCCGCCTCTCCTGGTCACCAATGGGTCCGCAGGTGATTGTCCCCGTGGAGCAACCAGACATACCCGTGCCTGTAGCCTGTGTGCTGAACGTGGAAAGCGGCAAGCTAACACCCATCCGGCAAGATGCCGCAACAATCACTGCTTGCTGGTCCCCGGATGGGCAGCACATCGCCGCATACTCCATGGCCGACCACAGAATCCACATCCTGCAGAAGGATGGCAGCGAGGAGTACGCCATTGATGCGCCGACTGGCCACGTGGTCGACCTTCTTTGGGTGCCGGCACGCCCAGAGGGCAGCGGTGAGGATGGGGGGCGTTTCTTGGCGGTATGCGCACTCCAGCCCAACTTCACTGAGGGCCAACTGTGCGCCAGGTCTGCCCTGCCGGGCAGCGACGAGGCATGGAAGTACCTCACCGACGACCAGACCACGGTCATTCACATGGCTGCGTCGCCGGATGGCTGCTACTTAGCCTACACGCTTCGCAGTGGCGAAGGCAGCCTAGACCTTTATGTCTTGGAACTGGGCCAGGATGAGCCACGTCGTCTGACCTTCGATCCTGGTTTCGAGGGAGTGGCGACCTGGATACCGCCTGATTCGTGATGGCCACTGTAGCGCCTATCTTGTCACCCTGAGCGTGGCGAAGGGTCTCGTCCAGTGCAGGAGAGGAGATTCCTCGCTGCGCTCGGAATGACAAAAGTCGTTTCTCAAGGATAGAGAATTCCATGACTAACAAAGCAAGAGACCCATCAGCCCGCTCCACGAGTAGGTTGGCCAGCCCCAGGTGGCTGCTCGCAGCCGCCATCGCGCTGGCTGTATGGGCAGTGGCCCTCGGCCTATGGTGGTCTCAGTTGCATAGAGCACCCACCGTGGCCCCTCTCACCCCTGCGGTGGGACCAACTTCCGTCGCCGTCTCCAAAGCAGATGTGACACTCACCCCCACTCCTGAGGCCACGCCGGTCACCGTGCCCGTCGTGCGTAGCGCCGGGGAACTGGTGCGCAAGGAGCACTGGGCTGCGCTGGCCCGCTCCTTTGACGAAAACCGTGCTCTGGCCGACATCGCTGAACTGACCAGCGCCAAGTATGCAGGCCGCGCCGTGGGCTCGCCGGGCGGCTGGCTCGCCGCCGAATGGATTGCAGCGCGCTTTGCCGAGTATGGCTTGCAGCCTGCTGGAGACAATGGTACCTACTTCCAAGAGTTCCCCGTCCCCTACGCTGAACTCACAGCCATGCCCAGTTTTCAGCTTGTGGACGAGGCTGGTCAGACACTACAGGAATACCGCTTCCGTCATGACTACACCATCTGGTTAGGCGGCTACGCGGACGGAGGCCAGGCAGAAGGGCCAGTGCTGTGGGTCAGTGACGGAGCACATAACGACTATGACGGACTGAATGCCGAAGGCGCAATTGTCCTCTGTCGCTTCACATCCCGGCACGACGTCCTCCGCCAGGCTCTGGAGCACGGGGCCAAGGCCGTGCTGCTGGCGAGGCTGGAGCCGGTTAACTTTATGATGCGCAGCCAGGCGCGCGAGGACGCCCTCCTGCCCCAGGGCGTCCCCGCATTGCTCGTCAGCTCTCAGATAGTGGCAGACCTGCTGGCAAGCAGCGACATGACGCTGGATGACCTGACCATCCAGTACAAGTCGCGTCCGCTGAACGCTCGCGTGCGCCTCGATGTACCCCTGCAATATCAGGAGCAGGCCACGGGTCGCAACGTGCTGGGCGTCCTGCCAGGCTCTGCCTCGGATGGGGCGGATCAAGTCGTCATCATCGGCGGCCATTACGATCACCTGGGCGCAGACCCTGATGGCACGGCCTGGGTTGGGGCCAATGACAATGCCTCCGGTGTCTCCACCGTTCTGGAGATAGCACGGCAGTGGCAGGAGCAGGGTTATGTACCCAAGCGCACGGTTCTGTTTGCCGCATGGGACGGCGAAGAGATCGGGCTCTTTGGCTCTCGCTATTATGTCGAGCATCCGCGGTATCCGTTGCGCGACACTGTGGGCATGCTGCAGTTGGATATGGTGGGCGCAGGCATATCCGAGCTCTGCATTGACGCTGGCGGCCTGGTGGCGAACCAATCCATGGCCTCTGCTGGGCAGTTGGGCATACCTGTGCAAGCGCAATCACTGGGCCGCAGCGACCACGCTCCCTTCATTGGAGCAGGCGTGCCTGCCACGCTCTACATCTGGTGGGATGGCGTAACGCCAGGCGTGATCTACCACGTTCCTGAAGATGACGTGAACAACATCGAGCCAGCCAAGCTCAAGGCGGCGGGCGAGTTGGCAGACTTGCTCGTTCTCAACCTGAGTTGGGAGCAGGAGGAACTGGAGGATCTGGCCGCGCAACGCGAACAGGCCATTGCTGCAAGGGATGTAGCCACCATGTTGCGCACAGTTGACCCGCACGACAAGAGCCTGCTGCGGCAGGAAGAAGCCTGGCTCAATGCCGTCACCGCTCGGCAGCCCGCCGAGTTCACAGTCACTGTGGGCTCAGCGATCGCTGCTGCTGACATCGCCACCGCCACAACGACCATCCGCTACCGCTGGCAATCCGAGGACACCCAGGCCGTGGCCAGCTTCCCGGCGAGGTGGGTACGCCGTGACCTCGACTGGTACTATGGCGGCCCCGCCTGGGACGAAGTGACGGCCCAGCACATCCGCGTGCAGCACCTGCAGGAACCTGATCTGGCCTGGACTCTGGCCGAGGCTGCAGATACGTTGTACGAATTCCTGACTGATGAGGCCGGCCTCGACATGCCGGACACAGTAACAGTGCGGTTGTACGACAGTGACCCCCTGCTTCATGCGCTACACAGCCCACCGCCGGGCTACGACGAGGCGCACGGCTGGCGGCTAGACGAAAGCATCGTGCTCAGCCAGGCTGCTGATTTCACCACTACTCTACTGGAGTTCACTCTGCAATGCACGGGTTGGCCAACACAAACGGCCAGTTGGTTGGCGCAGGGCGTGAGCGACTACTGGCGCGGCAGCGATTCCGAGCTTGCCAGGGAAATCGAGACTCAATACCTGCCACTGCTCCTACAGGCCGACGCGGACAATGCGCTGTGGTCGGTTGAAGAGATGCCCAACCGCTGGGAAGTTGACCGAAAGGACCTTGAACTGTGGTCAGCACAGGCCTGGGCCATGACACACAGCCTACTACAGGCCGATGGTTGGGCAGCATTGCGACAACCATCCACGGTAGATGTCGCAGCCTGGCGCACAGCCCTGCTCGATCCCTGGCACTCGGCTGCGCAGGGCATCAACGACACGTTGGAAGAGCGCAGCAAGGCAGTCCTTGCTGGCGACAAAGCGGCCTTTCTGACTACTGTGGACGTGGCCGATCAGGGACTCTACCAGGAAGAAAGCCATTGGTTTGACAACCTGCAGAGTCATCCGGCAGACGGCTTCGCCTACAAGAGCCACTTGCTCTCTCTCGACGGCGACTATGCCACGGTGCAACTGAACGTGAATTACCGCCTGGCAAAGCCTGGCTCAATCTGGAAGAGGATTGACTACCAGGCACGCTTTGTGCAGCGCGATGGTCGCTGCCTCTACGCAGACGTGGACTTTGCAGAAGAACGCAGCAAACACTTCCTGCTCAAATACATAACTGAGAAACAGGGCGAGCAGGCACACGAACTGCTGGCGCACGCCGAGCGTGCCTACGCCCAGGTGACGAGCGACCTGGGCTTTCGCTCTTCCCCACCCATTGAGATCAAGCTCTATGACCAGCGCGACTTGTTCTGCGCCTCCATCTTCCTGTCCATGAGTCCCACACGCGGATGGACAGAGTCAGGCGAGTCCATCAAGCTAAACACTGTGGGCTGGGACGAGGCAAGCCTTGCCGACGCAGGTCGCGTCATTGCCCACCAACTGACACATCAGGCACTGTTTGCCAAAGGCGTACAGCATGGTGGCGTACGCGAGGGCACAGCTCACTACGAGGCTGGCGTCTACGACGCGCAGTGGCTGGCTATGCAGATGCGCAAATGGCAACAGAAGGCGTACGACCTAGTACGCAGCAAGCGCCCCATCAATCTCGCGACGCTGACCGATTGGCGTGAGTGGCAGGAGAGCGACCCCGAACTACTGTCGGCCATAGGCTGGGACACAGTCAATTACTTCAGGCAACGCTACGGCCGTGAGACTTTCTTGCAGTGGCTGAATTTGCTGGGTACGGACATCCCCTTTGAGGAGGCCTTCGCAAAGGCTACGGGCATGGCCTTCGCTGACTTTGACGCTGACTGGCGGGAATCTGTGCTGCGTGGGCACATTGACCCGCAATACATTGAGATGGCACTCGCCTTTGACGCAGAACGCGCCCTGGAGCACGTACAGACACTCGCACAGCCAGCGTGGGCAGGGCGCGAAGCAGGGACAGCCGGTAACGAAGCGGCCGCGCAGTACATCGCTGAGAGCTTCGCTGAGTACGGTCTGCAGCCCGCTGGCGACAACGGTACATACTTCCAGCACTTTGCCATGTCCCAGACAGCGCTGATCACCACGCCCGTGCTGGCGCTGTTTGGAGCGGACGGTAGCCTAGTGCAAAGCCTGCGCTACGACGTGGACTTTCGCGAGCTGATCGGCGGATGCGCTGGGGATGGACGCGCCGAGAGCGCCGTTATCTACGTCAAGGACTCGCGACTGGACGACCTGCAGCTTGGTGGCCGCGTGCTGCTGACCCACGCCGGTTCGGATCCCTGGCAGGATGCGCAGAACGCCGCACAACGCGGAGCCGGCGCACTCCTGCTGACCACCAACAAATGGCCCTCCGACATGGCCGTCAAGACACACGACCTGCGACCGCTGGGCGCGCAGACCATCCCTGTCTTTGAGCTGACCGGGGAGGCCTCTGATGCTCTGTTCGAGCTCGCCGGATACACACCCTGGCAGCTGGCGAAGGCGCCGCCCGCGCTTCCGCTGCCCGTGTCCGCCCTGGTCGATGTCCAACTGGCCATGACGCCCACTGTGCTCACAGCGAACGTGCTAGGTGTCTTGACCGGCAGCGACCCTGATCTGGCGAATGAGGTGGTCATCGTTGGAGCTCACCTCGATCACGTAGGCAGCCTGCCCGATGGCACAATCTATCCCGGTGCCAACAACGACGCCAGCGGTGTGGCTGTGCTGCTGGAAATCGCGCGGCTTTGGCACGAGAAAGGCTATCGGCCACGCCGCACGGTGCTCTTTGCCGCCTGGAACGCCACAGAGATGGGTCTGCTGGGTTCGAATCACTATGTCACACATCCGGTCTACCCCTTGGAGAAAACTCTGGCCATGATCCAACTTGACATGGTGGGTCAGGGACGCGGCTTCTACATTGACATCTCCGCCGACGAGAGGCAGGAGGCACGTATCCTGGCGCACCTGGACAACGCTGCCAGGCAAGTGGAGGGGCGGGTGACGTTTGTCAAGTACGAAGGGGACAGCGACCACGATTCCTTCCACAGGCAAGGCGTGCCCGCAGCAAGGCTGGCCTGGCAGGAGGCCGAGTACCTGCACGTACCCGAGGACACCGCAGACACCATTGCCGTGGGCAAGCTGCATGCCACCGGCCGCGTAACCGCCCTGGCACTGATGACCATGGCTGATGAATAATCAACGGCTCTGGGCAAGCTTCACAGACCTCAGGATGACCCCAAGCACCATTCTCATCCTATGTTTGATCAGACCCTCCTGTAGGT
>Ga0315543_1004360_pt1 | contig 11895 bp, 10 predicted proteins | sample SalMarSW160210MG_2_FD_203098 | JGI IMG/M metagenome (GOLD analysis project Ga0315543, IMG submission 203098) | Salt marsh sediment microbial communities from the Plum Island Ecosystem LTER, Massachusetts, United States - Salt Marsh Sediment SW1601-210 ...
GATGTCGCCCTAAGGTTAGTAACAGCATGGCACAAAAAGGTAGAGGATCTGGTTGAACAATTAAAATCAGAAAAAAAAGAAGAATTGAGTGATGAAACATTTGAGACGTTAAGAGAAGCGAAAACTGGCGGGGGACAAGTAATAAAAGAGTTGGTTGAAGAAGGGGATTTGCATCAACTAGAATATTGCTTAGCTTTACATGCTGAAGAAAATGCAATAATACAGAGTTCTAAAATTGGAGGTATGGGACTAAAGGGTGGGACTATTTACTCAACAGCTCAACCTTGCCCACTTTGTGCGAAGAAAATTCAACAAATAGGATTAAGCAAAGTTGTATACACAGAAGCATATCCTAAAAGTCTTTCAGAAATTTATATGAAGGGCGTTGATTTAGAGCAGTTTGAAGGTGTAAAACCACGCGCTTATATAAAGCTATTTATGCCTCATCATGATCGAAAAGAATGGCAGGAATTAGAAAGTCAAAAAGTAGTTCCTATGATTTGATTTATTATCAGTATACCTACGGCAGTTGGCTAAAAAAACACTTTGGCTTTTTCTAGTTTGTAGATAGGTAAAGCTATGGAATACGATAATTTTATAAGAGAGTGGTTTAAAAGATCAGAAAGAAAAAAAGTGACCGTAGATGATGCAGATAGGTTTATTTCTCTTTGGATTGCATTCAATGCTTGGCTCAAAAAAGAGTATAGAGAGACCACCAATGACAGCGTAATGATAAGAAGGGCTAAAGGAAATAACGGATTAAAAGAAAAATTTAGAACATTGTCTGACAGTGATGAGGATTTTAAAACAAATCTAAAAAAACTGATAGGATATGAAGTTATTGACATGCGTGACTCTGAAAATAAGAAAATACTAAAGAGATGTACCGGTAATTACGAAAGTTTTTTAGATACAATTTATCAAATCAGATGCAATTTATTTCATGGTAGCAAACATTTTGAGAAAAATAAAAAAGATATAGAGTTAGTTACGCTGGCCTTAAGGCTATTGCATCCTTTGTTTAAAAAACTTATTGAGAATCAAGGCATAATTTGAAAAGTATATTCACGACACCCACTTCGTCTGGGCAATAACATGAAGATAAGGAAACCCCCGAAGCAAGCTTCGGGGCTAAATATGACCCTCCGACGCCAAGGCTATGGAGGGCAGGCAGACGACATGTTTTTCCTTTTACTTTTTGGTTTTTATCATATTCTATAGGGCTATGAACATATTACTGACAAATGATGATGGTATTTTTGCGCCGGGGCTGGCAGCTATTTATAAAGAGCTGGTCAAAATGGGCGATGTGGCGGTAGTTGCACCAGCAGACAGCCGTTCCGGCACCAGCCACAGTATTACATTTCACCGGCCAATAGTCTGCAATAAGGTGGATATTAACGGCCAATTCACGGGTTTTAGCGTGCAAGGCTCGCCTGCAGATTGTGTTAAATTAGCGGTAATGCAGTTGTATAAAGGCCCGTTCGATTTGTTAGTGGCCGGTATAAACAACGGGTCAAATGCAGGAATAAACGTCTATTACTCCGGCACGGTCGCCGCAGCAATGGAAGGGGCACTTTTGAAAATACCGGCTGTTGCTATGAGTCTTGCAGCCGAAGAGCAAATGGATTTTGAAAAAGCGGCAAAATACTGCATGAAAATCCTGAAAAAGCTTATGCCCATAGAGATAGGTTCGACCCCTTCGACAAGCTTCCCTCGACGGAGCTCGGGACAGGCAGGGCAGGCAAGCTCACTATGTAGCGGCGATGTGCTCAATATCAATATACCACATCTATCGAAAGGCGAGCCGAAAGGTGTAAGGGTAGTTCCCCAATCAAACAAGGGATTTGATGAATACTATATCCCCCAAACAAATGAGCAGGGCCAGACCGTATTTCAGTTAGCCGCGAAACCCAACCATACTGATGAGGAACCTACAGATACAATATCATTAGTAGAAGGATTTATAACGATAACGGTGCTGGCTCCTGATATGACTAATCATCACAAAACAAGCGAACTCCAGCAGATAAAATGGTAAGAGGGCAGAGGCGCAAAGGCACAGAGGAACAAAGGCACAAAGAATATATCAAACCATTTTTTTAAACCACGGATTACACAGATTACACTAATTAATCCTGCGAATAAGGTAACCGCTGCATAGATTCCAGGGCACCGAACTTGTCATTGGCAAACTCAAATAAACCTTCGAGGCCGGTCAGGGTGAAGATATTTCTGACCTGTGCAGGAATGCTGCATAATACAAGCTGACGTCCCAAGCCGCTTTGCAACTGCCTCAATATCATCAAACTGCAGACGCTTGTAGAAGTCAGAATTTTTACTTTGGAAAAATCAACCACCACATCATGACCGGGGTTGTTACTGGCTATTTCGTTGATACTTTCAAGCTCATGACTGGTATGTGGCTGTTTAGGCAAAGTAACGAAAAGAACATCTTCTGATAAATTTTGAATTCCCATTTTCCTCCACCCTATTTATGACAACATTGTGTTCGTTGACTTCGAATATATTATCGGAATTGTTTAGAAACAACACTTTAATAAAGTATACAATATAAGCTGTAAAATCCAAATAAGAGCGGCTCAAAAAATACCAAAAGAACCCCCAATTGATAACCGGCTGAGATGCACAGTGCGCTCAAGCTATAAACTCACTCCTGCAAGCCAATAATCAGCAAGTAGAGAAAAATCCAACAAGTTCACACTGCCATCATTGTTCAGGTCAGGGTCACCGACAATCTCAGAATCCAGCCAATACTCAGTAAAAAATGACATATCATACAAATCAACATCACGGTCATCATCAAAATCACCGGGTGTTGTCTGATAGTAGCTTATTAAGACGGCCTCAGCGGGCTTGTTCATTGGTGTCCAGTAAGGGTCATCTTCTCCGCCACCATCAGGATGAGTCTCCCAATTCCACCAGAGCACTCCCATCCACCAGATTCGCTCTCTGCATACACTTAAAAGGGCCTCGTAACAATCTACCTGCTCCTGGAGGTCTATCGGGTGAGTTGCCGGGTCCGTGTACCAGGGTGTGCGATTGGTACTATCGACACTTTGATAGCCAACCTCTGTAAATACTATTTTCATGCCGGGCCAATTGGAATTGAGCCAGGTCTCAATGGAATTGGCATGGTTTTGCCAGGCAGATTTTAGCTCATTTAACGTAGGATTGTTTTTGCCGGTCAGTGCATAATATGCATCGATTCCTATGTAATCAAGCTCATCCCACCAACTAACATTATTCTCGTTGCCATGATTGGCGGCGTAGGTCATAGGCCCTGTGTAATGGGTTCGTGCATTTTGAATAACAGTCTCCCATGAAGAAGACCAGGAAACAGTATCCTTAAGTTCGCAGCCAACGCAGAATGATTCAACTTTGTTTTCTTCAGCTATCTGAGCCCAGAATATAATGAAATCCTGATACGAAGAAAACCAGTCAAGAGATGGATTGATATTGCCTCTCCAAACTCCATCACGACAGTCTACCATCGGCTTGAGCATCACTTTCATCCCCAGTTCATGGCAGGTGTTAATCGCATGAACCACAGACTCAACAGTAGCCGAATAGAGTGTATAGTCAGGCTCTATGGTCGTGGAATTGACATTATCCTGAAACCACCACACACAGATAGCGAGCCAGTTGCAGCCATCGGCCCTTGCCTTTGCCAGAGAGTTGTCGGAATCCTCGGATAGCATGGCATAGGGACTCCATGCAGTATAGCTGACACCTTTGAACTCAATGGCCTGGACAATGGGCACACAGACATTGACAACGGCGAAAACCGTCAGCAAGTAGATGATTGAATGCACTTTCCTTTTCATATACCCCTCTACTCGATGGATTGATATGAAGTTCGTACCATGAATTCAAAAATATGCTCTACATACAAATAAAATTATACCAAAATGCGCTTGATTAGTCAATAAAACAGCTGAAAAGTGACGCCAGAATGACGCCAGCGGTAGGAGCTAAAAGGTTCAGAGATCTTACGTGAAGTGAACGTTTTCTTCTCTATACAGTTCAAGGCATCAGTTTTGGTCTCCCAAAGTCCTACCGATCCGAATTTTAGCCCATACCCCTGTTGCTCAGCTTATCACCATCTTGCGCTTTCTGGCACATTTTTTTGTTGCATGTCAGGCTGCTGCGGTATATACTGTGTGTTGCGATTGTGCCCTGATGTTTTGAGCCATAAGCGAAGGTTCTCTGGCGTACTTACTATTTGTGAGACGCCAACGGGGATGGAGTGCAGGAAATGCCACCCATCTGTTTGAGGCCGGGTATGACATCCGAACAATCCAGGAACTTCTTGGCCACAAGGATGTGAAAACAACTATGATCTGCACGCATGTGTTAAACCAAGGGCCTCATGGAGTTGTGAGCCCAGCGGATGCGATTTGAATACCCACAACATCGGAGTGTTATCTGGAAACCATATATACAGTGTTCGCCTGAGAGAATATGAAGATCCACGTACGCAAGCTCGGTGACTTCACGAAGCCCGTTATTCAGTTCGCTGAGGATGCAGGTATAGCGGAAGACACGGTCGATGCTGAAGACACCCAGTACAACCGTCGGGCATTCGTCAGAGCACTTTTCGCGATGATCGAGGGAACGGTCTTCTTTCTGAAGCAGACGGTGTTCTCAACGGGTTCATCTGGGGGCAATCGGCTCCGTGTCGAAGAAGCGTTGCTCCTTCAGGACTCATCGGTTGACCTCTCAGCGAACGGCAAGCAGCAGATCAAGACCAAGTTTCTTCGGAGTATACGCATTCTTAATGTCTGTAAATTCACTTTCCCTATAAGTAACCTGAGTAGTCAGGAATATGTTTCGGAGGTCTTTGACAATGAAACACAGTGGTCACTCGCCCGATCGTATAAGCATGCTCGTTACTGCTTTTATTAAGATGACTGAGGCGGAGTTTACCAAGGAAGTCTTGATACCTTTGTTTGAAAACATGAATTATTATAAAGTTGAGTACCATGGTGGTAGAAACGAAGGCGGTAAGGATATCATTGCTTGGCGAACTGATGAAATTGGCGACGTACATCTGACCGTTGCCCAAGTAAAGAAGCTCCGATTATCTGCGAAGGTAGAAGATTCGCGGAGCTTTTCTGGTCTCATTACTCAGCTTTGCCAAGCAAATGAAAAAACCGTACCATCTCTTGATGGCAACGAGTATTTGCCATCGAGCATATATTTCATCACTCCTTATGCAGTGACAGCGAGAGTTATGACAAGCCGCTTCGAAAAATATAGAGAGCTAAGAAATGTTCGTATCATAGATGGGAAAAGAATTGCCGAGCTATTAGTTAAGAAACTCCCAAAGTTGGCTAGCGACATCATTGGAACCAGCGGCAACCTAACATGGGTCAGCCACAAACATCTTTCAAATGATATACTCCTTTCCGCGCTGAATTATAATAAACAGAGAGACCTTAAAGAATTTTACACTGACATTGATTTCACGCTTGGCCGTCCAACAACGAGTCTGTTCTTTGCCAGTGAATTTAAGGGCATAAAGCAGAAGCGGCTTGTTAGTTTCGAGGAATGGGAAAATCTGAAGGACGCGCATGCCGTAGCACTAGAAGAAATTGGTGTATCACTGATAATCAGCGACAGTATTGAGTCGTTAACCCAGAAATTAACAAAACTGTGGGATGGTTATAGTAGGCACATTCAGGCACGTGAGGAATTGGAACACCAGGAAAGTGCCGTGGCAAACCATATCGCTAAAACAATTGCAGCTGTTCGATCACTCGCGAGCTTGAGTTTATTTGACGTCAACAAGGACGACTCAATCTTTAAAAAAAAGCAAAAGGACCGTGCATGGCATGACTTTTCGATGCGACTTGAAAAGATCGCCTCTTGTATTTCTAAGTCAAAGAATCTGTTAGATGCGAGTCCGCAAGATTCCGAATTGTTAGGCAGTGACCTAATCAGAAACATTACTGCACGCTCATCGGAATTGAAGAAGCAATTAAAATCACTTACGTCAGACCCTCAATTGCGTGATGTATTTTTAAACAATAATGATATTTTAGGGATAGAACGACTACAAGATGTGATTGAAGAAGGCATGTCCTGCATAGACGAGTCGCTCGCTGTGCATAAAGAGTCTATAGGGCTGGGCTGCAGGGTACAAAAACCACAGGTTGAGATAGTTATTGATGGAATAGAACTTGCCCGCTACCTAAGTGGTAAGCAGCAGAGCGTGAGTAAGGGGATTGCTACATTTGATGAGATTAAATCAAATCCTGACGCCACACGGACCTTTCTAAGTGAGACTAAACATATATTTGATATAGCCGATCGTCTGCTTAGCAGTATTCATGTGTGCTCAGTTGTTGGTGTTTCTGCGGAGCGTCGCCTTACCCTCGACCGCGAGCGTTATCGGATTTCTTGTCCGATCAGCCACGTATTTAAATCGGGAAGCAACGTAGCTGTGCTTGGAGAAGCTGGTGCTGGCAAATCGACAAGTTTGCAAATGTATGCAACTCGCTTAATCGAGCATCACCATAACATCGTGACGGTGTATCTTCCACTCGCTTCGTTTGTTAAGGGATGGAACGAACGTGTTGGTCTTAACACTTCAGATCCACCAGACCTCGTAGAAGGAATCGTGTTGTTTTTGTCGTCTTTTGGTGCCACTATAACAAGTGAGGAGCTTACTGATATTCTTACGAAGGAACGCTCAGTAATTTTACTTGATGGAATCGATGAGGTGGTTCGTTCGAACCGTTGGATAATCGACGCGATGTCAGTGTTCTCAAAACGCTTTCCACGATCTCAAATAATAACATCTTCAAGGACAGCGGGCGATTACGTGAAGAATATCCCGTTCATAACAGTCACGCTACTGCCGTTCACGTCGGTCCAAAGAAGACACTTCATCGAAGGGTGGTTTGGAAAAGACAGGATGACTGAAGCAAATAAAGTGATTGAACATATCTCTCAAACTGAAAGTCTAAATGCCGTAACTAACAATCCGTTGCTGATTACAGTTTTATGTACATTAGCCGAAAGGGGAGTTGCGCTTCCCGATACTGAGCTCCAACTGTACGAGGAAAGAATGCGGTTGATGTTGGGTGATTATGATCGCAAAAAGGAGACGGACCGAATCAGGACAAATCGGGATGTTTTGGAATTACTTGCCCGACGTCTAGCTTTTGACCTGCATCGTGATGAGTTAAGAGAGAACAATATTGACTGGTTTATTGATCGCGCACAACATCACATGCAGCGAATACTTCCGTTTGGATCAGCGGAAGCTTGTGTACGAGAGCTTATAGATCCATGCTACATTTTGGTTCCGATGAATGACTATGGTGAGTTAGGTTTTGGCCACCTGCGTTTCCAGGAGTTTTTGGCAGCAAAGGAGATGAATCTGAATCGTTTTGTACAAATAGAGAATTATGTTGGGAATCCGTGGTGGAGGGGGACTCTTGATCTGTTTGGACAATTGACCGACGATCTTTGGCGTGTTATTGAGTTAATTGGAGCAAGTCACGTTTCAACAGAAGTATTAGAATTCTGTCGGCAACTGATTAAAGGTCGTTCAAGTGATGAACGCATGCATCTCATGTATTTCTATAAACAGTTAATAGAAACCCATGCTGAAATAAGGAGGGACATAATGGGCCAAGATGAACTTAAGGATTTTTGATCACTTGTACATATAATTCGAGGCCTACTTGGGATCCGCCCGGGAATTGTTACTTAGGAAGAAATAAAGGCTGTAATTCGCAATAAACATCAGTACCTTCAGTGATGTATGCTAACATGTCACTGCACTCGGACCGGAAAAAGCTATCGCATTTTCCGTCCGGTGAGTTTTCGCGTTAGAAGTATCGTAATTGAAACCTCAGAAGATTTCGTTGGTCCTTTGAGGATTTCTTTTTTGAAGGTGTTCGTGTAGTATATGTAGGTGCCGCCCGTACATACCAGAAAGATTCAGATTTGGTGTGTAGTCCGAATTTTTATTTTGTATTATTTCTGTCTGATTCAGGAGATTTCTCAGCCAAACTGACGCCCAGAGGTAATTTTAACAGAAATGAGTTGTAAAAACGCAGGCAGACACTTATAAATAACAGATTATAGAGCTTTTGTCCCCGTAGCTCAATTGGATAGAGCGTTGGCCTCCGGAGCCAAAGGTTGTGCGTTCGAGTCGCACCGGGGATAATTCGTGAATTGTGGTTCGTGTATCGTGAATCGTGTCATGTGAATCATATATAAATAATAGGACATAGATAGCAACCAACAGTCAGGGATTCCAGGGATGGTAATACTCGTAGGGATTGATGAGGCTGGTTTCGGGCCGATTCTGGGGCCGTTAGTAGTATCGTCGAGCACCTTTTCGCTTCCGCATCATCTCCTGACCCTGGATTCGACAGGCTCACCACAGGCAGATTTGTGGCAGGTCTTGAAAAAAAGTGCGGCCAACAAACGAAAGCATCTTGCGGGTCGGCTGCTTATCGCCGACAGCAAAAAAGCCCATAGCAAATCGCTCGGCATCAAACACCTTCAACGAACCGTCCTGGCGTGCCTTAAATGCCTCGGCAAAGAGCCATCTACTCTAACCGAACTTCTGACGCTTCTGTGCCCAGATTATCTCGAACAGTTAAGTGAGTATCCCTGGTATAAAAAAGTTGATAGTCAGATACTCTCTGCCGACAAGGCTGACATATCGCTCGTTTCGCAAGTTCTGTCCGATGACCTGTCTTCAAACGGCATTGAATTGCTGGAGCTAAAAAGCCGCTGTCTGGACGTCGCCTACTATAATAAAATGGTTACAGCCGTAAAAAATAAAGCCAACGTGCTTTTTACAGCTACGTCACAACTCATAAAGAACGCCTTCGATAATTTAGAAGGTGATGATTTGCAGATTATGATTGACCGGCAGGGCGGCCGAGTTCGCTACCGGAAAATGCTTCAGCTGATGTTTCCTGATATGAAATTGAAGATTCTCCGCGAGAGCCAGCAGAACAGCAGCTATGAATTGCAGGCCAACAGCAAACTCATGCGTTTGCACTTTATTGTCCGCGCAGATGACCGATATTTACCGGTGTCGCTGGCATCGATGGTCAGCAAGTACCTGCGGGAGCTTTTGGTTTACAATATAAACCGCTACTTTGCCGGCTTCGGCGCCGATTTGAAACCCACCGCAGGATACTGGAAGGACGGCTTGCGTTTTATCCAGGAGGTAAAGACAAATCTTCCTCACGTCAAATATGATGATAACCAGCTAATCCGCTGCCGATGACGTTTTTAAGCCACAGATTTCACAGATTGCAGAGGTTTATTTTTTTTAGCCACTTTTTCAAACGGATAGCTGATTGCCGCAACATATAAGGCAACCGCACAGCTTATTATGCTCGTTGCTAAAAACCAAGTTTTCGACCCTGTATAATTGGCAGACAGCATAACGAGTGGAGTGCCTGCTGCGACAAGAACTATCAGGATAAATGCCAGAACCGTTGCTACAACTGAACGAAACTTGGGTGCCATCCACATCCCACCAACTATAAAGCCAATAGGAAACAAAATGGCACTCAAAAGGTCCCAGAGCCAACTGCTTGCAGTTTCACTTGCAATTTCAATCTCGATGCCAAAGATTGATATGGTGTTCCAAAGATATGCTAACAAATGTGCTAACAGTTGGCTTACCATTACGCCAACTATCGCAGTCGGAAGAACCAATAGCCAACGGAGAATTGATTTCGTTTTCATCTCTTCTTCTCCTCAAAAAATTCTTAATGGTTTTCGCTTGTTAGGTGCTTTAGCTCCCTCCAAAGCTGGGATACATTATACACTTTTTGACGCTAAAATGCAAGAACTTTTCGTGCAGGTGGTTGTCTTAAGGTGCAAGGGTGTACTCGATAATACCTAAATGAGAAAAATTTTTACAAAAATTGAAAATTGCGCTACTTTTTTGGGTGTTTCGGCCTAATCATTATGGGTAGTAATGCTACTCTAACTATAAATTTTATTTTTTGGGAGATAACATATGAAGCTAACAAAAGACGAAATCGAAACAATCGAAAAAGCGGCTGACTCGCTAGAAAAGTGGGCGGACAACCAATCTTACAATCCTCCATCCGCAACGAAAGTCGAACTTACACCGAGTTGGTACTACAAGAAAGTGATAATGCTGCTACTCGGAAAAACTAACATAGGGTCTAAAGTGGAGAAAAACTTTGCTGAGCTTGACAAACTACATGAAGAATACGGAAGTTGGCGCTCCAAATCTATTACTGGGGATAACGAGGAGGAGTTTACGATACTAGTCGACAGTTTTAAGGGCGCTCTTTATGACCTCACCGACACACTTCGGCAAATCGCTCAGAGCGCCAGAGAAGATTTAGTGTCCGAAACGTCAGCAGAAACACAGCAAAATGCTACTCCTGCTAACCATCTGAATGAATTTCCAGATATAAATCTGCTTATCAGAACCCTACACGAGGACAGAGTAAAGCTGCATAATCTAACACTTGGATTTTCGTGTGTTAATGATATGGACAAACTTTTTATGGTTTTGATAAGGATTGACGAAACTTTACCACTACTAGGCAGAAAAATAGGGATGGATACTAAACCTGAATTTGTCCGCCGAAGTTATGATGAGGCTAAAACTTTAACGAGAGAGGCTTTAATGCTTGTTAGCGGGAAGATATTTGAGAGGGACAATTCAGGGGATACAAATCCCATCCCGCCATCTTTGAGATTTTCGAAGGGTGACTTGACAGGTGATAAATTAGAAAAGTATCATACAGAGCATTCTAAATTTTTTGGTTGTCTTGCTAATCAATGCAATGCTTTAGGATTTTTATTAAATGCACTTTCAAAGACCGAAAAGCCGACAGAAGCCAGCGGCGACAAAGACAAAGCGACACGAGAGTCATCAGAACCAAGGCAGGATACTACTCCTGCTAAACGCCGGTGGATATGGCCCTATGTCAAAACAATACCACGTTGGATTTACTATATTTTGGGTGCTTTGGCAGCACTGCTGACAATTCTTCATTTATTAGGATTGTTATAAAATCTTGATTAGAGTGCTTCGCTCAGGATGACGTGCCCAATCACAACTGCTTCAACTGTTCGGTGAGAAGATTAATGTGTCTGGTCTCTTCCGTGATAATCCTATCGATAGCATCTCCACTGTCAGGGTCGCGGGTGAAATCCTTCAAGCCCTGATAGAAGATGATGGTCTCGTCCGACCTGCTGACGGCATCTTTTAATATCTCCTTTTTACTTTCTCTGCCGGTTAGCCTATTGACAGAGCCAGAGCCAGGCTTGGGGGTAAACCATGTAAGACCGGCCATTACCTGAGGATTCGATAGTACATAATCATCAGGGTCGAAGTGCCCGAACTCGCCGGTCTTCTCAGAATACCTTTGCCTCATCCTTGCCCAGAGCTTTTCATGCCTGGCCCTCCAATTGGCAAGTTTATAAAGCATATCTCGGCAGTCTGAGTCATTGAACAATTCAACCGACTTGAGGTAATACATAGCAGCTTTATGCTCAATCCCCTCTGCTACTCGCAAAATCTCAAAGACATTAAATTTAGTCTCGAGAGCCATCGCCTTACCTTATTAAAAGTTCCGCTGCCTTTTCCTTAACGAACGAAATCTACACATATTATATCGAAAAAAATCTATGGTTTCAATGAAAAAACAAGATAAATTTTGACAGCAGCAGCCCCCAATATCCAAAACCCCCCAAAATTCTTTATTAACAGACCCTTAGGACACCGGCGGCCCGGAGCTTCGAATGCTTGATGGCCAATAAAACATTGTTGGCCTGTGCCAGCGGAAATTCCTCGATGGTCGGGACGAGGGGGATAAGGGAAAGTAGTTGTTGAGAATCGGC
>Ga0315543_1004361_pt1 | contig 11894 bp, 10 predicted proteins | sample SalMarSW160210MG_2_FD_203098 | JGI IMG/M metagenome (GOLD analysis project Ga0315543, IMG submission 203098) | Salt marsh sediment microbial communities from the Plum Island Ecosystem LTER, Massachusetts, United States - Salt Marsh Sediment SW1601-210 ...
ATATGAACGTCAATATTATTACCAAAAAGAGGTAGCCTAACCATGATGGTTAAAATAATGAGCGATTCTAAGAGAATCAAAGAAAAAGCACATTTTTATGTGTCTATATTAGCGGGAGCAGTCCAAACCGCAATTGGTTCGTATAATTAGAAATCCTTTTTTCTGCTAATTTCACATACTCTGGATTAATATCATATCCAATATAATTTCTTTTGTCTTTTATGGCTGACAAACAGGTCATTCCACTTCCAACAAAAGGATCTAAAACAACATCACCCTTAAAACTATATAACTGAATCAGCCGATGAGGTAGTTCTTCCGGAAAAGGTGCAGGGTGTCCGATTTGTCTTGCTGAAACTGCTGAAAATGTCCATATACTTTTCGTCAATTCTAAAAACTCTTCTTTTTTTATCGTATTCTCTTTATCTTTTTTCTTTCTTGAAAACGTATCTTTGGAAAAGATCAAAATATATTCGTGAATATCTCGTAAAACAGGATTTGCAGCAGAAAGCCAACTTCCCCATGCAGTGGAGGGGCTAGCACTTGAAGCTTTGTTCCAAATTATTTCACCACGCATTAGATAGCCAATTTTTTGCATAGCTTCTATAATATAACTATGGAGAGGTATGTAAGGTTTTCTTCCAAGATTGGCAATATTGATACATGCACGTCCACCAGGTACTAAAACACGATATGTCTCTCTCCAAATAGTATTTAGTAATTCTAAATATTCTTTAAGGCTTAAATTATTATCATATTCTTTAGACACATTGTATGGCGGAGATGTGATCATTAAATGGATACTATTATCAGGCAGTTCATCCATTTTTTCACTGGATTTACAAAAAATTTTATTGAGATTCTTTTTAGGAATTTCGTTCTCAATATATTTTACTTTCTTCCCATTACATAAGCCATCATACAATCTGCTTTTATAAAATTTGGTGGAATCGTGATTAATACGTCCCGGAGTTCCAAATGAACTTGTCTCTGTGCCATTTCGCTTTTCTTTGTATGTATTATTTGCCATTTTATCTCCTTATAAGTAATAAAAATTTTTTTGCTTTTGTTTCAAAATCTGGTTCCCTGTTTGCAATTTCAATTATTCGTCCTAACTCTTTTCTTGACTTCATACCAGAAACAAACTCTCTCTTTTCAGATAATAGATTATGGAGATTCTGGTTTAACTCATCATATGAATCCATTCTAATAAAACCACTATCAGGCGTTTGTTTGAGGTTATTCCCATTGTTATCTAAAGGATTCGGGTTTACGGACCAAAATCCTTGAATTATTCCAGCATTATAAAGATGGTCAACTTTAGAAATATAACTCTCAGTAATTGGAGTATTTCCAAGAATAATAATAGGTATTCGAGAAGCACTGTAACCAGAAACACGAATATTAATGCTCTTGCCAATTGCTTTTAACATTGAATCTGAACGAAGTAGTCCAGGAGTACCTTTATGGGTCTTAAAGTCACCCAAACAAATCAATTGCCTGTCCCTTAACTCCCAATTCCATACAATTGACATCTTCACCTCAAAAATTACTGTTATGTCTTTCGCATTTTGTTCTCTATGTTTCTTTTTGGAAAATACAACATCAGCAGGAGATTAGGGAGTAAGACCAATTTCATTACAAATAGCACCTTGAATAGCATAAAGTCCCTTAGTGCGTGCAAATTCTTGAAGCAAATCTACTGAGTATTTTTCAGTAAAATTACCAATTAGAGCATTTCTACTTTGTAATGTTGATTTTTTGCCTTTGTATGACTTTGGCCAATAGGAATAATAGCGGGAATCATCACCTAAATAAAAAAGTTGCTCAGGTGTTGCGAACTTTCGTGCTTTATTGAAAAATTCAATCTCTTTATCTTTTGTCCATAAATCAGGCATAAATTCCTCCTCTTTTTATAAATATTGCAGTTGTTCCGGAAAAGAGATCACAAAAAATCGAGTAATTTGCTCGGACAACCATAATATCTAATATGTATTTCCTCTATTAAATTTTTCTTATTACACCTTTTATTTTACCAATTATTCTAACCTGATTTTCATTGGGTTTAATAATTATTGGTTCCATTGTATCATTTTCAGGTTGTAGCCTTATTCTATTTTTTTCTTTATAGAATCTTTTCACTGTTGCTTCATCTTCAATAAGTGCGACTACTATATCACCTTGTTCAGCATCTTGTTGTTGAGAGGCTATTACATAATCTCCATTTAAGATGCCAGCATTAATCATACTATCACCCTTAACTCTTAAAGCAAAAATTCCGTTAGAATTTTTTATGATTGATTTATCAATAACGATATTTCCTTCTATATTTTCCTGAGCAAAAATTGGTCTACCTGCTGAGATCTCTCCGACTATAGGTATTTCGATTGCGTTATTTTTACTATTTTCATTTGATGTGGCATGACCTAAAACTTCAATACCTCTTGCTTTATGTGCACGGCGAGAAATATAGCCTTTTCGCTCGAGTGCTTCAAGATGATCTTTAACAGCATTGGGAGATTTAAAAGAAAATTTCTCTTGAATCTCAGGAATAGAGGGAGGGTATCCATATTTTTCTTTATTTAATATTATAAACCTTAATATTTCACCTTGACGTTTTGTAAGAATTAAGTTTTTCATATGTTCCGCCTTTAATTGGTTATGTCAAAATAATACTATAAATATTTACAGTTGTCAAATATAATTTGCAAATTGTATATATAAGTCTTTTTTTAATAGTTTATTTGTCATTCAAATATAATTATTATCCCCTCTTCTTTCCATTCCTGCCATTCGAGATTGGTTATTTCGGGTAATTGGGTGAGGTCTGGCAGTTCTTTGAATCCTCCCAATTCATCTCTTGAGGTGATAATTTTCCGGGCGAGAGGTTCGCTTATTTGTAAGATGCTGGTAAGTTAATATGGGCACGATGCATTGCCCCTTTTCGTAGACAGGCGAGACGCCCGTCCTACCTTGTTATATATCACATTTTTTACATTCGACAAAGGGTTGTGGAAATCCTTCTTTTTTAGGAAAAATATTTGGGATCAAGAAAATTTAGCCCGTTTTCCTTTTGATTCACCGATCATCATAAAAGGGGGACAGGCTTTACTTTTTACTTAGCATAAATGTGGGGAAATAAAAGCAGTCCCCCTTTTAATGCATAAATGCGGGAATACAAAAGAAGAGCGTCCACTCATATTTTGAAAAGCTATATTTATTTGATATATAAACTTATTATGTGTATAATCAAAAAGTGTGTTTTGCTTACAGCTTGTTACATTTACTCAATTAACACTCACTTAACTCATCATTGTCTAAAGCCAGGGAGGTGATTCTATCGTTCTATTTTTACATTTTATCTTAGATTTGTAATAGAGATTATTCTAATATTCGTTTTAGTTTTAGTTAAAAAAAGATATAAAGAAAGGAATATATTCATGTCTGAAACAATGAAAATTGAAAAATTAAAGAATTATGGTATCCCCTCTTATATTATAAATATCTTGAAAAAAAATTACTCAAATCACTTATTTCCGTTACAGGAGGATGCGGTAAAAAAATTCGGGATTTTAGATTATGGGGAAAATGAGATTCACCCTCACCCTGCCCTCTCCCCTCAAGGGCGAGGGAAAAAAGAAGGAGGAAATGACAGAGATAAAAATCTTCTGGTTATAGCCCCAACCTCCTCAGGGAAAACCTTCATCGGAGAAATGGCTGCAATCGCTCAAGTCATTCACCTTCATAAAATCATCTATTTAGTTCCTTTAAGAGCACTGGCTGATGAAAAATATAGGCACTTTAAAAATCTCTACAGAGATTGTGGAATAGATATAGTCATCTCTACCCGTGACCGTAAAGAAGATGACCATCATATCATCTCCGGAGATTATGATGTTGCGGTTATAGCCTATGAGAAATTTTATTACTTTTGTTTGATGTGTCCTCATTTTTTAGATATTGTTTCTTTAGTCATCATCGATGAGATGCAGTTAATTAATGATTCAAAATGGGGTCCTCTGCTGGAAGATATTGTAGACCATATCGATAGAAAGAATAAAAATATTAAAATCATCGCCCTTTCTGCTTTTATTGAAGAACAAGAAGCTCTCTTAAGGTGGTTTCCCGCCAGAACCCTTATTTCCTATCAGCGTCCGGTGGAACTGCGAAAAGGCATAGTAAGAGGTGGTGTCTTTAAATATATTACTTCTAATAAGAAGGAAAATTGCAAAAAAGAAGTATTTTTTAAACCGGAGGCAGTTCGTGAAAATTGTTTTGAGGATTATTTGTTAGAGACAGTCAGGTATCTAGTAAAACAGGGAGAATCGGTCTTGATATTTTTTGCAACCTGTGATGAGACACAAAAATGGGCTAAGTGGCTTGCTTCTCAATTAGAAAGCCCTTCCGCTTCTTCGGCATTAAAAGAACTGGAGGAAATGGAAGATACTTTATCCCGTGATGAATTGAGAAGGACATTGGAAAAAGGGATTGCCCATTATAATCAAAACCTATCATGGGAAGAAAGAAATTTGATTGAGACTTATCTCAAAGAGGGAGAAATAAAGGTTATCTGTGCTACTAATATCATGGCAATGGGTAGCAATCTTCATTTTAATAATGTGATTATTGCCCTGGATAAAGTATGTAATGATGAAGGAAATTACCCTCCTAATTATCGAACCAGCCTCACCTTTGCCGCTATTGAAAATATGGGTGGAAGAGCCGGAATATTAAATATAGAAGAAATGAGAAAAGACGGTAATTCTTTTAATTTTCAGAACAGGCAGGAGTTTGGAAGGGTCATTTTTTTGGCTCATTCCCTACTCTTTCAGACCGTTTATAAGAATATTTATTTTAAATTTTTGAAAGATAATAATTACAATCATAAAGCAAATAAGCAGTTAATAAATATAGACAATGATTTGCCTACTTATCTTTTGAGATTAGTGGTAAATGAAGATATTAAGCAGGAAGAGTTGAAAAGTTATTTTAAGAAAGAAGAATTTGTTTTCCTAAGAAATCAGAGTAGATCTGATTATGAAAATTTTCTTTCCGGTTACTGGCAGTTTGCTTTTAATAAGGTAAATATCGATAAAAAAATAGAAAAATGCCTGAATATTTTAAAAGGAAACCGATTGATTAGGATGAATAGAAATGGTGTTTTATCTACCACCGATAACGGTATTTTAATAGCTGCCAAAAGAATTAAAGTAGAAACTTTTTTGTTTTTTAAATCCTGGTTGAAATATTGTAAAAATGGAGATATTAGTATTCTGGAGATTCTTTTTCTACTAGCTTTAAGCCCTGATGGTAAAGCATTGCCTATCTCCTTTTCTCAAGCTATTAGAGATGACTATAAAAAAGGAATTTATCAATGCGGTCATAGAAAAAATTGCTGGAATAAACTCTTGCGTCTGATCTTCGAACAGGAAGATGAAGATAAGAAACTTTTTCGAGATAAAATTCTAATGAAAAATGAGAAAGAAGAAATCAACTCTTTAGAAGATTATATCACCTGTAAGAAGACTCATTTATTATATGATTGGATGGAGGGAAAAAAGAGTGTTAAGACCATTGAGGAGGAATATAATCTTTACAGGGGTTGTATCTATAGATTGGGGGAAGGTTTTTCCTGGTTAGCCGATAGTCTGTCAGCGATAGCAGAAAGCGTAGACTGGGAGAAAAAAATAAATAAAGATTTGAATAAAATAAGGATGTTATCCAACAGATTAGTAGAAGGAGTACAGGAAGAAGGAATAAATTTGGCCCTGCTATATATACCCGGTTTAAGTCGACATTACATTGGAAGGTTGGAGGGGGCGGGATATGGGGATGAGAATTCTTTGAGGGATGCGAGTGGGGTCGAGTTGGGTAAATTGATTCCGAAAAGATTAGTTCAAAGAATTCAGAAAAAAATGAAAGAAGATAATAATCATCTGAAAATGCTAAAGGCAAAATGGATAGTTCAAGATGAAAAATTGAAGGCTTTTAAGAAAGTGCCAGAAGAATGTGGTATTAGTATTAGCGAACGGCAACTAGCAACTGCTTTACCTGTCACATTATTGGAACCTTTATTAGAAATCTCACAGCGGCGCCCGGATAGAATTATCTTTATGGGGAAAGAAGCAAAAATTACGGCTAAGGGGTTTTCGCTGCTCTATTTCTTGGCTCAACATAAACAAGAAGTTGTAAGTTATAATAGTATATTAGATGAGCTCTGGAAAGATGAAAAGGATGCCATCTTATCCGCCATGCTCTGGGCAGAGGAAGAGCTGGGGATAGGAAATGGTAGCCAAAAATGGGAGATAGCCTGGAAGAAGTTAATAGAGATACTGGCAGTCAAGAATATTAAATTAAGAAAGCCTGAAGAGAAAGTGGTAAAGACTATGATGGAAGCCAATGTGGGAAAGATTAATAAACAGACATATGATATCTTATCAAAGAGAAAATTATTGAAAGACAAAGGACCTTCTCAGCAGTCTTTGCCAACTAAATAATCTACCGTAGGACAGGTGCCTCGCCTGTTTTTGTATCACCCCCACCTTAATCCTCCCCCCTCAAGGGGGAGGAGATTGTAAAAGGAGTTAGTGCACATGCAAATGCTAAATAGTACCAACAATATAAATATCGCTCCCCACTTCAACTTATCCGAGTTTGCCTGTCCCTGCTGTAATCTGGTTATGCTTCATCCCAAGCTGCTTGGAAAATTAGTGGAATTAAGGAATATTTTGGAAAGACCGGTGTATATTACCTCCGGATACCGTTGTCCAAGATATAATCAAAAAATTGGAGGAGTAGTAAACAGTTACCACTGTATCGGACTAGCAGCAGATATAAAAGTAAAAGATATCAACTTGATAGAACTTTTAGAAATATGTGAGAATATAGATTTTACCGGAATCGGATTCTATGAGAAGAAGAACTTCCTCCACTTGGATGTCCGGCCAACCAAACGCAGCCGCTGGAGGGAATGAGAAAGGAGTGAAGTAATGGATGTTAAAACATTATCTGAAGTAATTGCTAACCAGGGGTTTCCTATCGCCTTATCGATACTCTTAATCTTTCGCATTGATAGGTTTATGCAGGAAATCGTATTAGCTCAGAAAGAGGGTTATCGGCAGATACTGGAAAACACCAAAGAGATACACAATACAATCACAAGTTTAAACCAGCAAAATCGAGAGTATTACTCTCTTCACTTTTCGGAAGTGCAGAAAGAACTGGTAGGAGTAAAAGTAGAGTTGGGGAAAATTGAATAAAAAAACAACAGAAAAAGGGTAAGCTATAAAAAAGTCATCTTATGTAGCTTACCCTTTTTCTGTTCTCAAACCATATTTTGATATTCTCAAAAAAAAATAGGATCTATCCTATTTATCTAATTTAAAAGTAAAATATTAATTATCTAAGAAAATGGGATGTGTCCCTATCTATTCCCTAAATATTTAAAATAAGTACATATCCTATTTTTCTATGGTTCAGCTTTACATTTTACGATGTCTTCCTTTAGGATGTCTACCTATAATAATACCTAAAGTTTCAACCATCCGGTTAAAAACTCCCCAGACCCTATAGGTTTTCCGCTAAAAGTTACCGAATTATTGACTTGGTACACCTTCCCTATTTATCTAATATAACTGAGAAACGATTTGCATTTACCATATAAAAGGTATTAATTTATACCTTACTAATTCTGAATATTCGGCATAGCCCTTTAATTCTTTTTTTAAAGTTTTATCTTCCAAATAAGTTCTTATAATAAGTAAAATGGTTATAATAACTGAAAAGCTTAGGGTCCATAATGAACCAAGTACCAATGGAATGGCAAGAAACATGATAATATATCCCACATATCCGGGATGTCTAACCAATTTATATGGTCCGGAAGTTGCAACCTGGTGATTGCGGTCTGTTTGCAGTCTGACCATGGTTGAGAAAAACTTATTTGATATCATTGCCCAGGTAAATAGCATGGAACCTAAAAACAGCAATATTAATCCGGAAATATTGAACAAGATAGGAAGCTCCTGCGTCCAATGAAAACGATAATCCAGTCCAGAAAAAAGAAATATACAAAGTGTCGGTATGATATTTAAAGAAGTTATAATTTTATCCCATTCTTTTACATCCTCTTTCTTTTTCCCCCGTTCTTCAATTAATTCTGCCGGTATTACCATTGAATTAATTATTAACATGACAACACTAAGGAATAAAAATATCCACGCCCATGACCAATAGATGTTCCAGGCCGCAATAAACAAAATGACGCCTTGAATAATTAATATAAACCAAACTTGAAAAATTCTTCTCATTATATTTTTATTCATATTGTTTTCCTTATGAAGCCTGAACCCCCCTTTCATCTCTTGGATTCTGCAGTCCCCTGTCCCATCAATTCAATCTCAAAAAGTTTTGGCCAAAATTTTCCAGTCACAAACAACCGACTATTCTTTACGTCATAGGCAATACCGTTAAGAACATCAACTGTCTCACTATCGTCTTTTAGACTTAAAATGCCTTTCAGGTCTATCCAACCAACTACCTGACCGGTTAGAGGATCAATCCTGGCGATACGTTCTGTCCGCCATATATTGGCATAGATTTCCCCTTGAATATATTCTAATTCATTGATTCTGATCACGGGAATATTGTTTGCGGAAACTTCAATCTGACCAATTTCCTCAAAAGTTTCAGGATTTAAGAAATGTAATGTTTCTGTACCATCACTCATAATTAAATGCTTTCCATCATGTGTAATACCCCAACCCTCATCCGGATAATTAAACTCTTGTAGTAATTTAAAACTGTATTTATCATAGACAAAACCGATATGAGATTGCCAGGTCAACTGGATAATCTTATTCCCATAAACGGTCACCCCCTCACCAAAAAATTGAGGTAGTAGTTCACAAATTTGTAAGATTTCTCCAGTTTCTAATTTCACTCTACGTAAGGTGGAATATCCATGAAGACCTGTTCCTTCATATAAAACACCATCTTCAAATACCAATCCTTCTGTGAAAGCACTCTGGTCATGAGGATAAGTATTGACAACCTTATAGATATAAACCGGAATAACATTAGAATTGGTGGAAGGCTCTAGATTCGAGTAACGATAAATAAAAAAAACTCCTGTTAATACCAAGAGCCCGATAACCAATATTTTGAAAAATCGATTCATGATAATTTCCTTATCAGCCTATCGCCAATAGCCCTTCAACAAAAGGCCAATTATTAAAAATTAAATCTCAAAGTCTATATTTGATAAACTGTGATAAAAATTACCCCACATCCCTGTAAAACATAATACAGTCTTATGCTTATGGGGTCCATTATGGGGTCAGGTCTTGCAATATCACTTTTCATCTTCTCCCTCGATTTTTTTAATTAAAATAGGATAACACATCCTATTTTTTCTATACTTTAGCTTTTTATTTTACGAGGTCTTCCTTTAGGACGTCTATTTATAGTAATACCTAAAACCTCCCATCCGGTTAAGAAACCCCTCAGATCCTATGGTTTTTCCGCTAAAAGTTACCGAATTATTGACCTGGCACACCTTCCCTATTTATCTAATGTCAAATGTTGATACCCCACCATTCCCTATTATTTATTTTTTGGCAATTCAAATGCCTGATGAAGTTTCATTGCCTTAACCTTACCCGTATCATCTTTTTCGAAAGACACTGAAGTTTTATCATCAATAGTAAAATACCACTTACCCTGGTTATCAGGTGGCCTTAACTCAATAATAATTTTATTCGGCATTTCCAGTGCTAAGTGATCATTTTGCATTAGCAAAGTCATCTCTACATTTCCTACGGGAAGTACATACTTACCAAGGTAGGGAACAAACTCTTCAGGGATATCCTCAAACGTTCCTTCTGACTGTATATCTTTCCTGGGAATTTCAGTTGTTTGATGCATTTTCATCCCTGTGACTCTACTCTCATCATCAATCTCAAAAGAAACCGCCACCGTGTGGGTTATGGTAAAATACCACAACCCTTCTTCATCTGGTTCGTTGAGTTCAAAGACCATTTGACCGGGGACATCAACGGCAAGGTGGCCATTCTGTATCAATACAATAAACTCTTTATCAATAAATTGACCAAAGTTTGCTATGTATTTTCCAAGATAAGGTTCGTATTCCTTTGGTACTTCTATTACCATCTCTTCAAATCTTTTTCGTAATTCATTTACCTTATCTAAAGCTTTTTGTACACATTCTGCAGTATAATCATCCAGTACTTTAGCCGCACTATTATCCTCTCCGGCTTTTCTTAATTCAACCACCCTCTTAACTACATTAGGAATTCCAGATTCAAAAGCTTTCTCCAGAAGATCAAATTCAGCCCTCACTACCGGATTCCTCTCCTCATAATTAATACGAACTTTATCACAGAGATCCCTGAACAACCACCAGTATGACTCGGAAGAGAATTCATCTGCTTTCACTTTACTGGGCCAATCTATCATTTTTCCATAAGTACCTGCTTTCGATACTATTTCGGGTAATTTACTTCCGTGTATGAAAAAAGGAACATAACAACTGTTACTCGGAGTTGCAGGACACCACCAGAAAACGGGAATTTCCTCAGTGGTCTTGGGTAGTATTGCTATACCGGAACTGGCTGTTTGGTCTAAATCAATACTTGGAGTTGATGAACGGTCCCTGGCTATTTGCTTCATCCAATCAAGAGTAATATCTCCCTCTTTTTCTATCAATAGATTACGAGAACACATTGCCCTTTCGAGTGCATTCATACGTTTTTCTTTGCTTGCAGTTGTATCATCCGAGTAGGCCTCGGTAAAATCAAATACATCTATTTTATCTCTTGGCCACCAACCTTTTTCAGTGGAATGATCCACAAGTTCGGAAGAAGCGAGATCCCAATCTGTTTCTATGCTTAGAGTATTGGAAATAGATGTAATGCCAGTTGAAAATCTTTTCGCAACCCAATGATTACCTGCGGTCTCAAGAACCCAGGCTTCATTAGGGTCAGTTATTATATAAGAATTATGATATCCGCCAGCGATAACACTAATAGTAGGGATACCGGAACCAAACTGTCCATGCTTCTCGGTAAGACCAGCTATCACTTTGAGAGCCTCGTAAGCTGTTTTACCTCTTTCCAGACCTAATCTGACTAAATCCATTCCGGTAGGACCATATTTCTGTTCTTTCCCTTCTATATAGGCAGCTATCTCTTCGGTAAAAACTTTGGTCCAAATTCCCTCATTCCCTATTACCACACTATATTCATTTATTCCTTCTTCATACCCCCAACACCAATAGGGACTTGAACCCATAGTTGCATAAGTTTCTTCAACCTGGGGAACAGTTAACCGTCCAAGGTTCAATTTTGAACCAACCGGCCAAGTTTTCCGAGGATAGAACATAAGTGGCTGACAATCAAAAAGTGGCCTGTCACTATTTTTTCCAAATATCGTAAAGCCATTTTCGGTTGCATCTGGTAAGGCAATCCAGGTATCACAGGCATTTATTAAAATTACTGATATGTTTAGTATAAAAACAAAAATTATTGCCAACACGCTTATTTTTTTAATAATAGTCATTATTTTGTCCTCCTTTAATTGCTATAATATGAGTACAGATATCTATACATCAACTATCTTCTTAGGATTTCATGTCCCTTGTATATTAATAGTAACTTATTATTTATCAAGAAAAGATGTTAATATGATACTGGATGAGTTTGTAGTTGGTTAAGGCCGTTGTGTCCCTGGAGCAATCATCATTTTGATGATTAGCTCGTAATTATAGATGGGCCGCCCTCCTACAATCTTGGACAGTATCAGAAGCGAAATATAAAAATATTTCAGCTTGTATTGATACAAGGTAAAGTTATAGAAGGGCGACCATGCAAACTCTC
>Ga0315543_1004363_pt1 | contig 11892 bp, 9 predicted proteins | sample SalMarSW160210MG_2_FD_203098 | JGI IMG/M metagenome (GOLD analysis project Ga0315543, IMG submission 203098) | Salt marsh sediment microbial communities from the Plum Island Ecosystem LTER, Massachusetts, United States - Salt Marsh Sediment SW1601-210 ...
ATACTGGTAAGCCATTGCATAATGCACTCGTGTGGCAGGATACCAGAACACGCGAGATATGCCAGGGTATGGCAGATAAAGGATTTGAAGAAATCCTGAAGGAGAAAACCGGGCTCGTCATAAGTACGTATTTCTCTGGACCAAAAATAAGATGGATATTGGAGAACGTGCCAGAGGCAAAGGAAAAGCCCGGGAGTGGCAACGCCATATTTGGGAACATAGATACATGGATAATCTGGAACCTGACTGGTGGCCCTGATGGCGGTGCCCCTGTAACAGACTACACCAATGCTTCACGGACGATGCTAATGGATCTGAAAACTCTGGATTGGGATGATGAACTTCTGAAGGAAATGAATATTCCCAGAGAGATGATGCCAGATATCAGACCATCCAGTGACAAGAATATCTATGGCTATACAAACAAGGACGGACCATTCAGCGCCGAGATCCCGGTATGTGGTGACCTTGGTGATCAGCAGGCCGCATTGTTCGGTCAAACGTGCTTTGAGGTCGGCGAAACAAAAAATACCTATGGCACAGGTTGTTTCCTTCTACAGAATACCGGAGCTACACCGATAAAATCAAAGAGCGGTCTCCTCACTACGATTGCTTATGGATTGGAAGAAGGTAAGGCAACTTATGCTCTGGAAGGGTCAATCGCCATAACGGGTGCAGCCATCCAATGGTTGCGCGACAACCTGGGTTTGATCAAAAGTGCTCCAGAAACGGAGGAGATTGCGCAGTCTGTTGAAGATACCGGGGGAATCTACTTTGTCCCTGCTTTTTCGGGGCTATTTGCACCTTACTGGGATATGTACGCAAGAGGTGTTATTGTCGGTCTGACCAGGTTCATAAGAAAGGAACATATCGTAAGAGCAACCCTCGAAGCCATTTGTTATCAGACAAGAGATGTAGTAGATGCCATGTGTGCAGATTCTGGTATCAAGCTCACCACTATGAAAGTTGATGGTGGTGCGAGCAGAAACAATTTCTTGATGCAGTTACAGTCAAATATACTCGGTGTTACCTGTATAAGACCTTCCATCGAAGAGACAACGGCACTCGGCTCTGCTTATTGTGCCGGTCTTGCTGCCGGTTTATGGAATAACCTGAGCGAACTCAAAAAGAACTGGAGGATGGATAGGAAATTTGAACCGCAATGGGACGAAGAAAAAAGACGAAAACAATATAGAGGGTGGCAAAAGGCAGTCGAACGCACCAGAAACTGGGACGAGAATCGATGGGTATGAATGCAGACGTTGTAGTGATTGGTGCTGGCATTACAGGCGCCGCCGTGGCAAGAGGATTGTCAAGATACAGCCTGGATATAATTTTGGTTGAGAAAGAGGCTGATTTTTGCTTTGGTACGACTGCAGCAAATACCGGGACTATACATGCAGGATACCACGATCTACCTGGAACGCTGAAATCGAGGCTTTGTGTAAGGGGTAACGCGCTGTATGAACAACTTTGCAAGGAATTAGGGGTCGAATTCGAACGGAATGGATCCTTGGTTGTTGCATTAAATACCGACGACTTGAAAATCCTGGAAGAACTTAACAAAAGCGGAATAACAAATGGGGTACGGGGGCTAAGAATTATTGGAGAAGATGAATTGCACGAGATGGAGCCAAATTTGACACAAAATGCCATTGGCGCGCTTTATGCTCCAACCGCGGGAATAGTTTCACCTTACGAAATGGCCATCGCTCTCTGCGAAAATGCCATCCATAACGGCGTTACAGCTTTACTTGAAGCCAGGGTTGAAGCATTAGAAAAGGAGAATAACAGGATCAAACGTGTGATAACCACTCAAGGGACGATAGAAACAAAATTCGTGGTTAATGCGTCTGGACTTTATGCAGACGACATATCACGAATGGTCGGCATAGATGATTTTCATATATATCCCAGAAAAGGTGAGTACTTCATCTTTGATAAAGAAGTTGGTTGTTTGGTTAATCGACCGGTATTTCCAACCCCAACACCCATCAGCAAGGGCATAACGGTGAGCAAAACAATCGATGGGAATACCATGATAGGGCCTAATGCACAGAATTTGAATATAGAATACAAGTACGAGGAAGCCAGAGCTGCAACTACAAACGAAGGGTTAACAGAAGTACTACAGGCGGCGTCCAGGCTGGTTCCCAACCTTCCAGAAGCAATGACTATCACAAATTTTGCTGGCTTGAGAGCAACATCAAACACCAGGGATTTTATTATCCGTTCTTATCAAGATATAAAGGGGGTTATAAACGTTGCCGGAATTAGCTCTCCGGGATTAACTGCTGCACCGGCAATCGCAGAGCTGGTAATACAGATACTGGAATATGAGGGCCTCGAATTGAAGCCGAAAAAGGAATTCCATCCAATCAGAGAAAAGCCAATAAGGTTTACACACCTTTCCCCCGAGGAAAAAGATGCACTCATTGCTAAAGATCCAAGATATGGCCATATCGTTTGTAGGTGCGAGAATGTAACAGAAGGCGAAATAGTCGATGCTACCAAACGTGGAGCCCGTACTATGGATGGAATCAAATACAGAACCCGTTGTGGCATGGGAAGATGCCAGGGTGGATTCTGTGGTCCCAGGGTAGCAGCAATCCTCGCAAGGGAATTGAGCATTCCTTTAGAACAAGTAACAAAGGATGGAGACGAGTCAAACTTGGTTGTAGGGAAAACTAAAAGTTTGCTGAAAGAGAAATTAAATGTTTAGGCCCGGAGTATGCGTGACATCATAAAATTTTCCTGCTGCGAACGGCATAGGTTCTTCACTAAGAAAGAGCATGTGCCGCTACGGTCATAAAGCACATCGCGAAATTCCAGAGGCAAACTCCAAAGATTCCTAAAGATAATGGGATCAAGAGTTTTTCCTTCTTACAGAAATAAAGCCCAGCAACTATCGCCACCGCTATAAGTCCTTTTACAACCATATTACCCCAGAGCATCCCTATAGGGTTTAACTCCACAGCCCCCATTCCTAGAGCCTCCTTTGTCAGGTAGGCATCAATTATATTTAAGAGTATAAAACCTACTCCTATGTGCATAGCTTAACCGTAACCCCCCTGTTCTTGTAGTTGTCGCTGGTTACCACGCCTTCTTAGTCAAACAAAAAACCCGACCTCTTGATGAGGTCGGGTTCGCTATTGGCTCCACAAAGCCCAAGCGCCCAGTTATAGGCTATGCTTCATCGCCCCCTCGGCTAAACACTTGCTAACTTCATTTTCCCATACAGGACGGGTGAAGTCAACCGCATTATCTTCACTTAACCTCACTTAACCTCCAAATGCCAAGAAAATAACCCTTGTTACAATATGGTCGGAAGGATTTCAATGGGATTTGAGCGATTTTGGGATAATTGCGCGCCTCCAATGAGTGAGACACAGCCAATCAAGACAATAGAGTTCAACCTTACCTTGGCCAAATTGCGCAGGGCTACTGGTCCTGCTCGGCTATCCTCGAGGCCGTATCATACACCTTTCTCTGGAATGGCCATGATTATGAAGTTCTTATTTACGTTTAGGAAGGGAGTCTTATACAGCAGCTTACCTTCCGACAGGGAGTACACCCTGCCATTGGTAATCGGTATGAAACCGTGCCTTATCTCAGCGTTCATATAATCCGTAAACCTGCTGTCTACCGGCACATAAACCTCCCCTTCTATCTTATGTTGTTGCGTGTAGGTCACAGCCTTTACTTTGTTCACCTCTACCTTTAATGCCATAACTAGCCTCCTTATTGTTTTTGATTAAATTATACCAGTCTTATACGACTGTCAAGAGGCAAACTTCGGAGATTTAACAATACTTGCCCTTCGTGTTCAGTAATAAATCTAGGCGCCACGTCAAGAGTTCGTTTACTGGCAATCATGTGGAGAAGAATTCCCACCACTTGGTTAGGCTTTGGTAGCCGCTGAGTGCATAGAGGGAAAGCCTTGATATGGTGCTGAGATACACAAGGTCAGTGAAGTTTGAGGATAACTTGAGGCTTCGTCGGATGATTGAGGCTATCTCTAACGGTTAATAGACCACCAATAACGAATATCAAGATGTGGAACATTTCCTGCAACAGCTAGAGAGTCTGATGAGTAAGTATAAGGTAAAGCGAACCGCAAAGCGAGAACGCCGAACTACTCCAAAGTAACACTCTCTGCATTAGCCAGTGGCGGACACTATCTCCCATTCTTCGAGCCATCGAAGAAATTGTTAAGCACAATATCTTTGACATGGCTGGAGCCGACAGCTACAATTGAAATCGCTGGGGATTAGTCTAGTGGTAGGACGACTGACTCTGGATCAGTTAGGCCAGGTTCGAATCCTGGATCCCCAGCCAGAGAAAGGTTAAGGAGGTGAAAAGTGGCGAAGGTAAAGGTACCAATGAAGGCTACAACCCAACAGAAAGGTAAACGAGCTGAATTCCTGGTTTTTGGTGAGCTAGTTAAGAGAGGAGCTGACATCTATCTCCCCGTTATAGATGTAGGCATTGACGCCATTTCACGGCTGAAAACAGGGACTTATCTAGAGATACAGGTAAAATCAACCGAAGCGGAGAATATGGCAGGGTACTTCAACGTTTCTCATTTAGAACCTAAACGTAACCTATTTATCGTTTGTGTAGATATGAGCGAAAAGAAGATGGAGCAATACAAAAATCCCCAACTGTGGATTCTCCCATCAATGGAGTTTGTCAAATATGCCACCAAGACAAAGGAAGGTTACCGCTTGCCTCTGCCTGAGAAAGATACGAGACATGGCAATATGCCGCGAGAAGAAATCCTAGAACGATACTGTGCTAACAAGCACGATGAAGCATGGAAGGTTCTCATCCCAGGTTCTATAGAAACAGGCTGAACCTATTAAGTAACTTCTGCAGCCTGGGTACTAGATCCTCATCGGCAATTTCAAAAAGCAATTTCTGAAGAGAACCACCTCTGGTCGGCAAGAACCACAGAGGTCTCAACCTGACGTTCGGGAATTGACCAGTATTTTCTCAACAACCGTTCTTTCTCTTCCCAGGAAACCAGCTGAAAACCGTGGTTTTCATAGAAGCGAATTGCCCACAGGGCATCCGCCCAGGTGCCGACTAACAACGGGCGAGTTGCCTGCTGGCGAAGAGAGGATAGTAATTTCCCCCCTATGCCCTGATTTTGTTTAGCCGTGCGAACATAGGCATGTCTGATGAGGGTCACAGCTTGAACATGTTGAATGCCCATCACGCCAACAAGTTCGCCATCCTGTTCATACCCCCAGAACACAACACCCTGGTCTATCTCGTGCTGAAGCTCGTCTTTAGCCATATAGGGCTCTTTCCAGCAGTCCCCGGGGATGACTCCCCTGTATGCCTCGGCGGCATCATTGATAATGGAGTAGATTAGCTCAACCTCGCTGGCATCGCATTGACGAATCATGACCTTCTTGGGTGTCAAAAGCGAATGGCGTATCGCGTCCTACTTCTTCAGCGCATCCAATGCTTGCTGGAACGTCTCATTGGCAGCCCGTACATATGTCTCCAATGGCACAAGTTCGCGACTCACGATGTTGAGAGTTTCGGCGGCCATCTTGCCATCCTTCACTAGCTGACGACCAGCTTCTCTCGCAGCCTCAAAGACATCATCCAGTGCTATGCCCAGCTTCATCATGGGCCTCAGCGCCTCTCCGTGGGGACGCAGTAGTGCCCCGGCGAATTCCATGGCGGCATTCTTGCAAAAGGCCTTCGTGTGAACCAGCAGCGGGTCAAAGTTATCCATCTCCCAGAAGCCAGAGTTGGACACCAGCACCATTTTGCCATGCCTGTATCCCTCACGCAGCAGATGACGACAGTGACCATCTCGTAGTTCGAAAAAGGGCTGCACCAGTGGGATTATTCGGTCCAGCAGGTTCTTCATCGGTCCGGAGATTCCATCTACATAGACCGGAGTGCCAAACACGTAAATATCAGCCTCACGTAACTTCGGATAGAGCATCTGCATGTCATCTTTCTGCCAGCACTCGCCTGGCGTCTTCAGCCAGCAGATAAAATCGCCTCTGCAAGGGTTGATCTTGAGCTTCCTGGTATAGAAGAGCTCAACCTCCGCCCCCACCTCTTTCATTCCCTCAAGGAAAGGATTCAAGATGAGGGCCGTATTCCCCTTGTCCATCTTAGGACTGCAGTTAAATGCTAGCACTTTCATATTCTCCTCCTTGCGCTGTGCGCCGATAGCCCTCCTGGGCTAGCATGACACAGCTAAAAGAAAGTCACCGAAGACAATTTCGTCAAAATGAAATTTTACCACATAAGCGGCTTTCGCTACCAGATGTACTCAATCCCATTTGACTTCAAATGTGGATAACACCACCATCTAAACTTTAGCTGGCTTCAACAACTTGCTTGTATATGAGATAGATCTATTTAATTATACAAATTAAAATCTTGCACGGTCGATACAGTCGATAATATTCTTTATTAGTGTAGTATTTTCAATAAATGATAATTTTAACACAAAAAACTTGACAGCTAATTCTATGTAATGCTAGCATTAAGACTGAATGAGACTAAAGTTGGGGCAAAATGACATTCCCAATAAATGATAATTTTAACGAAAAACGGTTCACAGATAATTGTAATGTAACGCCAAGATTAAAACTGAATGAGACTAATGTTAGGGGTAAAATGAGCGAAAACAAACGGGCTACGGTGCTAACCAGACAGAATATTTTGAACGCTGCTTCCAGAGGGATGGCCCAGAAAGGATTCGAGGGTTCCAAGTTGAACGAGATAGCGCAAGAAGCAGGCGCCACAGAACCAACTATTTATCTGCATTTTAGAGGAAAGGAGAGTCTGCTGTTCTCTGTTGCTGAGGAGCATATGGCCAGATACCTCCTTTTTCTTGACGAACACCAGCAGGGGATCAGCGGCGCCGATAACAAATTACGTAAACTTGTCTGGGCCCACCTGCGATACAGCGATATAAACAGAGAATTTATGAGCCTAGTGCTGTTTGACTGTAGAAACAACCGGAATTTTTATCAATCTGGCGCCTACAAGCTGGTTCGAAAGTATGCTGGAATTCTTTCATCCATTCTTGACGAAGGTATCAGGGAGAAAGTTTTCAGGTCGGACATGAACGTACCGCTGGTTCGGGACATCATTTTTGGTCTCATGGACTACGAGGCGATCCAATATTTTGCAACCGGAGAAAAGCCCAATGCCGTTTTAGACCTGGAAGATATTATGCAACTTCTCGATCAAATGCTATTACGCAAATACCGAATCGAAAACCAGCCTGCGGATAAAAGGCAGCGTATTCTTCAAGCAGCAGTTCAGGCATTTTCCGAGAAAGGGTATGCTAAGGCGACAATTGCGGAGATCGCCCACAAGGCTGGTGTGGCGGACGGAACAGTTTATGAGTATTTCAAAAACAAGGAGGATGTTCTACTCTCCATTGCGGAAGAACGTTTCAGGGAACACCTGGAACAACTTGAACAGACCTTCAGCGGTAACAACCCCCCAAAAAAGCTGTGGCTTTTCGTGCTGAACCATTTTCAGCAGTATCTGGATGATCCGAATTTTGCCGTAGTCTTTTTAACCATGATTCAGTTTAACCGCCGTTTTTATCAATCACGCGCATACAAGAGCCAGTATAACTACGTGGTCGAACTTGAAAAACTGATACAGGGACTCGTCAATGAAGGAAGTACACCGAATATTAACATCAAGGTTTTCAGAAATATGTTTTTAGGAGCATTTAGCCATATGGCACTCCGCTGGTTTGTGATAGACCATGATCGAAATTTTGACAAGGTGGGAGAAATTAAACAGGTTGCTATGTTTCTTTCAGATGCAGTGTCTGCTGGTAATCGCCAAATTTACGGAAAACTATCATAAATGACTTAAAGGGAAGGAATACGATGGCAGTGACGAAACCCAAAAAGGGTGAACACTTGAACGAAAAGATCAGTATTAAGGCGGTGCGTAACATTCGCAGGGGCCAAGAGATTGAGGAGGGGCGGGAGATCTATCGGGCGGGTGTAAAGGTTTGCTTGGAGAGGAATAGCCTGCTGACCGAGTCCTATAAGATGACCGAAGGTGAGCCGCCCGTGATTCGGCAGGCCATGGCACTTGAACATATACTCCTTAATATGACCATATATATCCGTGACTGGGAGAAAATAGTAGGAAATTATGCCTCATCGCCGGATGCAGTCTTCTGGCCCATTGAGCAGAATTGGAAGTCGGTGCACAGGCTGCTCCATGGTGAGGGAAAGGCTCTGGTTGATGACGAGGGCAGAAAGAAACTCGACAGGCTTGTCGAGTATTGGGACGGAAAGACAGTAAGTGATATAAGGAAAAGGGCATTTGCCGGTTCCCCGGATCTTGAAAAATACTGGAAGTATGAAGGTACCATGCTGTGGTCGCAATGGTCGGACCAGGGCGTGCCGAACTATGGCAAAGCAATCACTACCGGCTTTACCGGGATTATCACAGAAGCAGAAGAAAAACTTAAGGAGTTAGGAACAAGCCTTCCTTCTGATTATATTCAGCAGAAAGATTTTCTGGAGGCAGTAATCATTGCCCTGAAAGCATCAATAAAATGGGCTGAAAGATACGCTATTAAGGTAGAGGATCTGGCAAAAGAAGAGAAGGACAGGAAGAGAAAAAAAGAGCTTGAGGAGATTGCCCGTATCTGCAGAAAAGTCCCTGCAAATCCGGCATCTACCTTCCAGGAAGCGCTCCAGTCCTTCATTTTTGTGCACATTATCGGGCATCAGATTGAATTTATCACCCTTGGATGCGGCCTCCGCTTTGACATGACCATGGAACCCTTTTTCCAGAAGGATATTGCCGAAGGTAAAATCACCAGGGAGGAAGCGATTGAGCTGATTAAACATACCCGGATCCACCTTGAGGAACTCGGCCAGATGTACTCCCCGACCACCACACAGGTTTACGGAGGAGTCCAGGTTCTCCAGTCTCTTGTCATCGGTGGTGTTGACTCCCAGGGAAGGGATGTTACCGGAGAGACAAGCTACCTGATCCTCGATTCTGTCCTGGAACTGCCAACCCTGCAGCCGAGCATTGTGTTAAGAGTTCACGACGGTACTCCTAAAGAACTTATCCTCAAGGCGATCGATGTTGTCAAGACGGGTATCGGGTATCCGTCCCTTCAGAATGACAAGGCACTTATTCCTCTGATGATGAAATGGAATTGCCCTCTCGAAGATGCAAGAAATTACAGCATAAGTGGATGTGTTTACCTTGATGTTCCCGGCAAGAATATCCTGCGCCGGAACGCAACCTACTTTTCGCTGCCCAAGTGTCTATGGTGGGTACTTCACCAGGGAGTCAATCCCAAAAACGGAGAGCAGTACGGAGCACGTACCAAGGATCCAGCCAACTTTGAATCGATCGATGATGTGATGGATGCCTACATCGAGCAGGTTAGATTTTTTATGGATAAACAGGTCAAGGTGGAAAATATCACAAGAGCCATATATGCCGAACGCTATCCGCGTCCCTTTGAATCTGCATTAACCGATGGCTGTATTGAGCGCGGGCAGGATATGAGAAAGTGGCGATATCAGGGGCGTGTCGAGAGTTTTTCAATATCCGTGGGGCTGATCAACGTGGCTGATTCGATAGCAGCCATAAAGAAGGTAGTGTTTGGTGAAAAAAGAGTAACCATGAAGAAGTTGGTCGAAATTCTGGACAAAAACTGGGAAGGGCATGAGGAGTTGCGCCATATAATGCTGGCAGCACCCAAGTTTGGCAATGATGATGATTATGTAGATATGCTCGCCAATGATGTACATCACCGGACAGAAGAGGTGGTCGAACAGTTCTCAGATACATACGGTTCCGGTTTTCACCTGGATGGAAGTGCAGTTTCCGCCAGCTATGGCCTCTCTCTTGACACCCCAGCCACACCTGACGGAAGAAAAGACGGAGATGGGTTTGCCGATGGGTCAATTTCACCAATGCTCGGAATGGATGCCGACGGGCCGACTGCTGTACTGAAATCCTGCTCGAAGATAGATACACTTCAGACCTATAATCATCTGCTGAACCAGAAGTTTCTTCCCCACTTTCTGGAAGGGGAAAACAGGGAAATCTTTTACAACTATATCAAGTCATGGGCCGATTTTGGGATTCCCCATATCCAGTTTAACGTGGTGGGCAAGGATATGCTCCTTGATGCCCAGGAGCATCCTGAAAAGCACCGCAGCCTGATTGTAAGGGTTGCCGGGTACAGCGCCTATTTCGTAGATCTTTCCGAGGGGCTCCAGGACCATATAATTGAAAGGACGGAGCAGGCCTTTGCGGCATAACCAGTCATTGGGGGATTAACGGCGTGAGTTCAAAAGATTCTGGGGAAAATAACACAGGGTTGATATTTAATATCCAGAGATTCTCCCTTCAGGACGGCCCTGGAATCAGAACCACCGTCTTTATGAAGGGATGTTCCCTCGCCTGCCAGTGGTGCAGTAATCCTGAATCACAGAAGCCATCTCAAGAGATCATGACACATAACATCAGATGCATCGCATGCGGAAATTGTGCCAAGGCCTGCCCAATTGGGGCGATCGCCTTTTTAGACGGACACAGGGAGATAGATTGGGATAAGTGCAACAACTGCCTCGAATGTGCCCGGGTATGCCCGGCAAAGGCTATTGAATGTATCGGGCATTACATGACCGTGGATGAAGTAATGAAAAAGGTAGAGAGTGACCGGATATTCTATAAAAATTCAAACGGCGGAATGACAATATCGGGCGGTGAACCACTTGTTCAGCCAGAATTTGTCAGAGAGCTATTTAAGAGATGTCGGGAAAAGGGGATTCACACCACTCTAGATACTACCGGCAACGCACCGTGGCAGAATATAGATAGCCTCCTTAAGTATGTTGACCTCGTGCTTCAGGATATCAAGCATATGGACACAGGGATACATAAGAAAGGCACAGGCACGGGGAATAAGCTTATCCTTGAAAATGCTAGAAAGATCGCTAAAACGAAAAGAATATGGATCAGGATGCCGCTTATTCCAGGGTATAACGATTCGGAAGTAAACATCAAAAAGGTCGCTGAATTCGCATCAGATATAGGTGCGGAAAAGGTGTCGGTGCTGCCATACCACGATCTGGGGTCATCCAAATATGCGGATCTGGGCCGGGTCTATCCGATGCAAGGAACCAAGCCTCCTAGAAAGAAAGCTATGGACAGGGTCAGAAAGACAATAGAATCATATGGGTTGAAGGTTGAAATCGGGAGGTAGAAAAACTCCAAGAAATCTTAAAGGAGGGTAAAAATGAGTAGAGTACTGACTGAAAAAGACGCTGAGATGTCGCGGCCGGATGTTAGCAACGACCTTCAAATGCTCAGGCAGAGTGTCTCGATCAAGTTATCTAGAAACGTCCGGCAGGGGTATGAGAAAGATGAGAACAAAAGGGGGATGTACCGAAGTGGAGTAAAACTGAATGTGGAAAGGAACCGCCTTTTGACCGAATCATACAAGGCTACCGAAGGCGAACCGATGGTCCTGCGGCGTGCGAAGGCGCTTTCGCATATCTTGAGGAATATGAGTATCTTTATTGTCCCGAACTCCCGCATTGTTGGCCATTCAGGGTCAACACCAAATGATCTTTATTATCCCATAGAGGTAAACTGGAAATCTCCCTGGCGGGCCATGAACTCGGATGATGCCAGAAACATTCTGGATGATGAAGGGCGCACTGAGATGGAGAAGATCATTGAATACTGGAAAGGTAAGACCCTGAGTGACTTGCGCAAGAATGCCTTTAAGGGAGACCTGGAAAAATACTTCAAGTTTGAAGGAACATTCCTCTGGTCCCACTGGGACGAACTGGGGGTTCCTAACTATGAAAAACTGTTGACAAAAGGGATCAACGG
>Ga0315543_1004367_pt1 | contig 11883 bp, 8 predicted proteins | sample SalMarSW160210MG_2_FD_203098 | JGI IMG/M metagenome (GOLD analysis project Ga0315543, IMG submission 203098) | Salt marsh sediment microbial communities from the Plum Island Ecosystem LTER, Massachusetts, United States - Salt Marsh Sediment SW1601-210 ...
GTGCTGCCTTTACGGCAAGATTTGGGCAGAGTCGGAAGCCGGTAAAGGCAGCACTTTCAACTTTACACTCCTAACGACAGATACGCCCACCGATAACGAAATTTAGAGACAACTCACCGAGCCCCCGGATTAGGTTAAAGATAAACTGTGAAAAACATAAAGAGAGATTCTTAACACAGCAGATTAGAATGGCAAAGAAAATCTTAGTTGTTGATGATGAACCGGATATTCGTAAGCTCACATCCTTAAGATTAAAGCTATCCGGCTATGATACTCTAACAGCAGCCGATGGAAAAGAGGCGCTGGATTTAATACGGCAGCACAAACCCGATTTGGTATTGCTCGATTTACTCTTACCTGTCATTGGTGGGTCTGAAGTCTGCAAACAAGTTAAAAAAGACGAAGAGCTGAAGCAGATACCAGTCATTCTGTTTACCGCTCGCAGTGACACTATGACCGCCGAAAAAGCAACGCAGCTTGGAGCGGATGGTTATATGACAAAACCATTCGACCCCGAAGAGATGCTGAATAAAATAAAACAAACTTTAGAATCAAAGCTTGCCCTGCCTGTCCCGAACAAAGCCGAGGGGAGCGAAGCCGAAGGGTCGACAGCAAACAATTAGCATTGACAATAAATACCTATATTCAAATCCCCTACACATTGCTCAGAGTTTTTTTGTGTTCCAAGGCGTTTTGAATCTTTTCTATCAAGTCTGTAAAATCAAAAGGTTTAGCGATATAATCCGAAATGCCATAGGACGAGGCTATAGCTATATCCTGCACTTCGCAACATGCAGTAACCATTATTACGGGCGTATCTTTTAGAGCAGGATGCTTTCTGAGACATTTTAGCATCTCCCGGCCATTCATAACCGGCATATTGGTATCTAATAGTATCAGGTCTGGGCTTTCCTGCTGGGCTTTCTGAAGACCTTCCTCTCCATTTGTGGCGGTTACGACCTCATAGTCGCTATGAATCAGGCGATATTTAATGGTGCTTAGACAATCGGGCTCATCATCAACGACCAGTATCTTGGCTTGTGCAGGTTTTTCCTTTGACTTAAACATCTCTAACATATGCCCTTATCTTTTATGCTATATTACATATATTTTTAAGTTTTTCTTCGTAGGAGACCTTAATTACTATCTTATCGGCCTCAAAAAAGAGTAGTATTAGCCAAAATTGTGGCTAATTCCTATGGAAATTGCAGGACCCGAACAGTTGGCTACATAAACTTAGCCACGAACTTTCAGCAGTTTGAAAGCATCCTCACCGCCGTTCATCAGGTGTATCAAAGGCTGAGGCCTGTCAACACCTTCAATGAACTTCGGCCTGGCTGCCCAGGGCGCAACGCTTAACACACCCATCAAATCCATCCAGTGCTCAAGGCGTGCTACAGGCAAATCCCACGTCATATGGAAATGATTGGCCGGCGGATACTGCTTATATTCGACCATGCTGGCGTATTTGGGAACGACAAAAGTGTGCGGCCAAGTCGGCGTCGTTAAGTTGCACATTGCCTGACCAAGTTTTTTCGGCACCTCGGTTGTATATGCCTCGTCCCATATCATACTGAATAAACCCGCGGCACTACTATAAGTCAGCCGGGCGGCGATACCTTCGATTCCAGCCGGTGTCATAAACGTAACTGAATTTCCGCCGCCGGGGAAGTAGAATTCGTCCGCCAGAGGCATTCCCACGCCGTCCATAATCTTTCTGACCGATGTCCCGGGTTTTGCCGCCCAATCAAATGCAGCACTACCGGAATTGTCCCCGTCAACCAATCCTTTATTAAACCAATCTGCCTTTTTATCCAGTTTTTTAATGCCGATTTTCTTGGCCAGCTCTTTAATTTCCCAGGCCTCCCACACCTTTCTAAAGTCCATAAACAGAGGCGGATTTCCGCCGGAAAGATACGTCATAAACAGCATCGTCAAGAGTCCCTGCACGTCGGCTTCGGTAGCGTATGGCAGCGGTGCCTTTTGTCCGGCATGGTCGAATGTACTGTTAAAGAACGACTCCATTGCATCAGCCACAGGCAGCGGAATACCTCGCGGGTCACTGCCCCATTCCAGCTGGCTCATAAATCCGCCGCCGACCGCATTCAGGTCTTTCATCAAGTCACGAACTATCAAATACAGTGCCAGCTCCTGATTGAACTTGTAGCTGTCCGCCTCATTGCGAAGCTCCAGCCGATTACCGACGTTTCTGTTGACCCATCCTCGCAACGCCTTAAGCTCCTTTTCGTCGTAAGCTTTTTTGTTCAGCATATCGGCGGCAAGCTTCATATCCAGGCGGGTAATTTCAAGACCAAAGGTATTCCGAGTAGGAATAACATGGGCCAGAGCTGTTTCCATCCCCATCGAGTCGTGACCTAAAACCACAACTCTTCGGCCACGCAGGGCCACAGCCGTTACCGCAGCATAGCACCAGTCTATGAGGCTCTTCGCAGTTTGGCTGGTCATCTTCGGGTCAATTCCAGTATCAGGCCACGTCCCGACATTCAGGGCAGCCATTCGCCCGTATTGACTGATGGCACCATTGAGCGCATGGGCATAAACCACGCCCGGCTTGGGGCCGCTGTTGCCGCAGGTAATGTTTATAGGCGTATTCGAGGGGAATTGCTGCAGCAGCGAGATGGTAGTAAGCTGCGGAAATGCCCAGGTATCCGGCACGCATACTAAAATATTCACGCCGGCCTTGCGGAACTGCTGAGCAACAATATCAGCCTGCGCCTCGCCATCTATCAACACCGTAGAATAAACCACCGGAACCGGCGTCTTGTCCGGCAGAACAACAGAGCCGCTTATACAATCGGCAGCCATCTTTGCAATGTTCTGACAGCGAGTTCTGCTGGCCTTATCAATACGCGGGTCACTGGTTGCAAAAACACCAATAACAGGAACCTTCGGCTCTGCTTTTGCTATATTCGGTAAACGTACTGCTTCAGCTTTCTTTGCCATTTCAATACTCCTTTGTATCATTATTTATTGCGTGTAAAATGGTAACTCGTTCAACCACCTTATTTTATTCAAAGGTGGACGTATCTTCCAGCAATTTTCTTACAAAGTCCAAAAACTGAGCTGCGTATGCTCCATTGGTAACTTTATGGTCTATCGAAAGCGTCATACTCATCAGCTTTCGAACTATAAAGCTGCTATCATCAGGAACACAGGTATCGCTAATCCGGCCGATACCCAGGATGCTGCACTGGCCGGGGACGACTATTGGAATAAAAGAATCTATCCCGAAGGCACCAAGATTGCTCACGGTGATACAGCCGTCTTCCAAATCCGTGGGTGCCAGTTTGTTGCTGCGGGCCTTCTCAATCAACGCCTTACTATCACGCGCGACCTGAAAAACATCCTTTTTATTCACGTCCTTGATAGTCGGTGCAACCAGCCCCCCCGGCACGGCAATTGCCAGGCCGATATCGATTGTTTTAGCCAGATGGATAGTGTCACCAGCAGATTGTCCTGTCATAACCGGAAATTTCTCCAGGCCGATTGCAACCGCCTTTATAATAAAATCATTGTAGGTGACTTTTACCCCGTTAGAAATTTTACCTTTTCGTCTCATATTATCCCCCGTTGAATTTCCAACGGGGTGAACATCGCTGGTTCTGTTTAGTTTGTTTCGTAATTTCACAAGCTCGGTGACATCAGCTTTCACAGTCAAATAGAAACAAGGTATTTCGTGTTTTGACTTGAGCATTCTTTGAGCGGTTATTTTCTGCAGCCGATTTACCGGTATTGTCTCTCCAAGTTTTTCTTCAGCCGGTTCAGTCGATATTGATGCGGCTGATTTTTCGATATCCTGTTCGGTAATTCTGCCGCCCGGCCCTGTACCGGTAACTTTTGACAGGTCCACGCCAAGCTGCTCAGCCAATTTCCTGGCCCGCGGTGACGCCTTTATTTTATCTGCCGACTTGATCGGCTGCGTTTCTGGTTTGGCTGGCTCACCAACAACAGCAGACGCAGCTTCCACAGCCACAGCTGAGCCGGCAGCCTTGAGCGAATCGACGAAGCTTTGCGGCACTTCTTCGTCCTTCTCGCCGAGAACCAAAATTAGTGTCCCAACAGGAAGTGTCTGGCCCACTTCAGCGATAATATACTTTACAAAACCCTCAGCGGGCGATTCCATCTCAAGCGTTGCCTTGTCGGTCTCTATTTCAAAAATACAATCGCCCTTTTTTACTTCGTCGCCGACCTTGACCATACAACCAACAACGGTTCCCTCTTCCATCGTTTGCCCAAGCTGCGGTAATCTTACCTCTTTCGCCATTATAGAATCCTTGTACTTCGTTTTTCTAATTGGTTATACAATTGCCTTAACGGTCTCTACAATTCTCTCAACACTCGGAATACTGGCATTTTCCAACGGCTCACTCATCGGCGGCGGCACATCGGCTGCTGCCATGTTGACCGGAGCCGTATCGAGATAATCGAATCCGCGGCTGCCATCACTAAACTCGTATTCCATAAACCGGCCGGCAATCTCTCTGCCGGAACCACAGGTGCCGAAACCCTCGCTGACCGTTACCAGCCGACCCGTTTTGCGGACCGATTCGGCTATTGTTTCTATATCCAGCGGCTTTAGCGTTCGCACATCGATTACTTCCGCGTCGATGCCATGCTGCTCAGCTAAAATTTTTGCCGCCTGCAGCGAGAACATAGCCATTCTGCTATAGCTGACAATTGTTACATCTTTGCCGGGCCTTTTAATATCCGCCACGCCCAATGGAATAATGTAATCGCCCTGCGGCACCGGGCCGAGCTGGCCGTATGTCGCCTTGTGCTCGATAAACACCACCAGATTGTCACTGCGAATAGCGGCCTTAAGCAGACCCTTTGCATCGTAAGGAGTTGAAGGCATCACCACATAAAGTCCCGGCGGATGCATAAGCCATGCCTCTAATGACTCCGAATGATGCGCCGCGATACATCTGCCTACACCGCCTTCGGTTCGCAGGACCATCGGCACTTTTGCCTTGCCGCCGAACATATAGCGGTTATAAGCACCGACGTGAACGAGCTGGTCCATCGCTATCGTAACAAAATCAACATACATAATCTCAGCCACAGGCCGCAAACCACGAAGAGCTGCGCCGACGGCGGCACCTGCAATGGCCGCCTCGGATATCGCCGTATCAATCACCCTGTCGGTGCCGAATTCAGCCGATAGCCCGCGAGTCGCCTGATATGCCCCGCCGTAAAGACCTACGTCTTCGCCTATCACGATAACGTTTTTATCCCTTCTCAGCTCTTCCGCCTGAGCGGCTGAAACCGCCTGGCCAATCGTCATTACGTCCATATCAAACTTAGACTTCACTTCCGCTTTGGCCTGCTCAGCAGCTTCTTTCTTTGTTTTAGCTTTGGATGAAGCACGAGTTGCCTCAAAGGTAACGGTTGCCTCCATTACCTTTTTAGACGTGCCCCTCTCGGACTCTATAAGTTCAGCAGGATAACTTTCCTCGACATATACGTCTTTCGTCAAATCCGCAGGGTTCGGCCAGGGGCTATCTATCCCAAACTTCGTAGCTGTTTCAATTGTATTAAAGGCCTTGTCCTTTATTTCATCTAATTCTGCTTCTGTGCAAAGCGCATCAGTCAGCAGTTTTTCTCTCAGTACAATAATGGGGTCTCGGTCGTACCAGGTCTTTTCCTCGGCTTTTGTGCGGTAGGCACGCGGGTCACTTCGGCTGTGGCCGTACCAGCGGTAGGTCTTGGCCTCGACAATAGTCATTTGATTCTCAGCCCTCGCCAATGTCACTGCTGAGTGGATAGCCAAATACACAGCTACGACATCCTGACCATTTACAATCATAGCAGGAACATTGTAGGCATAGCACCGCTCTGCGATATCCGTGATGTTGCTTGCCCTTCTGGTGCCGTCAACCTCGCTGCCCGAGAAAGGCACGCTCATCCCATAAAGGTTGTTCTCGATTATGGCCACTAAGGGAATCTTCAGGGTCGAGGCCATATTCATTGACTCGTGAAAACTACCGCAATTGGTTGAGCCGTCGCCGAAAAATGAAAGCACCACTTTGCCTGTTTTCTTATATTTCTCCGCCAAAGCCGCGCCGACTGCTGATGGCTGATTACCCCCAACGATACCTGTTGAGCCGAGGTTATTTTGCTTCTCCACCTCAGCTATATGCATTGAGCCGCCTCTGCCCTTGCAATAACCGGTCTCTTTGCCCATTAATTCGGCCATCATAGCATTCCAGTGTTCATGGCGGTCCTGCTCGGTGTCGGCGTATTTATTGCCGATAGCTCCGCAGTGACCGTGGCCTCGATGAGTTGAGCCGATTACATCGCCCCGCTCAATCGCCGCAACAGCGCCGACAGCGACGGCTTCTTCGCCGGCATAAAGATGTGAAGCGCCTTTGATAATATTCTGGCCCAGAAGGTCGAAAACCTTCTCCTCGAAAAAGCGAATCTCATAAATACTCCTGAGCCAGTCTTCGGCCTGTTCCAAAGCAATAATCTTGTCGTTTATAAGCTCTTTTAGCTTCGGAATCGGTTTTTTTCGAGTGTCCTCGATACAAAAATCCATATTGCCAATCTCTTCAAAAACAGCCTTTATGCCCTTTTAATACGTTCAATCGGTCCCATTTCCAACATTAGAAAACCTAAATATAGCTATTTCACCCTAAAAATGCAATCCGAAAATGAACAGTTTCTCTGCATGTTGTGTTCAATGATAGAATTGCGGTTTCGGTAATGCAGATAGTATATCTGATAATTCTGTGGTTTGGATTTTTTCTATCGCACCATAACTTGGCCGGAATCAGGGACGAGGATTTGTCCGGTGATGGTCCGGGCTTTATCGCTGCATAAGAAAACCACCGAATCAGCTACGTCTTGTCCCTTGATTTCACGGCCCAATGCGGTCTTGCTCACATAGTAAGCAATTACTTCCTCCGGCCTGATGCCGTATTTTTTCGCACAAACCTTCATATATTGTGGATTCCAGATTTTTGAGCCTTCAAACACATTGCCGGGAGCAACGCAATTGACCCTTATTCCATATTCGCCTAACTCCAGTGCCCAGCCGCGAGCCATATGAATTTCACCGGCCTTCGTTGCATTATATGCTGTATTATTCTTACTTGCGTCCAGGCCGCTTTTAGAGCTTAAATTTATTATGCTGCCGCCCATTGCCTGGGCAATCATAATTCTTGCTGCCTCTCTGGCCATAAGCAAATACCCGGTCAGGTTCACCTCGCAGGCGACCCGCCATTTATCCACCGGCATATCGATAAGCGCATAAGCCGGCGCTACTCCTGCTGCATTAACCAGGATGTCGAGCCCACCCCAATTTTCCAGAATCTTCTCAAATGTCTTTTTAACATCACCTTCGCTGGTGACATTACAAACACAAACCATCGTTTGAGCTTTTGGTAATTCCCCTTTAATAAATTTATCAGTCCTATCGGCTGCCTTTCTATCGATATCCACAAGGACGATTGCGGCACCAGTTCTTGCTAATCCTACTGCGATACTTCTGCCCAAGCCGCTTCCGGCACCTGTAACTACGGCAATGCGACTCGTCAAGGCGTAGGCCTTGCCGTAGCTCTGATTGGCCAGCTCTCCATCAGTCTGGCCGGTCGCTAACTTCCTGCGAAATGCATCTGTTTCCCACTGGTTTATAAACGCTCGCTCACCTTTATTCAAACCGACAATGCCGCCCATTCGATGTGCATTAGTGCGAATGAAAAATGAGCTGCTAACAACATCCCTGACGGCAGGAGCGAAATTTTCTCCGGCGGCAATAAATAACCCGACACCTTTCCTTCGGCTCCGCTCAGTACAGGTAACCAGAAACGCCATAGAAGGTTTCTCGCCCTTTTCGATTTGCGAAGTCAGTCTGCGTGCAATTTTCTCTGGAACACAATCCTCGACCCACATCGCAGGCCCGTTGGCATAGAGCAGCTCATCCGGCGTCAAGACTCCCGCTGAAAGCATCTTCCGCGCATCTTTCTGGTGCCAAAATGCCGCAACGGGCTTGTCATAAAAATGGCTCACCATCGTATATTCACCGGTCGCCTCAAAAAATGCCCTTCGAATGCAAAGCTTTGTATCAGTAATAAGCTGCCGATTTACCGGTTTGACTTTTTTGGCTCTCGGCTGCCTTAATTTGCTATCGCAGCGTTTTATAACACTTCGAACAAGCTGTAAGGCAGCATTGACAGTCTTTGCTGAAACTAAAAGGCCGTGCTTATGCAAGAAAATAATTGCTGGCATACTGCCGAACCGGCTTTGATAATCCCCAACCTGCTTTGCCAATTTCTTTGCGAGCATATAGCCGAGGCCTGGATAAGGTATCCAAAGCGGCGGCAAAGAATTTCCAATTTTCGATTTTCGATTTTCGGTTTTGAAAAGCCGTTCAAGCTGTGCCTTTCCGTTTTTAGCATTCACATACGCACCGACTGCATTGGGGTGCAGGTGAATCACACACCTATCAAGAAAGGCGTGCAGGTGCGCCTCCAGGGATGGTCGAGCATCACCGCCGACCTTATCATCGCAGGCAAGAAGCAGCCGATTCACAACTTCGGTTTCTCTTCTCTGGACGTCGAGTTTTGCTATCGATTTATCTTTTATAATCGACCGGACTGAATCGAGCCGCATCCTTCGCCAGCCCTGCCTTGCGTCCATAGCTTTCAGGGCAGTACCGCTGGCCTTGATGTACATATATTTGCCGTCTGCGGTTTTGACCGATGTATTACCGCCGCCGCCCTGAACAAGCGCACCATCCCTGCCAACCGCACTTGATATTTTAATAAGTTCTGATAAAGCTTTATCCATACTGCGTCCCTCGTTACTCGTTTATCGTCTTTATCGTGGCGTGGCATCGGGCAAACCGCCGTCCACCGGAATTGTAGCGCCGGTAGTAGGTGCTTGACGCGTGGCAAAGAACAGGACCGCGTTTGCTACATCCCGGCCGGTGACACTTGCCTTGAGCAGATTTCGATTGCGATAATACTCCTGAAGCTGCTTTTCGTCTATTCCTCTGGCTTTCATTCGGTCGGCGCCAACGGTTTCCCACAGGCCCGATTTGTATTTGCCTTCCGAAAATACGGCGTCAGGTGCGACCATATTCACGCGAACATCGTACTGGGCAAATTCAAGGCTGGCAATTCGTCCCAATTGATGACAGGCGGCTTTGGTGGCACTGTAGGCCCCGAAGCCGGCGCTTGGAGAGGGAACATTCTTAGTGGACATAATGATGATGTCTCCTCCTGCTGCCTGTTTAATAAATCGCCGACCTGCCTCGGCGAGTGTCAGGAGCGTCCCTTCCACGTTCACCTTTTCCAGCTTGCGAAAGGCCTCGATATCCATCTCTATTAAAGTTGAGACTAATGCGATGCCGGCGTTTATCACTACGATGTTAATCTTGCCCCAACTGTCGATGACCGACTGAAAACCGTTTGTTACAGACGCTTTATCTGTAACGTCAATTGGTACGCCTATCACTCGCTCACCACCAATTTCCTTCAGGTCAGCAATGAAATCATCAAGTTTCTTACCAGCAAGGTCAGTAGCTGCCAGGCGACAGCCGTTTTCCAGCAGCGCCTGCGCAACTGCATAGCCGATAGCGCCGGCCGCACCGGTTATCAGCGCGACCTTATCTTTCAGAGGTGGAGATTTATCGTTCATTATTTTACTTTATAGATACCAGATATTTTTAGGACAGGATAACAGGATTCTTAGAAAAAGTACAGGATAAAGAGGCAAAGCACGAAAACCTCAATTAGCAAAATACACCGCACACCTTTTTATCAAAGTGTTAAAATAACCAAAATATCAGCTAACAGAAAGCTAACCGGCTGCGTCCTACGCGGTCCAACTCCAGCAACACGTCAGGAATGGAAACGGCTATCCAATTCCTGCTCCTTTTCCATAGGGACATTTCGGATGTTCTTGACGCCTGTCAGAAATGTTCCTATCACGAGAACTATGAGTACAAAGCCCATTAGCGTTTCTGAAAGACTCAACCAACGACCAAAAGGCTCTATAGGTTTGATATCTCCATAGCCAAGCGTTGTTATTGTGACAGCAGAGAAGTATAGAGCCTCTGAACGCGAGGTAATCAGCTGAGATTCAGAAAAACCCACAGAGCCACTGACGAGGTAGAGAATCGCAAAACCAACAATCAGTTCACAATAGTTGATCAGCAACAGTATTAGAGAACGGTTGAGGGAACGAAGCCCCCAGTTCTTGTCGTAACGATCTACGAATATGATACAAAGGCGATAGTTAAGACCATCGATGATACAATAGAAGGCAACTGTATAACACAGCCATTGGGGTATTCGCGAGCAAGCCACAAACACCAAACACAGAATAACAAAACGCAAGGTTACATAGAACTCGGAAAGAAACGATGCAATTCTATAGTGCATTGCCAGTTTACAAAGATGGGTGAGTGACAGGCTCCTAATTACTATAAGCAAAGTCATCACGGCACGTTCAAGAGGGGATAATGGTAACTGCTCGCCAGGTTCGGGATATCGCCCGGTCCAGATATTGCCAATAAGCTTGTACTCACCAAGAGATGACCTAATGGGCCTCAACAACCACTTTATGAAAAAGACGAAAGTATTGAAAATCGCAGATAGAAGTTTCATAATTCAAGTCTAACTATTTTTTATCTGATTTCCGCATAACGTCAAGCTCACCGGTCGCTTTTAAGTGGTTCGAGCGCAGGCCCTGATTTGGTATAACAATTCGCATGGGCTGACCCATGCTATGCAGCGAAGTGCTACTTCGCAGGGTAGCAAGCCCATCCTACAATACATAATCTTATCGTTTTGTCAAGTTTTTGCCATCCGGGCAATAAGACATTAAAATTTATATTTAATCCGTGAAATCTGTGGCTAATTTTCACATTATCAAGCTGCCAATCTGATAAACGATAAAGGTGAGCATATAAGCCAGGGCGGTCAGGCCGAAAAATTGAAATAATGCCCAGCCCCAAGAATTTGTTTCCCGCCTACAAATAGCTAATGTTGCGATACACGGGGCACTAATCAGGCAAAACAACATAATGCAAAAGCCAACCAAAGGTGAATACCTTGCCTGTAATTCAGCCCTTAACGCCTTAGATTCTTCGTCAACCTCTCCTAACGAATACATAATTCCCATTTGTGCCACAAATACCTCCTTGGCCCCCAGAGCGCCGATAAGGGCTGTGCCGATTCTCCAATCAAAGCCCAAAGGCCGAATAACAGGCTCCAGTGCCCTGCCTACACGCCCAGCAACAGAATGCGCAAGTTCAGCTTCCTGGACTTGCTCTTGTCCTAAACCCGCTAGAGATTCTTCACTTAGCTTTGGATAACTGGTTGCCGCCCAGAGTATAATCGATATAACAAGGATTATTGTGCCGGCTTTTTTTATATATAGCCAGGCACGCTCCCACATATGGATAAAAGTACCTTTGATAGTTGGAATTCGATAAGGCGGCAGTTCCATAACAAATGGCGTAGTTTCCCCTCTAAATAGCGTTAAGCGTAGTAGCTTCGCACAAATAATAGCCAGGGCAATGCCTATCATATAAATCAGCCACAACATAAGCCCGTGCCATCTTGGTGCGAAGAACGCCGGTATAATCAGGGCGTATATCGGAAGCCGGGCACCACAACTCATAAGCGGTATTACCATGATGGTCGTCAGGCGATTGCGGCGATTTTCCAACACGCGAGTTGCCATAATAGCAGGAATCGAACAGCCGAAACCAATCAGCATCGGTATAAAGCTTTTACCGTGCAGACCAATCTTGTGCATTATACGGTCCATAATAAAGGCCGCTCTGGCCATATAGCCGGAATCTTCAAGAATCGCAATCGCCAAAAACAATAATAGTATATTAGGCAAAAA
>Ga0315543_1004369_pt1 | contig 11878 bp, 9 predicted proteins | sample SalMarSW160210MG_2_FD_203098 | JGI IMG/M metagenome (GOLD analysis project Ga0315543, IMG submission 203098) | Salt marsh sediment microbial communities from the Plum Island Ecosystem LTER, Massachusetts, United States - Salt Marsh Sediment SW1601-210 ...
AAACGTGTTGTCAAACATGAATCGGCATTTAGCCTCCAATCCAGCCAGAGCTAAATCAATGTTGCCTATCCATTCCAAGAAGTGGGCCACCTCCGCCTGAACCGATTTCACCTGCCGCATCACCATGTCAAACTTAAAGGCCGACCAGGTAGTGGTGGCTCCATAGGAATAACCTAAAAGAAACGGTGATAGGTTTGTCCCAGCGCAGATTTCCTCGATCATTGCCCGATGGTTGAAAAACCAGCTATTGGTGACACTGCGGGTGGTGTCTGGGCCGATGTGTTCAATCTCAACGTTATCCCATGTCACCGGATTTTCTTCCACGTCCAGCGATTTAATCATCGACACGGTCGAATCGAAGTAGCCGTTTATACGTTCAATGTAGGCGCTGTCCGACTCGCCGGCTATTCTCTCCGGTGGGGTGATTTTGACATGGAGACGGTGATAACCGGAGTTGTGGCTGGAGCGCCGCATGTCGTCCACCAACTGCTGTTCAATGTAGGACACAAAAGGGATAGCCTTCAGCACTGATCGTCCCAGCGGTTCCGAAACACCGCCACTGAGTGGAATATAGTAAAAGTCACTTCGATCCAGTCCCATGCTTCCTTTCTCGTGGTTGAGAACCAACCGTGGCTTCCCCTCTCCATCTTCCCAAGTCAGCTTTGACGTATCAATGGGAATAAACTTATCCACTCCGGATCCATCTTTTTTGACAGTCAAGAAACCGCCAAATAGACCATCTCGAAAGAGGCTATTGAATAAGTCTGCCAGGAACGTTATCATCCCAATCGGATTGCCGGTGGCGTTTACAGACATATGCTGGGTCAACTGCTCCAGTCTTTGGGTAGCTTTTTCTTGGAGATTCTTGTCCACTAGCCCCATTACTCGAAACTGGCCGGATGCCGCGGCGAGCCTGACCCACGTCCAGATGCAGGCGTTGACTGCAGGAATGTTGTCGGTGAGAAAACGATACAACAAAGCCCGATACCGCCCGGACTGAATATCGCCGGAGGATAGTTTAAGCATCGAATGTATTCTCTCAGCGGTTTGAAACTGCCTCTTATTGGGGGATTTGATTACCGTGGCTAAGCTACCGTACTTGCTCTTTTCCGGATAATTCTTCGTCCCTTTCTTACTAAACCAGCTCATACCTCTTCCCTTTTTTCATACTGTCAGAGCAGAAAATCAACATAGCTTTTATTGTCTTTTTGACAAAACTACCGCCGTTAGACTCTCTGTGCTGAAATTCCTGAATTGGAATTCAATTCTTCTCACTTTTGACATTCCTGTTTTCTCGGTCAATGTATGCATAAATCCCGAATAATTTTGCAACAGATTTCCAGGAAGAGTCAAACTGCACTTGCTGAAATTCTTCGTATCTTATTATACAACAAGTGATTAGGCGGTGGGGCGTACTTCCTTCCTGGATGGCAGGACAATTGCTTTTATGAATGATGAGTAAAAGTAGAAGAAAGAATTTTAAATAGGTAGGTAATTATGAAGAAACTGCTTTTGGTAATAACTGCATTTTTGCTCTTGACATCAGTATCTTTTGGTTTCAACTTCACCCTCTACGACTTTGGTGATACTCCTTTTGATCATAACAACAACTGGTCGCCGATTTCATACCCTTATGGGATTGGTAATCAGCCTTCGCCCGGTCCATATGGAGAAGGCGGCGAAAAATTCGACATGGAGGGGTTGAAAGTGGCGTCTGACAATAACTTTGTTTACATCGCGCTGGCTAACTCTTTCGGCTACACTGCCCATTCGACCGGCTGGAACCAGGATTACCGTCTTGGCGACCTGTTTATCGGGGTAGACAGTAAGTACCAATATGCTATAGACATTATCGACGGCAGTTCCACCGGCCTGTACGAAGTTTCAAGCTGGAATGGTTTACAGAATGTACCCGGCAGCTACTATGGGACTTCCATTGCAGCACAGATCGGCGCCCATGAAATGGCTGCAGGCAACTGGCTTGGCAATGTGACCACCGTTATGTCACCTTGGACAAACTTTGAACAGGGCTACCTCACGCCCGGCAACGGCGATACCTACGTCTGGGAGTTTGCTTTTAATAAATCCCTTCTCGGCAATTTCAGCAGCCTTGACTTCCACATCACCCTTGGCTGTGGCAACGACTTGATTGAAGAACCTTATTCCCCGATTCCGGAGCCGACAACGATTTTTCTACTAGGCCTTGGCCTTGTCGGTTGCGGCATCATCCGCCGTCGCAAGTAACAGTGGTGAACAAGACTTGATCTCAAAGCCCGCCTTGAGGCGGGCTTTTTTCGTGCCCTGGTTTGGGGACAATTTATCCGGCGAGACTCCAGATTTGCCTTGAATACTCCACCGGAGCTCTCTATATTCCACCGACCGGTCAATTGAAATTTGGCGTGACCGTCCGATAATTATGATAATGACGTGTAGAAAAACAGTTTTGCTTTGTGGTATCCTTTTGCCAGTCGTTATCTTACAGTCTTGCTCAGACAACAGGGCTGTCCGGCTGCGCTATGAAGCGGAGAAGAAACTCCACCAGGCGGAAAAATTTCTAGTCGATTCTCGGATCAAACCGGAACTGGTTGATCCTCAGACCATGAAGGCCGTAGCTGCCAAGTTTGGAGAGGTTGTAGAGTTTTGTTATCAGGCGCTCGACTCGATCAACGCCAACAGCTACCCCGTTGAGCACCGCGAGATCCAGCATATAGCCTTTGGGTCCTCATCTCGCCTTTCGCAATTGTTCTTTTCCCACCGACAGTATGATACCTGTGTAACAATTCTCAATCGTCTCATGGAGAAGGCCCAACTCGATGACCCCCAGCTTATGACGACCTACGTCAACCTGGGTCAGGCCTTGCAGGCCTCCAGTTTATGGGACAGCGCCCTGACAGTGTATAATTACGCCTTGGAAAGATACTACCCACCGGTCGACGACTCCGGCGAGGTGATCCTTGTCTTGTTCAACATTCCGGCACACATCTTCCACGTAGCAAATATGATCGGCGACTCGGCTGGCGGGGCCGATATGTTTCGCAAGGCCCAAAAGTATTACAGCGACTTGGCCACCAGCTTCCCGGATACCCGGCTCGCCACTGCTTCTCATGCCAACCTGGCCCGTCTCTATGATGATACTGGGCAATGGGAGAAAGAGATTGCCGAGCTGTCAGCAATGCTGGACTCAACTTCTCACTCCAGGCTGCCTATTGAACTGAAAATAGCTGACATTTACGGCTCCAAGATCAACGATCTCGATCGCGCCTTGAAACAATACGATGAAATCCTTGAGGGACTTGATAATTCCGACACTCTCACCCGACCCAAGGTGCTTTTCAGGATCAGTATGGTCGAAATCGAACAGGGGAAATATGCCAAAGCCAGAAAGATGCTGGTGGACCTCAAAAAGAATTACCCCCGATTTTATGCTACAACGCCCCTGGCTCAATATGCCGTGGCTCGTTCGTTTGAGCTTGAGGGAAACTGGAACCGAGCCGAAGTAGAGTATAACTATTTGATTGAGAATTATCGGGGTTCCGACGAAGCTATGTCAACTTTGATCTACCTGACCGATCTTTTTGAGAAGCAGGGGCGCCAGCAGGAATCAGACAGGTGGTTTAAGGAAGCTGAAAAGCACTTCGACAAGTTGGCTACGGTTGGCATGGGGACACTTGTTGAAGCCAAAGCGCTTAGCTACAAGGCCGACCTTTATCGCCAAAAAAACGACTGGAATCGGTCTGCGGAAATACTGCTGAGTCTGTTTGATAAATATCCTGACTCGGAGACGGGCCAAAGAGCTTTACTGAAAGCCTCAGCCATATATCGCAAAGAGCTCCACAACCAGGCTGCTGCCGATTCCCTGATTGAAGTACTGAAAGCAACGCTTACCCATGTAGAAGAAGGAGGGGAAAGTTAGAACCCTTTTTCAATAAGGTGTGTAAAAGCATTAAACTTGTGAACTCAAACTACCCGGAGGGAAGATGAAACCAACACTAAAGGCAATTGCCTGTACTGCGGTTGTGCTCTTGGTGCCGTTATTCGTTTCGGCGCAGGTCGATCACTTCGGCAACATTGACACGGTCTATGCCGACCTTGCTAAGATCGATGCCTACAACTGGACAATTACTGTCTCCTACACCAATGATGAACCGGTGGCGGGACTATCAATCCCGTTGAAAATGACCGCCGGCCTGAACCGGATTGTGGCTGACTCAGCGGTTTACACTGGCGGTCGGGTCGAAAAATTCGCCTTAAAGGCTTTTCGTGCCGACACGGCTATTCAGTGTGCTATGCTGGGAATGGTAGCGAATCTCGGACCTACCAATAACGTTCTTCCTGTTGGTAAGGGGCGGCTGGTAACTGTATTTGTGTCATCGCTGGATAATAAGCCAATCGAGAAGCTGGCTGTCGACACAACTACAATGCAACCCAACAACTCACTCATGGTGGTGGCAGACCGAATCGAGCTGAATAAGCTGGGGGATTCAATTTTACCACAAGAGAATGAGAAGCTTCAGATTATCCCCGTTTTTGTGACTCGGCAGGCGAATGAGCCGGTAAAAGAGAAAGTGACCGAAAAGGCAGAAGTGAAGAAGGAGACCGAGAAGTAATCGTGAGGGTGCCAAAGTCGCTTTAAGTGAGAAATGCCCGGACCTTCATCCGGGCTTTTTTTTCAAAATATATCGAAGCATTAACCGCACTAAACAAACAGCACGCGATGGCAACGGCCAGCTCAATCATCTTCTGACTCTATTCCCCTTTTCGGCTTTGCCATAACTACAGCACGCTCCTTTTCCACAACAAACGGCTTCAGCTTTTTTAACTGTTCTTCACTCAGCCGCCGCTTGCCGTAGATTTCCTTCATGAGAGCCTTACCATCGAGGATAAAATACTCGTTCAGTCCGAACTGGTGAGCCAAATGCGATAACTCGGCAAACGCTCGATAATCTCCTGATTTTGTGATAAACTCTTCCTTTCGCCCCAGTTTAATGTGTACCATACCCGGCGCTCCGGCGAGCTTAGTCGCATTCATCTCTTTGGCAATTTGGATTATCTCTGACCTCAGCGCAGCATGTTGAACCTCAAGTTGCTTTTTTCTCTGGTCTACTTCAATAAATTCGGTGGTCAAGGCGTAAGCTCTTTCTTCAGGCGTTCTACCTTGGTAAGCCTCATTCTGACCTTTCACTTTGTCCAGCATCAATTGATGCCTCTTAGCAGGACAGAGACTAAAGTAATCGCAGTAATTGCAAAAAGGGCTTTCTTTCGCTGGGAAATTGTCAAGCCTCTCGGCATTGATCGTCTCAATAACAGTTACCCTGACATCTTCTACTAACCTCTCCAGTTCGTCCGGGCGCATACGATATCTGACCGTTTCGCCCATACGCAAAAAATACTGAGCCAATTCAATCGTTTCAAACTGCGGATAATTCGCCTGTACGGCAAGCTGGTATAGGCCCATCTGGTAGTAAAAGGACTCGTCTTGCGGTCTGGCCAGGGTCTTCCCCGTCTTATAGTCACAGATTTCAACGACGCTGTCCTCACGTTTCCACAAGCGGTCAATGACTGCCCTGATTTTGAAAGGCGTATCGGGAAGTGTGAACAGGACATTTAGCTCCGTCCCCAGCAGCGTCCCCTGGTCAAACGGCTGGTAGCTTTCGTAGTGCTTTCCCAACATCTGGCAGCCGAGTCTGATATAGTCGTCAACCGTGTGGTAATCATCCGTCAAGGTTATAAATTGTCGCTCCACTTTCTCCCATTGCTCTTCGTAAAACGCTATCATGTCATCGACCGGGTAAACAATGCCGTCAGAGCCAAGTTTGTAAAGTTTACTGAGGACTTGGTGAACCACGCTACCCATATAGAGATCGGCAGTCACCTTTTTAGGAATCTGCACCCTGTCCACGTATTTAAACTTGAACTTCTGTGGGCAGTAACGAAAGGTATTCAGAGCAGTGTGGCTGTACGTTGATATCATAAGGCAAATTTACTCAATTCGACCCGGCGCCGCAATCATCTTGACGACTGATCCGATTGTCAATCAAGGCATGGTTTTCTCTCTTGACGGTTTGCACCTAAATCCAAACGTAACATCCCTCTGTGTCACTTCTTCTGATTTCAGCCTCGTCTTTAGAGCAAGGCAATGTCATTATCCGACAATGTGAGGTAGCCAGGCAGGACACCCCTGCGTCACCTGAGAACTCATCGGACAACCTCAGAACGTCCGCCCCCCACAGGCAAAAACAGAAGACACCGAGGTTCTTTTCGCTCAGTTAAGCTCTGCTTTTTTCTGACCTTTGGAAATCATATTAGAGTATTCGTTGGGGGTCGTGAGAATATTTACTGCCTTCAAAACGGCCGGGTCCATCCTAAGTACGACCTCCTCGTAAACACCTCGCTGTCCGGCTACAGCCGCCACGACCTCGCGTTTGATGGTCTTCTTGATGTAGTCGATAGACTGATCGAAGTCATGTGACTTCTCCAGTTCCACGAGAGCTTCCAGACTGTCAATCGCCCCGTTGAATAGGCTGTCCTTACCTTCGGAGTTGACCGTCTCCTGCAATTCTTCCAGAGCGACCTGAAGCGAAGATTTGTAATCAAAGTCCTTTTCCTTGACGTACTTTCTGAACTGCTCGACGATCTCATCGGTGACTTCAAAATCTGGTTTGACCTCAGGATGTTCGGCAACATACTTAACTGCGAAATCAAAAAACATCGACTGACGATAGAGATTAATCTCAATCGGTCTCCAGGTCTCCCGCTCAATCTCAATATCCGGGACAATCCCACCGCCGCCATAGACAACCCTGCCGCCGTTAGTGTAGAAAACCTCTTTCTGGCTAACGTTAACCGAGTCGTTACCGGCCTCTTCGTCGCCAGCCTCGTATGAAGAAGTTTTCTTTTTGTTGCGTTTCTCGGGTTTCTGGATGCATCGACCGGAGGGAATGTAATATTTAGCGGTAGTGAGCTTCAGAGCTATACTTCCATCACTTGAGAGTGGGAATATTCGTTGCACGAGACCCTTCCCATATGTGGTATTACCGAGGATAAGACCTCGATCCCAATCCTGTATTGCTCCGGCTACAATCTCCGAAGCCGAAGCGGTGCCTTCATCAACCAGAACAATCAATGGTTTGTTCGGAAACAAGGGAGGTCGAGAAGATTCGTAGTGACGTTCGCTGTTTTCATATTTGCCTCTGGTGTAAACGATCTCATGACCCGGTTCCAAAAAGAGTTCTGAGGTTTCCTTGGCCTGGTCCAAAAGCCCGCCGCCGTTAGAGCGAAGGTCAAACACGAGGCCGGAGACATTCAGACCGTCGAGGGAATCGAGAGCCTGCCTCAACTCATGGCTTGTTTCTTCAGCAAATCGGGAGAGACGTACGTACCCGATATCCGTCTCTGGTATGACACCGGCATAGTTGACAGATTTCAACTCTATTACGGCCCGCTCTATTTCAAATTCTATCGGGTCAATGATGCCGGCTCTCTTAATCTTAAGGGTTATCGAGGTGCCTGCCGGCCCACGCATTAACTTGGATGCTTCCGAGGCAGTCATCTCTTCGGTTGATTGACCCTCAATCTCCCAAACAACGTCGCCTGCTCTAAGACCCTTTCGGTATGCGGGTGTTCCTTCAATGGGAGCGATAATACGGATGCGGTTATCACGGGCGTCAATCTGCATCCCCAACCCTTCGTACTTACCATGTGTCGATTCCATAAGGGCATCATAGGAAGACTTCTCCATCAATACCGAAAAACGATCCAGGTCGGAAAGCATACCCTTTATACCGGATTTGACGATATCTTCAGTATTCACGTCTTCCATATACTGATTTCTGATGTTGAAGGCGGTTTGGGTCAGCTTTTTGACGTCTCTGAGGAATGAATCCCGTTTCTGCTTTTGTTCTTCCTGAGTTGATGAACCCGCCTCAAGATTTATGTGAACGGTGTCAGCCCACAGTACAGGCTCGGTGGAGCTGGAAGACTGGGTAGCCTCGCCTGAGCCAACAAACCATATAGTGGCCAAGGCAAATACTGTTATACCGAAAAGCTGAACTGTGTAGCGAACCATCATAGCCTCCAATCGTGTTAAGGTAAGACTACTCTAATTGTGTAATGTAACCGCCATTCTCAACTTGTCAAGTTTACCCGGATCGGTACACTCAGATGTATCTTCTTGCAAATTATACGATTATGACGAACGTTTCGTTGCTCGGGTAACAAGCCGGGAATTGAAAAAACTAATAACTCCTTGTGATTTCTATAGTTATGTTGTTATTTTTCTTCTGATCGCAACCTTTTGAGCGGCGACTTCGTTACCAGAGTTGAGACGATGTCATTAACCTGTTTGATTACAGTGGGTTGGTTCCATCGACCCAAACTGCAAGGAGTTCAAAAAGTTCGTTTTCTGAACACGGTGTGCTCATGCCCAGGTTAAACCCCCGGTCGCTGCTCTTTAATACCCTTTTGAACCTTCTGGTGCCGGGGCTGGGGCACCTGTTTTGGCGTGAAGCTATGTTTGGAATTTTCATTTTCCTTGTTATGTTGCTCGCCTCGGTATTGTTTATTGTTTCCCTTCTCATCCAAGTTCCCCTGGAAGCCAAACTGGCTATGTATGGTTTGCCTTTCTTGTTCTATGCCTTTACGTTTTTCGATCTGGCACGAACAGTAAAAGCCAAAAGGAAAAACACTGCCCCCAGGACAAGGTCAGCTATCATTTTCTTGGTTGCAGGATTGGGCTACCAGACGCTGTCCCCCGTGGCACCGCTGAATTTCGCCCTCAGAAATCGCCCGGAAGTGTTCGTTCTGGATAGCAACTCTCTAAATCCTTTATACTCCAAGGGTGATATCTTAAAAGCCAGTCGGCTGTCATACTTGGTTGACGTGTTTGTTGTCAAAAAACCGATTCTGCATGCCCTGCCTCGACGGTATGAAATCGTGAGGTTCTCAGCCGGTTCAGACAGACACATGAACGGCATTGTCGTCGGTCTGCCGGGTGAAGAGATTGAAATCGTCGGAGGCGTCGTGGTCGCTAACGGTCTACCTGATATCGGTGATGCACCGGGGGGGATTGTCCTGTCGGGCGACTGGCCGTTGACTTCAGCGGACAGTTACTCTATTTCAGTAGCGACTGTAAATCTGGGCAGAATCGACAGGGTTCACGAGGTTCCCCTGAGAAAACTGGTTGGGAAAGTGAGCAAGCTCTTCTGATGGCGATAAAGAATTTGATCTTTGACCTTGACGGCACTCTGGTAGACTCGTCGCGGGGAGTGGTGGAGGCGGTAAACTATTCCCTGAGAGAGATGGGTCAGCCCGAACAAAAGCCGGAGACAATTCAGGCGTTCATCGGCTACCCACTGGAGAAAATGTATCCCCATTTCACCGATGCCCCTTTAGAAGAGCTTTGCGAGCTTTTTCAGAGGAAGGCGGCGGAAACGGTCGTGTCCTCTGCAGAAACTCTCCCCGGTGTCAAACAGATACTTCTGGAGCTCAATCGCCGGAGATATCGCATGGCTATAGCAACCACCAAAATCAAAACGCATATTGAGGGCATACTCGAGAAGTTCGGTTGGCCGGGATTATTCCAGGCGGTGACAGGAGGCGATGAAGTGGAAAAAGTCAAGCCGGATCCATCCATATTCAGACTCACTCTGAAGCGCCTTAAAGCCGACCCTTCGGAAACGATGGTCATTGGTGACACCATCAATGATATCTTAGCAGCCAGAGCTGTCCCGATGAGGGTAACTGCCGTGGCATCGCCCTTCGGAGGCAGAGAAAAAGTGATTGCCACCGAGCCTGATTTCTTTATAGAATCAATAACCCAACTGCTGGACATACTGGACGAAAAGAAAAACGCCTCTTTGAGGTAAATATGAAGAAACTTTTCCTCCACTCGTTTCACACAAAGTTTGGTACAATCCACACTGCAGCGACCGAGAAAGGCCTAGCTTTAATCTCTTTGCCCGGTGAATCCGGTAAATTATTCGAAGGTAAAATCGAGAAACTGTTTCCCGACTACGAGATTCATTTTAGGGGGAACATAAATAAGCAAGCTCAAAAGCAGCTCGTCGCCTACCTGGACGGCCAGCTTAAGAAGTTCACCCTCAAGCTTGATATACAAGCTTCTTCATTCCAAAGGAAAGTGCTCAAACGGGTGACAAAGATCCCTTATGGAAAGACAATGACCTATGGGAAAATTGCTCGTGCTATAGGGCACCCTAAGGCATACCGAGCTGTAGGTACTGCCAATGCCAGAAACAACCTCCCGATAGTTATTCCCTGTCATCGGGTGATAGCTTCGTCCGGCCTTGGCGGATATGGGGCGGGTCTGGAAATGAAAAAGAAACTGCTGCGACTGGAAGGAGCACTGTAAGCGCTTCCCTCAAGAGCCGAAAGAAGCCGAGGTCTTGATTTGGCTTGGCATCGGCATGTACCAGAAGTTCCGCGATAAGATTACCCGATGATCTTCAGCTTGGCGTACTTGGCCATGATCCTTTTCAACCCAAGGCTCGAAAACATAATATCGAGAACCAACGACTCTCCATATCCTTCGGTTTTGATAATCTTGCCTCGGCCAAAAGTGGGGTGGTCGACTATTCGTCCGGTTTGTAATCCTTCTCCCTCCTCGTAGTCGTAGTACACGCCTCGCCTAGCAACATCGGCTGTTGAAGATAAGCGCGAAAAAAACGAGGGCGTCCTGTTACGGGTACTGGTAACCTCAAAAAGGCGGCGTGTGCGCAAATCGATTTTTTCCACCAACTCTTCAGGTATCTCCTTTATAAAGCGTGAAGGAATCGACTCTACTTCACCAAAACGATAGCGCGTCGTGGCCGACGACAGATACAGCTTCTTTTTAGCCCTGGTAGCGCCAACGTAGAAAAGGCGTCTCTCTTCCTCCAATTCCAACGGCTCGGCGATTGACCGTTGTAAAGGGAACAGACCCTCCTCCAAACCGACCAGAAAGACCGCCTCGTACTCCAACCCCTTAGCCGAATGGATAGTCATCAAAGTCACCTTATCTTCCAGCTCATTGTACGCATCAACATCCGTAAAAAGAGAGATTTCTGCAAGATACTGCGCCAGGGTGGCATCAACATGGGAACGGGCGTACGCAGCTATACCCTCAATAAATGCCTCGATGTTTTCGATTCTCGTTTGACCAATGATTTCATCCTCCGACTTCAATTCTTCCAATAGATTCAAGTCACTCACCAACTCTTGCGTCAAGAGGTCTATGGCCACGGTTTCCTGTTGTGCTCGGTACTTCTCAATTAGAGCTACGAATGGTTCCAACCGCTTAAGCCTGCTTGACAATTGCGCATACTCCCCCGCTTTCAACAGGACTTCATAGTCGGAGATGCCGTCACGACGGGCAAGAGCGGAAATTCCAGAAACCGTTTTCTCCCCGATTCCCCGCCTCGGGAAATTGATAATGCGCTCAAAAGAGATGTCGTCCATGATATTGACGATTAACTTCAGGTAGGCCATCAGGTCTTTGATCTCTTTCCTCTGGTAGAAGGAGATACCGCCGACGATTTGATAAGGAATATTGTGCCGCCGCAGTTGCTCTTCAAACGGCCGCGATTGTGCGTTGGTACGATAAAGCACCACCATATCTTTAAGGTCGGTTTCGTTCTGCTGGTGATCTATCTCTTCGAAGATATGCAAGGCTTCTTCGTCGGCAGAATCAACCAATAAAAGCTTAAGTCTCTCTCCTCCTTGCCTGTCTGTCCAGAGGGTTTTCGTCTTACGGGTTTCGTTGTTTTGAATAACAGCAGAGGCCGACTGGAGAATGATGGTGGTTGAACGGTAGTTCTGTTCCAGCTTTATTATTCTAGCGCCGGGAAAATCCTTTTCGAACTCAAGGATATTGCGTATGTCCGCT
>Ga0315543_1004370_pt1 | contig 11878 bp, 7 predicted proteins | sample SalMarSW160210MG_2_FD_203098 | JGI IMG/M metagenome (GOLD analysis project Ga0315543, IMG submission 203098) | Salt marsh sediment microbial communities from the Plum Island Ecosystem LTER, Massachusetts, United States - Salt Marsh Sediment SW1601-210 ...
GCAGCGAAGGAAATGGTCAAGTATATGGGGTTGAAATTCCAAGGCGGGTGGACAACCCAGCAGGCGGTGATAGCCATGCTCGACTTCATCGGATTTGGAAAGCTGGAGTTCGTGCGAGCCAATGTCAAGGACGGCCATCACCACATCATAATTCACGTGACAGACAATCCTGTCATCGAGCATGGAGTGAGGATGTTCGGAGACAAGTCTGTAGCCTGCAAATGGTTCATGGGTGTGTATGCCGCTCATGGAGAGATGGAACTGGGCCTCAATCACGCAAAACTCAAGGAAAACAGGTGCATAAGATTGGGAGCCCCATACTGTGAATGGGAAACGAAATGGTAAGAAAACCCAAAGGCATAAGGGACTTGCTGCCGGCTTAATTGCCGGGGTGGTCAGGCCCATTGCCCGGCGGCTGAGTTATTTGGTGGACGAGTCCCTGAAACAACCCGGCAGTTGGCGTTGTTTGGAAATTATCTATCGAAATGAACCCCGCAAAATACTCGACTACATATTTCTGAGTAGTTCCTCTGTCAAAGGTACAAGAAACAGGCTGCGGATTTTTCAAGAAGAGATCTGCAAATGCGTTCACCAATACAGCCAAACCAGCAATCCCATCAGCTTAATAAGCTTTGGCTCCGGCCCAGGGCATGAGATTCTCGGCTGTATCCACAAGTTCGAATTCAAGGGTGTTTTGGAAGCAACTTGCATAGACAGGGACTCTACTGCATTGGAATATGGAAGGTCTTTGGCAACCCAAAAAGGTTTGGGTGATTGCATCAAATATGTTGAAGGTAACGTACTACGTATGAACCTCATGATGGCCAAGTACAACATTGCTATCGTGTCGGGCTTGGTCGACTACTTCGACTTTGAAACGGCTGTGTCGTTCCTGAAAACTGTCAGAGAACACTTGGTTTCGAGTGGAACAGTTCTAATTGCTAACATGAGAAAGCACTATCTTGCTTCGACAATGAGTACCTTGGGAAACTGGCACCTTGTGTACAGGGAACCAGAAGAGGTTAAAGAGCTACTATCAGAAAGTGGATTTGAAGATATCAAAGTTTGGTTGGAGTCAGAAAGTGTATTCTGCATTGGAAAGGGAACAAAGCCCGCATAGAACCGAGTTGTGCTAACCTACATGTAACCATTTCTCCTTATCACTATATATGCAGATGGTTACGGAGATAAGATTTAAAAGCTTTTTTCAGGCGGTGCGGTTTTTGTAGATGAATTGTATTTATGATGAAAACACATTTAAAAAAGGATAGCCTAATTTAAATCAATGCATAAAAAACAAATTTTGATATTGGGAATTGTTGGCACCTTTGCGCTCTGCACGTATGTTTATTATGTATATTCATACATAAGACCAATTGATTACATTTTGAAAAAAGGCATTCAGGTCACGGAGTCCCATTGCACAACCAATGACACAGCAGTTATAGGAGTTAAGAATATCGGCACTGAAGACATACAATTAGACAAGGATATTAGAGTAACTGATGTAAATGGCGATCGCATGTTTGCAAGCTGGAAGCATATGGCGAACGATACGCAAACTGGTGAGTCAATTCCTCCGGGAGAGAAAGTGAAGGTCGAACTGGCTTGCGACATTGGAACTCTCTGTTCGTATAAGGTGCTTCTTAAAAGGGAAAACGTCTGGGTAACCAAAATGGCCTCGGTGCAATGCTGAAATAACCGACAAGAATCAAATAACAAGTTCTACGAGAGCGTAAGTATTTATCGAATATTTAAAATTAACCAGACAGTTTACGGCTTAGTACCTTCAAGCCAATATTCAACAAAAGTAGCTAAGTCTGATAAGTCAACGATCGTGTTATTATCCAAATCAGTACCGTTGCACCACTTATTTGAAGCTGCACAATTTGTATCCAACCAGCATTTGGCAAAAAATGCAAAATCAACTAAATCCACATCACCATCAGGCTCGAAGTCGGCAGGCTTCTTTTGCCAGAGCCAGTTCTCTGTAAAAATCGATAAATCAGTTGAGTCTACAATGTAGCTGTAGTCGAAATCGGTATGTTCGCACCAGTTTGGTTCAGAGCAAGCCTGCAACCACCTATTCGCAAACACAGCGAGGTCACTGAAATTAACAATACCATCGTAATTGAAATCGGATCTGTTCAGAACTACACGAACGTTTGTAGTATCAGTGGAAGTTTTTCCTTCAGGGTCGGTGACTGTGACTGTTATCACATGTTCACCGACTGAGAGGTTATAACCAATCAAATTACCTCGTCCAATAAACTCGTTAAGGCTGCTCGACCATTCTATCGCATTCGGATCTATTATATCACCGGTCTCTGGATCATAAGCGATACATCGGCCTACTAATCTATGCGAAGGAAGTACACTGATTCCACATGTCGGTTCAAGGATGGCAACTTTGGGTGGCTTGGTTTCTATAGAAAATGGTGCGTCTGAAACATCTTCCGAACAATTCCAGCCATCGCTGGAGATGACTTTAATTAGGCAACTATCCCCACCGGGTAGATGATTAGTGTCCACCAAAAGTTCAGTCTCTGGGCAATGTATTGATAGAATACTCCATTCTATTCCACCATCACAGGAAAATTCCACTGAAAAGCTCAGGTCATTCGTATCTGGGTCTGAGGCAGACCAAACAACTGGTATATTGCCACTAAAATATTCACCCCCATTTGGTGATATAATTTGGACATTTGGATCATTGTCTGTAAATTGTAACTCATCTGCAATTAGCCCGTCTACTATAACCTGTACGGCTGAAGTTCCACTTGGTAGGTCAACAACCACACAGAAGGGGCCACGTAGGATATCGTCCGTTTGTTCGCCCTCTAAAGGCCTAAATCCAAATCTGCCCAAAACGGCGTTGCTATCAGAGGTAAAGACTAACTCACAGTTTGCATCGACAATCTCTTCTGAATGTTCCAGATTCGCTGCTGAAATAAGAGGACTCAGTTCAACAGATTTCTCGGGTATATCCAATATCCCACTTATAACAACTCTGTTTACATCAGCTAAGATAGATTCCGGCGCAGTACTAACGTTTTGTTTGGTCGATTCAACATGGCTTGAGACCAATTCACAAATCAACGAATTACATTCACGCCCAGATATCCATATTGGGGGATTTGTACGTGTTGTAATCCCGCCCATCATAGAGATAGTGTCCCATTGAATGTCAATCTGCTTATCTGCATGATACCCTCCGTCCCCAATTAGTCGACCATAACTTTCCCACCCAATCAAGTTATCATTTATATCTATGATAGGTTCACTATGATAATAAGAATTTGGATCATTATCCCAATCACAATACTCCAGAGGGATTATCGTTACGTATATCCTGAAAGGTCCGAACTCCGAAGTTTTTAAACCCGGAGGATTTCGATTGAACTCAAAATGCGGATTTTGCAAGATCCATTGACCAAATATATCCTTCCCTGCTGTCTCAAAGTATTCTTCACCCAGCCCGTATATGTGACCGATTTCATGTCCAAGCACATACTTGGTATAATTATTATCCTCAATAAGAACTGCCGAACCAACTTTTAAACCAGCACGATCTTGCCCTAAACTCTCCTCAGGTACAACTGCGCATATAAACTTGGCTTCACCTCCTTGGTGACAATTATTGTATGAATGCATAATATTGTTTAACTTTTGGCACAACCGATATGGCCCAAGTGGCCAGTCAAATGATGGACCTGAAATGAATACAACAACAGGTTTTATTTCTATATGATTTACGCCGTAAGCTGTCGTCTTTGGAACCGGAAATACATCCTCAGTAAAGTTTATATACGTAGGATCCCATTTCCCGAGTAGTTCGTTGTTCCAGTAAAGCCTGTCCACGACTATCATGCGGATTGTTTGGGATTCATAAAACAATTGATTGATGCTCTTATCCAGAAGTGTGTTTCCACCATTATCTTCAACAACGACGTGGAATTCATAATCACCTGCAATTAAGTTTTTTGTATCGTTATCATTAAATACGAAGTCTACCATCGTTGGCGTGCCATATGTTACTTCCACATTTTGGGGGGGAGGTTGGAGTACTGTTTGTTGTGAGGAATCCAGGACATCCAATTTTACTTTAATAGGTATAGTTCCTGGTATGATTCGTTTCAGATTTATCCTGACTACAAAAGGTTTTGTTTCAATGAGTTTGTATTTTTGGGTTATTCCATCTGGTTCGACTTCCTGGAAACACTGATTGATCTCAAGGCTTTGTAAAATTATCCCGCCAGGAGGCATATACTCGTCTGCACCCATATCAACCAAGTGATTTATAATCCTGGGATCTCCGTCGATATCGGTTTGCCCAGCATAGCCACTGTTTGGATCACCTGCATCAATACAAGGTGAAGTATCCCATAAGTGGTATCCATCAGACATCAGTTGAGGATCGATGTATATATTACCAATCCCTGGATCGTTGTCATCAATGCATGAATAGGTTGCCGAACAACCATATAGTTCATCGTCATTACTCCAGAGAATACAGTTAGTGACTGTCGCTGTACCACTTCCCCAGCAGTAAATCCCGCCATCGTTTCCGGTGATAGTACTATTCTCGATCTCGGGGTAGGAATCAAAGTCGCAGTAAATCCCGGCGCCGTAAAGGCCTGTTCCGTTTTGAGAAATGACATTATTCGAGATAAGGGGGGTAGAGTAGTACACGCAATAGATTCCACCGCCGTAATGTGCCGTATTTTCAGAGATTGTGCACCTTATTATCGTTGGAGAAGAATTGTAACACGCAATACCACCACCGGAGCCGGAACCAACAGAGTTGTTAACTATTACACAGTCCTTAATTGTTGGTGAAGAATCTTGGCAGAATATCCCTCCACCAGAGGGACCGTATACAACTCCGGTTCCTGTTCCACCCGTAATTGTGAATCCTTCAATAACCGAATAACCTATGTCACCACCATCAAACGTTACAACACTACCTGATTGACTTCCGTTAATAATTGTTGTATCATAACCTCCACTACTCTTGACGGTAATAGCTTTACCAAGGAAGCTAATTTTTTCATAGTAAATATCAGGGGCTACAATTACAATATCACCATCTGTGCAAGCCTCGATTGTGGCCTGAATCGTTTTTTTCGGGCCATGGGTACCATTCCAGATAGGTGCAAAACCATCCCAGCTGTCATTGCCTAATGTGCCATTTACGTAGTAGGTTGTACACTCAGATAAAATGGCAAGGCTTTGTTCATAGCCAGCTGCGATGGCTACAAAGCCACTGTTAGGTAAAGGGATATCGCACTCGCCGTAGCGGTTATCTCCCCAAGCCACAATCGAACCATCGGCTTTAAGACCCAGGCTGTGAAATCCGCCAGCTGCGATGGCTACAAAGCCACTGTTGGGTGTGGGTACATTGCACTGACTGTAGTAGTTGTCTCCCCAAGCCAAAATGGAGCCGTCAGCCTTAAGACCCAAGTTGTGAAATCCGCCGGCTGAGATGGCGACAAAGTCACTATTGGGTGAAGGGATATCGCACTCGCCGTAGTAGTTATATGCCCCCCAAACCACAATTGAGCCATCGGCCTTAAGACCCAAGCTGTGATACCAGCGTGCTGCGATGGCGATAAAGTCACTGTTGGGTGAAGGGATATCGCACCGGCCGTCACTGTTACTTCCCCAGGCCACAATCGAGCCGTCGGCCTTAAGACCCAAGCTGTGCTGATAGGCGGCTGCGATAGCGACAAAGCCATCATTGGGTGAAGGGATGTTGCACTGGCCATAGTCGTTGTTTCCCCAGGCCACAATCGAGCCGTTGGCCTTAAGACATAAGTTGTGCTCAAAGGCGGTTTCGATGGCGATAAAACCGCTGTTTGGAGAAGGAACGTCACACAATGGGAATCCCCAGCCGAATCCCCAAGCTGCAATGGAGCCGTTGGTTTTAAGACCAAGGCTGTGACCACCAGCATTTGCGATGGCGACAAAGCCACTATTAGGCGAAGGGAAACCGCACTCGGAGTAGTTGCTTCCCCAAGCTACAATCGAACCAACATTAGCATGTGCTTGTGTAAGCACCACCGAGACGAAAAAAAATGTGAAGATTAACTTATTCACTTTTGACTTACCTAAAGCTATGTGATTTAAATAAATACAAAAAAGAATAACTCAGGAGAATTTTATTAAATCACTGTCTATAATTCAAGTATAAAAATAGGAAAAATAGAATTACCTTAATGCTTAAAGTTATGGCTAATAGTGTTTGCCTTCTCTCTATTCCACTACTGTTAGCTAAGCTACCTGTATATAGTTTTAGACAATGAGTGTGTTTTGCCAATTATAACCTGTAGGCCGTTAAAGGTATGCTCACTATTAACCGTCAATGTACAAGTCGCTGATAATAATGTTTTGTCCATCTTAGGTGTAATCCCCTGCATCTATAAGAGTATATCACTGGTAAACGTTACTGAATATACGGGAGTCGTTACTATGCCGAGGACCATTGCTCTTGCAGTTACATGTATTGTTTTCCTCATATTTTCCCCCACCGGTACTTGAGCCACAATATTTGTTCACAGTATACTATACTAACAGCAGACAATCAAGCAAACAGGGTTAAACAGTAAAGAATGAGGAAAATACTGATGTATCACGGATTCCAGCTATCACATTTTGCCCAGACCTTGGCTAACCCTGATAATCTCCACTTGTTCGGGGTCTCCTAACTTGGCCCGAATTTTCCCGTTTTCTTCATTGGATGTGGTAACGATAATAACCTTGTCAAAGCCAGCCATTAAGTCTTTCTTAACATTTCCAGTACTATCTGACTTACCCGTCTCAATCTCAATCGCGACCTTCTTACCGTCTTTTTCGGCAACGAGGTCGACAGCTCTCCCATCACCTATTGGCACTTCTTCTTCAACCGTATAACCCTTACTGCGATACTCCTCAGCGACGAGCCGCTTATAGTACTCATGTTCTAGGCTTGCGTTTTTGGGCAAGGTCTTTACCTTGACACCCTGAGAAGCCAAGAATTCCTTCCCTTTTTCGGTAGCCTTCAACAGTGTGACACTGCCATTTGGTATACTTACCTTTTCCTGTTCTATCAGCTCTTTCTCCAGCAAATTCTGTTTGATTTCCGTTCCCGTACGGGCGGTCCAACCAAGGCGTTGATACCTTTCTGTAACCACCGACAGAGGACGCATTGCGATATCCAGTAACAAACTACGCTCCCGTGTGCTTATTTCACTCTTTTCCTTTTCCCTTCTGGCAACTTCTGGAAGGGCTGAAATAGCTTCGTTGAGAGCTAAGCGAAGTTCCTCGACCTTCTGTTTCACGGAATCGCTTCCAGAATCCTTCCTTGGGGTCTGAGAAGGCAGGAAAGAACCTGAAACAGGAAACTGAGGAAAACGGACAAGAAACGGTTTTACCCAGCGGTCCTGCATTTTGACTATGGCCTGCCCTACCGGTAGTCTGCCGATGTATTCCCTGCTCTCACGTGGTAGCGTAAGGGCCTTTCTGGCAGCCTCAACGTCATCACCGTGCTTGAGATTAAGACAGACAGTAACACCAGTGTTCCCAAGCGCCGGAATGGTTAACAGGCTGGGATTCTGGTCTAGGAGAACTAGCCCCTGCCCGAGTTCCCGCATCTGCCTGAGTATCAAGTCATGTGCAGATTGTTCGGCACCGGGGCGTCGGAGAAAAAGATTATGTGCCTCCTCAACGACTACCGCATGTTTGAAGGATGGCGATTTACCTTCCGCGAGACGGTAGTAGTAAAGCCATAGAAGTAGCGATTGAGTAAACAATGAACGGTCGGTTTCACTGCCCAAACCGGTAAGCTCCAAGATAACCGGCTTATCAAGGATATCCGCCAGAGCCGTTGGACTGACAGAGTTTGTGAGTCGGCCGATAGGACCTGTGGTCAATTTGAACAGAATACTCATTGCGGAAACCTTCCAGTCTTTCTCCCTTGAGCCTATGGGATAGTTTTGCATGTAGTCGTGAATATCCTTGAAGACTATCGCCTTATCACTGGCAGTTCCCAGATAGTCGAGGGCTTTCAGAAAGAAATATTCCACTCCTCGCGTGCTGAGCAGGTGATGGCCGGGCAGATAAGTCGTGCAAACAACGGAGATGATGTCCCGCAAATAGGCTTGTTGCTGATTTTCAGAGAGATTCGGCGGCGGGTCAAGTGGATTGAAGCATAGCGATTCCTCTTCTCCTAGAGCGAAAAAGAGAATGTCTTTCCCCTCAGGTCTATTTAGAAAGTGCGCATAGGTCCCCCTCCAGTCAAGGACTATGAATGGTTTTCCTGCTCGAAGTAAATTCCAGACAAGCAGGTAACTAACGTTCGTTTTGCCCGCTCCTGACCTGCCCAGAATCGCGATATGTTGCGGAATATCATTCTGTCTCAACCCAAACGGGCATACAGGTTTGTTTGCGTACATTACGGTTCCCAGGAGATACTCGCCTTTTACTTTGTCTCGCGGTGGAGGTTCCAGCAAAATGTTTCTTCCTATATAACTCTCGTCAAGTAATTCAGCCGCCATGGCCTGAGCTACAGCATGGATGTCCTTCTCTTGACTAGGATCGAGAAGCGTGGCTAACCAGAAGGCATCTGCCATTTCGCCTATAACTGGGCGGAGTTTTGCCAGGAGTTCCTTGAATTCTGTGGAATACATAAAATCACGTTAGAGGTCTTTGGTTTTCAGCAGAGCTGGCGGTTCTGCTGATAGCGTCAAGTTCACGTTGAAGCTTCCTGATTTCGCCTCTGAGCCAGACCAAATCCCGCCAGCTCATCAGTGCTTCATGTCTGCGCTCCCGTTTTAGCTCGAACAATCTGCGTTCGAGATTGTGTCTGCGTTCGCTATTGTTCATAGAAGCTTTGAGTTCTGAGAGGGATACTTCGCAGTCCTGTATTACTGGGTCGAGTTCATCCAGGGAACGTCGCATTAACTGTTCCCTGTTCTTCTTATCCGCTTCAAGTTCATCAAGAGCTTGCTGCAAAAAGCCAAGGCGGTCGGCAAACAAAGATTGCAGCAGACGAAGAGGCCGAAGGGACCTTTCATCATTGGATGGCAGCCGTTTTTCCGGGAACCAGTCGGGATGGTCAGGTTCACCTATGAGGTTGTGGAAATCTTCATCAGTAGCGTGTTTTCCATTGGCTGTGCCTGGATGGGAATTGTCCAAGTTTTCAGCCGAATAAGTCTCTTCATTCAAATCCCAGCTTACAGGATACGGCTCATACTTAGGATATATCTTCCCTACTGTATTCTTCCGGCCTCGCATGCTTCACCCTGAAAAATGAGGTTTGAGTTTTAGAAGGATGTACATAAATGGGTGATTAAAACGTAGATTGCCATTCAGGCCTTTTGTGTCAGATTGCGTATCGGTGTTTCTAACTGTTTTTCTGAGTGGTCCGATTTCGATTTATTGTATATGTTGGTTTCTGCGTGAGGAAAAGAAGGATAAAAAGAACAATAGAGAGAAGCACAGCAGGAATAAAAGAATTCTTTCTTAGGAATGGAAATAATATAACCAATAGAAACAAAGCACTTACGATAGGTATCCAGCCAACATAATCCCTAATCTTCTGTCTTGCCTTAAGACCAAAAATGAAGACTGGTAAGACTATTCCAATTGCGGCAAAAGATGCCGAGAGCAAATCAACGATATTAGGAATAAGCACAGCAAGAACGAGAGCTGCTAGAGCTACAGCAATCGTACAAATTTGGGCATTCATCTTTATTGTTTTGTCTCTATCTTCCTGTACATCTTTACTAACAGGTTCTCCACCAAAAAGATGCCATAAAAGCACGCGAACAACAGCCAGAGATACAATGTTGAGGTAGCTATCTATAGAGGACAACAAAGCAAACAGTATACCTGATAGACAAACAATTTGAAAGAATGGATTTTTCACAAGGTGTTCAACTATAGCAGCAATATAACTTCCTGGATCCTTGTTTAGAGTAAAGGCGAATGCTTCTTGGTTATCTTTAATGAGAACACCAACTGTGGTCATCGAGAAAAAGAACCATGTGAGAACAATGCCACTTAACAGCAAGACTTTCCACAATTCATTTCTGGCAACGAGCCTAGCTCTCTGCCAGATATCAACTCTCCCGAAAAAAGAGGGCAATAAAAATATGAATGCAAAAGTTGGAAAGTACCAGCCATATTGTCCACCAAGGCCAGACGCAAAGGGCTGCAACTGTATTGTACCAGCTTGCTTAACATGTAGGAGTGCATAAACCGGAACGATAAAAGAAACTGCAAGAACGAAACCACCCTGTATTATATCATTTGTTAGAACACCACGAAATCCAAAGAACACTGTATACAATACAGTTCCGACGCATCCAATACCCAAAACAACTACATAATTTGGTATCCCGCTGAAGGACTGGAGATAGAAACCGACAGCAAGGAACTGCCCACCGAGAACACCTGCGAAGAGGATGGCTGTTAAAAGAAGAAAACAAAACTGGGTCACCGGCCCGTATACTTCTCTTATGAAGGCATCAAGACCAAATATGCCCTTAGAGAGGTCTATTTTGCATCGTGCCATGTCGAGGCTCTTTGCCAATAGCAGCATACCTATTATGTAGGCTACTCCCAAAACATACCCTGTAGCTCCACCTTCGAATCCCATTTGTATTAAACCAAAAATCATAAAACCCCCAGCAAGTGATGCGAAGATACTTAAGACAGCAAGGAATGGTCGTATTTCACCTTCAGCGCCTCTATAGTACAAACACCAGTTTGTTCGTCCTTTGAGCAAAAAAGATCGACCTACGCCGAAAACCATTACAATGGCGATTGCTACTAAAACGCTCCAACTCATTGCAGACCTCGTACGAAAGTTGATACAGTTTCAAATCTCGCCAGGAGAACAAACAGAGCTGGTTTAAAAAAGAGAGCCGTGACTGTTAGTATTTCGGGTCTAATACGTGTAGCTCTGCCTGCTGCAACAGCTAAGTATAGTGCAAATAAAAGGGCGCGACCTATTATGTACAAAAGCATGATTCCCAGCAACCACGCCACTTCCCCAGATGAAATCTGCAAATCTAAGGTCCGTAATCTTATAACAAGCCAGCCAGATTCAGCTACAGTTGCGGTTACATTGTATATCGCCGCAGGTATACAAAACTGTAGGGAGTCTTCAAGCGAAAATAGAACAGCAACGCCAAGTGCGACAAGCACAGGTACGTACAAAATCAATAGAAACGCATCGGACGAACGAAAAGAGAAATGGGTAGTTGGGGGATAAATGAACTGGAAACATATCCAATCCACCGTAAAAAGTAGAAGTAGAGGTATAGTCTTTGGCATATTACTTTTTCTAAGCAATCCGTAAACTTGAATAGTGCTGGTTGTACCTGCTCCGCTTAGTTGAACTAGAACAAGGTTCCTGCACAATATGCCAAGAAATAAGATATATAAAGTATTTACGAAATAACTCACCACGTATCCTCAAATTGTTTCTGGGTCGGTATGGAACCCTTGAAGGTTCCTCTAATATAATCATCGACGGAAAAAATAAAATCAGCATAGATTACGCATTTGAACATTTTGGTGCGGTAGAGTTCTATTGTCAAATTGTAGTTTCCCTGAGGAAGCCTTTTACGAAATTTCATACCTATATCAACAAAGTAGAGTCCATGATTATGCCGGACAACAGCCAGGTCGCGCGAATCTATAAGTTTTGCATATGGACAAACTTCTAAACCAACCCAGTAGTCCAAGAAAATATGTGTTGCCTGAGCTAGTAGTCTGTCACATCTAAATTACTGGGTATAGTTTTTTCAATTTTACACGAGCGTCTGCAGTGGCAAATTGCCAATCAACAGTGGCATCCGCTTCATTACGTTGCCGCTCCCAAGCTGAAACT
>Ga0315543_1004375_pt1 | contig 11870 bp, 8 predicted proteins | sample SalMarSW160210MG_2_FD_203098 | JGI IMG/M metagenome (GOLD analysis project Ga0315543, IMG submission 203098) | Salt marsh sediment microbial communities from the Plum Island Ecosystem LTER, Massachusetts, United States - Salt Marsh Sediment SW1601-210 ...
AGGCATCATCGGCGGCGAACTGCTCTGTACTGTACGCAAGACGCTCCGCCTGCGCAGGGAACTCGGCGAACCAGTAGAGCATCTCCACCTGCTGTGGAGCTATCGCCACACCGTCGTTGAGCGTCGTCCCGGCCTCCACCAGTACGAAAGGATAGATGCGCGTCTGCAGGCGTTGGCGGAGCCATTTCCAACTGCTGCGACGCTGCCCCGTCTTCCAATCCACGATGACCCAGCGCTCGCCCGGCTGCCCTGCCAACAGGTCGTACCTGGCCTCCAGCCGGTAGTCGCCCCATCCCACGGACAGCGTTACCTCCGCTTGGCGCACATCGTCCGGCAGACCCTGCGGCGGCGCATCTCGGTAGTTGGCCCACCAACGAGCCAGGTCAGAGTCAACTGCTGCGACAGCTTGCAGCGCTTCAACAGAGACACCAGAGTGCAGTTGGCGCATCAGGCGGTGGAAGGCATGGCCCCGCTGCATGTGCCGTTCGAATTCCAGCGCGTCTGCCGTCTCTGGCGCGGGCCAGCGGCAGTGCTCCACATAGCGCAGTTGAAAACGCCGCGCGCAATCCACATAGTCCTGCAAGCTGCTCTGGCTGAAGACAAACCCCTCAGGCAGCATTCCATTATCCTCCCGCAGGTTCAATCTTATCCTCACGCAAGTTCGGTTCTATCAACCTGCGGGAGGATGCCTGACCCTGACGCTGTTCCCAATAGGTGCGCAGCATGGTGAAGGCCACCGCTGGCTGCTTGGGGTCTGCCTCTCTCTTGCCTGTGTTCCAGGTCACGATCAACTCCCGCTTGGCACGGGTGATGCCCACGTACAGGAGACGCAATCGCTCACTGATGTAATCCAGGCGCGCCTGACGTGAAGGCTCTCCTTCCATATAGGCTGGTCCGTCTGGGCGGAGTGCCTCCAACTGCCCCAGGGCCTCAGCTACGAGACTCAACCCGTCGCGCACGTACCAGAGTTCGCCTCTGTAGCGGTCCAGTTCACTGCCCGACGGAAAGTCATAGTTGTTCACCGCAGTGAGGTGCACGCGGTCCCACTCCAGCCCCTTGGCGCGATGCATGGTCGCCACCACGACCCGCCCCTTGTAGCGCTCAGGGTCAAAGCCAGTATCCTCCGCCGACAGGCCCACAAAGCGGCGTTCGTTGCGGGCTACCACGTGCAACTCCCGGGCCAGCTCGGCCAGCCGCCAGCGTGGGTTGGCGTCGCTGTAGTCGCGCAGCACCACAGCAAAGTGATAGGCACGAGCCAGGTCTGCAGGCTCATCAAAGAGGTCCTGAGACAGGGTGAGCAGCAACTGGTCAATGGGCAGGCCCGCCGCCTTGTGCCAGCGCTGTGCTTTCTCCCGGAATCCGAGCAGCAATTCAAAGCCCTCCTCGTCCTCGCCGAAATCCTGCTCGCGCAGCCAATCGACTCCTAGCCGTGGCCACAGGTAATCCTCGACTTTGCTACACTTTGCCAGGCGTCGTGCCAGGCTTTTGAAATAGCGGTAGCGTTCTTTGTCCACCTCCTCACGCCAGTGCCACTTCAGGAAGGCAGCCGCCAGCCTCTTGGCATTGTCTGGATCAGCCAGGTGCATGAGCACGGCCGCCAGTATGCGCGCCGTATCACGGGTGGATGCTGTGCTGTTGAGCAGCTCCACGCAGGACAGGCCCTTTTGCCGCAGTGCCTCGGCCAACTTGACCCCACGGTCGTTGTCGGGCACGAGCACGGCCACAGTGTGCTCGCTGTGCTCCGGCACCCACTTAGCCAGAGAGGCTGCCACGGTGCGCACTTCCGCATCCGGCGTGAGCTGGCGGGCGTAAAAGTGGACACGGCATTGCGCATCAGACGGATTGGGCTGCGGATCGCCTTCGGTGGTTGGCTGAATGTGCTGCCTGCGGAAGGCCGAGTGCGCCGCCTCGAACGGGTGTTCACTCACAGTCCAGTCCACCAGGTGGTTGGCCAAATCAATGATCGGGGGAGCCGAGCGCCCGGACTCCGACATCTCCACTGTCCGCACGTCTTTGCGCGACAGGAACTCGCGCAGCAGACGCGGATTTGCCGTGGTAAACGTATAGTACACTGCCTGGTTCGGATCGCCCACGCGCACCCAACGCCCGTCTGGCCCCGCCAGCACTGTCAGCAAGTCCTGCTGCAACTCGCTCGAATCCTGTGCCTCGTCCTCCAGGATGAAAGGCCAGCGGTGACGCAGGCGCTCCAGGTAGTCGTTATCCAGCCGCAGCGCGGAGATGGCATACACCACCAGGTCATCAAAGTCCACCTTGCCTCGGTACGACAGGCTGCGCTGATAATCAGCGTAGACGTCCACGCAGAACTGGGCCAGTGGCCACCGCTCCTCCCGCGAGAGCAGCCAGCTACGGAGCACCTCCGGCGTCAATTGCCGGTCCTTGGCGCGCTTGATGAAAGCGCTGGCCACGTCGCACGTCAGCTTGGGCCACCACTTCCTGGTGATGCGGTTGATGCGCCACTCCTCAATCTCTGGGCTCACGTACTCTTCCAACAACTCTGGATGAGGGCGCAGCCAGGATTCCACTGCATCGGTGAGGATACTCTCCGTCTCACGGGCATCAGCGATGGCAAAGTCATCGGCCAGCCCTACCAGGCTCGGGCGCTCGCGCACGATGTCGTGTGACAGTCCGTGCAGCGTGCGCACGCGATAGCCCATGCCAGGCAGCAGTTTGTACTCGTCCCGCAGGAAACGCCGGATGCGCGCCGTGAAATTGTCCACCGCGGAATTGACCAGTGTTACCACCAGCACTTCCTGACCTTCGTCCAGGGTGGTGGCTACCAGCCGCGCCGCCAACGCTGAAAGCACCTCTGTCTTCCCGCTGCCCGGCACGGCGGCAACGCCCATCATGCCACCTCGATAGGCCAAAATCTCCTGCTGCGCCTTGCGTGGCTCAAACACCGCCACCCTCCCGTGTGCGCCCGGCCCTCAAGAGCGAAGCCTCGCGCAGCAGACGCTGCACGCACTCCATCAATGGCCCACGTTCCCCGCGACCACGTGGGTTCAACTCGCTGATGCCAAGGTAAACCCTCACCCGGCAACGCCGCAGCAGGCCCAGCACGACGCGCCGCAGCATGGATTGTCCGGCCTGAAACTCGTCCTCCTCGCTCCACTTGCGCTCACGCGGCCAATGACGGGTCAGTACAAAGGGATGGGTCAGGGGCTGGTACAGGCGACGTCCCCAGGAGAGGCTACTCACGTTAAGCCAGAACTGATAGTCAACGGGCCTGTTCTCGGTCAGAAACGTATAGGCCGGGGCGATGAACAATGCGTTCTGCGCCGCAGGACGCCAGCCACGCCGCACGTACTGTGCGGCCACTACCCCGCCCTCCACCATGCGCACGTAACGCGTGCCCAGCTCATCCACGTCGTCCACATCCAGTGCCCAGCGGAACTTGGCCACGGACTCGATCAGGTTGGCCGCTGCCGCCGCCGCATCGTAGTCGTTGTGGAAGCCATACCCGGGACGCGCCAACAGCTCATCGAACAGCTTGCTGAAAAAGTGATCGAGCGGCAGCGAGGGCTGCGCACCGTACGCTTCTATCCAGCGCAGCAAATCACCGTAGCGTGTGCCCAGGCCAAAGGTGATGCGCTCCTGAATCTCCGGCTTGAGCTGCGCAAAGGTGCGCAGGTGTGGACGGCGGCTCTTGATGACATAGCGAATCTCCGTCAGGTAGTTGGCGCGCACCCAATCCAGCCCGTCAATGGCCTGCACCAATGCCTGGGCCACGTCGCTGCGCGGCGGGCACATCTCCCAGTGCGGATGCGCCAACTGCGCCAGGGTCAACAGGCAGCGCACCGCGGGCTCCTCGCGCAGGGCACGCGAGGGACGGTGAGAGCGCGTGGGCACACTGTGACGCTCGAACTCGGTCATCAAAGCAAAACGAAGAGCATCGTCCACAAAGGGGGCCAGTATTGCTATCTCGCCAGGTGGCACGTTCTCGTCCAGGGTCAGCCGCAGCACCTCATCCACCACGTTGCGCAATAGCTCCGTGTGAAAGTGCTCCTGGATAAAGCTCAGCGACTGCTCCAGTTGTTCCTCTGTGGGACGTGGGGCAGCTCCATCCACTCGCAGCAGGCCACTGCTCAAGGCCTGCACCGCTGGAGAGGAGACAAAGGAGGTGTCAAGGGTCACTCTCTGCGTGCACAGCTCGGCAAGCGCCAGTGCTCCCTGCGGGTCCGCGCCCAGATAGGTGCGGAAGCCGCCATCCTGGTCGTAGACCACCAGCGCTGAGGCGGCGTGTTCGAGCCACTCCCGCAAGAGGTCGTGTGCAACCGCAATGTCCTCCTCCAGGTTATCGGCGATGAGGTGGCGATAGCGCCGCAGCAGGTAAGCCTTGCACTCAGGCCGCCGCCAGACGTAGCGCGTGAAAGTCTCGACTTGCAGAGAAAAGTCGAGCAGATTGTGCTGCAGACAGTAGTCGCGGAAGGCATCGGCCGCGCGTTGTACAGCCTCGTACACACGCTCGCGGCTGCTTGGCCCACTCCAGGCGGCGATCAACCGCGCCCCGATTTCGCCATGTGCGAAGCCAAGCAGGGCCGCTTTGTTCAGGTTGTCAATGATCTGACTCACCAGCCGGTTGCGCGGCACGGTCACGTCGCCGAAAGCGCCCTCCTCGATAAAAGGCTCCAGCACCTGATCCATGTAATACTGCGCCGTCTCCAGGGTGAGAAACGTGGGCTCTTGGGACGCGTCGGCAAAACCCGCGGGCCCTGCGATCAGCGGCCAGAAGAGGTCGAGGGTACGCCGCGCCAGGCCGTCCACGCTGAGCACGTCCACCCGCGCGCCAGCCGGAACCGTTGGGCGACACAGCGCCTCGACGTACGGCCGGCCCAGCGAGCGTTGTGGCACCCACACCAGGATGCTGTCCGCCCGCACGCCAACGTCAAGCAGATGCAGCATGCGCTGCACAGCCACTGTGGTTTTGCCGCAGCCAGCCAGGCCCTCCAGAAACGTGGACTTGGGCTCGCCAATCACTCCCAGGACGAGGTCCTTCTGTTTAGGGGTCAACTCGATTTCGCGCATCGCTGAAATCAGTATATCACAGACGGGATAGAATCACAAGCGTGGAAGAAGGTTTGGGGCGGAATGCCGTCTTGAGCGCTCGCAGCGCAGCTTTTCTATTGAGCCACTGATAGAATCCGCGCCATCATCTCCGGATCGTCGCGCAGTAGACCGGCAGGCGGCAGCCGCTTCAACAGCAACACCAGGTTGGGATCACGGGCGAACACGTCACGAAACATCGGCAGCGCTTCTTCGACCCGGCCCAGGTCTGCCAGCGTCACGGCAGGCCAAAATGGCAGTTCAGCGATGTCCGGCGCCATCTGCGCGGCGGTGCGGTATTCCGCCAACGCTTCCTCCACCCGCTTGTCGCCGAGCAGCGCATCACCCCGGTTCATGTGCTGATAGGCGCGATCCAGCTTCACCAGCCGCCGCAGCTCCAGCAGCGGTTCGGGGTGATCTTCCACACGGAGATCCACCAGCGTGTCTTCCCCTGGTCGTCCACTCGGCTCCGCATTCACGATGCGCAGCGCCGCACTTTGCTTCCCCCGCAGATCGCCGCCCACTGCCTGTGCCGCGTCCAGTGCCGCCAGCAGGCGGTCTGCCAGGTCGCCTTCTGCTTCCCGATAGGCCTGGGCCATGGCCGGCCAGACCTCTCGATTGGCCATCATGTTGGCTTGAACGGTGAAACCCCCACCTGTCTCATGCCCCGCGTCGGCGATACAGCGCGTGCCGGTGTGCACCGCCACCCCGCCCTGGGCATCCACCATCCCCACCTGCCGCAGGTCGCGGCCCTCATCCGCTGACAGAAGCTCTTCCAGCGCCTCAGACGCCGAGAGGCCCTGGCGCATCCGCTCCAGACCCTGCGGGCCGTAGGAGACCCGCACCATCGCCTGTGTCGCCACCGCACCGACGCCTGCTTCTGCCCAGCAGACTAAACGCCCCACACCGAACCAATGAGACTGCACCGCCACACCGATCTGACCCGTCTCCGAATCGCGGGCCACAATGGAATACGTATGTGCCAGTTCAGAAGGACAGAACTGTGTTCTGTTCATCACATCCTCCCTCAAGTTAGTGAGCTGACCGGCACCCGTAGGGTGCCGGTCAGCCTTTTACTCTCGGCGTGACAGGACCAGACTCACGCTGAGATCGCAATTCTCGTCAGCAGCAACGACAATGCCACCCTGTGCCTCAAAGAGATGCACGAGGTCTGAGACAGATAGGAAGCGACTGCGCATCAGCAACAACCGTTCGGCCAGTGCAATCAGTTTCACGCTGAACTGACGGATATCGGGTTCCTCGATGAGCAGCCGCCCCCCGGGCCGCAGCACGCGTAGCAGTTCAGCTGCTGCAGTGTTGGCACTCTGGAAATGATGGACGGAATCTATGACAATGATGCGGTCAAAAGCACGATTCGCGAAGGGCATGTGTTCAGCCATGCCTGCGCAGGCACGCATCCCCTTGCGCCGTGCCTCGCCCAACATCCCCCGCGACGGATCGCAGATGACCACGTTCAAGTCCTGGCCCAAGTGCTCGGATACGCGACCAGTACCCCCACCGACGTCGAGCACGCGATGCCCAGGCGCTGCCTGCAACAGATTCAATAGCCTCGCTGCGTCCTGAAACCGAAAGACCGAGTCATACAAACGCGCTATGAGATCAAAGTGCCCGACTCGCATGGTGTGTTTTACCCCTTACAGCTCACATCTCACACTTCGTGCATCGACGCCTGCCGATCTTCTCCATCTTACCCCCAGGCAGCGGTCTCTCTACCAGCACTAGCCAATCCGCACCACTACAATCGATGGCCAACAGACGCACTGCTCGCATCAGTGTCAAGAGCTGGTGCTGGCCAGCATCTCCTGGCTGGCACTCTAGCACCGCCGTGGGACGGGCGACGCCAGGAAGCAGGCCCTCACATCAATATGCGAGCTAGACCGCGGCACCAGGTGAAGCAAAGCATGGCAAGCACCGCCGAACGCGAGGTTTCATCTCCGACCCAGGCCACGCACGCGGATACGATGGACGCCCCGCTCCACACTATGCCGATAGATGAGGGTTTGCTCAGCGCGGTTCAGCTCATAGGTGCCATCGGACACATCGACCACGCAGCCATCCGGGTACTGGTGATTCGGCAGGAAGATCTCGGTTAGTGCGCTGACGGCAGGATCGTGTCGGAACTCGAACTCGAATGTCCGGCGCTTGCGGTCGAAAGCCATGCTCAGCGGCTCCCCGGCAACCGCACGGGCATAGGGGCGCACGACTGCATCCAGCGCCCGCCCGCCAGAGTTGATGTCGTCAGGATTCTTGTGCTGATCCCGGCTAAAGATGGAGAGGTCCTCGTCATTCCACTGGTCGCCCCAGCGGTTGTCATTGTCCGCCGTATAGTTCCACAGGGTGCAGCTCAACAGGTTGGCCTCCATTGCGCGAAAGCTGGCGTCCATGGCCCGCTTCTGAAGGGAAAAGTCGCCCGAGCGGTAAGCCCGCTTGTTCTGCATATCGAAGGGGATCCCAAACTCGCCGATGAGCGTGGGGACGCCGCCCATCTGCTCGACCGCCCAGTTCTTGGCGCGGCCCAGTTGTCTGACAAACGAGCGCTGCACGCGCTTGCGGCCCATGACAAGCTTGCCTGTGAGCATGTCCACTCCCAAGAACGGGTTGTAGTTCTTGGTGAACAGGGCGAGGCCATCGTACCAGTGGGCAGCGTTGACCACGTCCGGAGCGTCCTCCGGCCCCCAACGGGGATGTCCTCCCGCTGGCGGACCTTCCAGGAAGATGATGGCCTCGGGGTCCACTGCGCGAATCCCCTGCGCGTAGCGCTTGAGGAAGGGGCGCAGGTAGTCGTTGCCAAAATCCACCCGACGGCCACCAACCTGCGCAAAGTGGTCAGGGCGCAACAAGTTGGGACTGCCGTCTGCGTCGAGGTCCCACACGCCATTTTGCCTCCAGATGCACTCGTGGCCCTCGCGCCAGATGCGCACGCCGTTGGGGTTCAGCAGCCGGTGCTCGCGCAGTTTGGCCCCTGTAAGGCGCATCTCCCACACCCCGACCTCCTGGGGAAACCCAGCTCCCAACAGCATGGCCTGGAATGGTGTGGGCGACTCTCCCAGCCGCAGTATGCCGCCGCTCGAGTTCGTCAGGTTCGCCCAGCCAATAAAGCCGGGCGACGGCTCGTTCAGCGTGTCGTAGCCCACCACGTTGGGCAGACCCTTCAGCCGCATCGCGATCTGCTTGATGGCATTGATGTAGTGACGCTGCAGGAACTCTTGCAGCGGCTCGCCATCCACCTTGGTCTGCGGCGCAAAGTCATTGCCTCCGAAGAAGAGGGTGAACATCGTCGCCGCCGCCAGCTTGCTGTAGTTGGTGGGCCAGATCATGCGGGGAAATGGGTCGCCGTGAATGCAGTGCACAATCGCCGCACCTGTCTCCGAGAAGCAGGTGACGTCCATGCCCACAACCTCAAAGGTCCAGCCAGGAGCACCATCGCCGCCGGACATACGGCTCCAGGCGTCCTGGTGGGGGTCAATGAACAGTTGGATGCCGTACTCCCCCGCCCTGCGCACGACCTCGACCAGGTAATCAAGATACTCGTCATCGTAAATGCCGGGCCCGGCGTGCTCCACCGCCTCCCAGGTCACCAGGAAGCGCAGGAAAGTGAAGCCCCAGGCGCGCAGCCGCGCAAAGTGCTCGTCGGCCTCCGCCAGCGGGAAGGGACGCCCCACGAAGGAGACGTCCCGGTGGTCGTAGAACCCCTCCCGGATATGGGTCGCCCTGTTGAAAGGCACCTTGGTGCTCCCTCCCAGATTGACACCGCGCAGGATGAGCGTGCGTCCATGCTCGTCTTTGAACCAGGGTCCGTCAATGTGAATCATGTTCGCTCTTTGCCTCCTCTAGCAGCAGCTACGTCAAGCGCTTCTCTGCGCTCAATGCGCCACGCATATTATACCCTATCGCTTCCTTGCAGTATAATCACCACCAAACGTGGGCTGTAGTTCACATTGGACCCGAGAAGACCTCCGAGGTTTGCGACTGATGCTTTGGTCGAGTCCACCTGACTCAGTGGCCAGATTCCCTGAGCGAAATCCATGGCTAAAACCTCAGAGGTCTCACCGTTGACAATCTGCCAATGACACCGGGAGGTTCCCGTGAACAGGGTGTCAGTTGCCTCTCTCTACGTATGCGCGTCCCTTCTCTTCTGTATCGTGTGCTCGGGAGCCCCGGAGGCTGTACTGCCCAATGCCTCTGGCTCAGGAATGAATGCGACCCTGGTAGTGTCCTGCCTGGACGACAGCCTCACACACGGCCTTCCTTATGTCGGGACGCAAAAGACCTATCCAGCCCGGCCCCTAGTCATGCTTGAGACAGTATACGGCGCTGGCAATGTTCAAGTGATCAACCACGGAGCCACCGGGTATCGAGCCGACCAGGTACTCGACGACCTTCACAATCTGGACTGGATGGCAGAAGATCCCGCTGTTGTCCTGTTGCTGGTCGGAGGCAACGACCTGGCGCAAGACATCATTGGGAGCGGATTCAACCTGCCTGAGGTAATCGCGCCAACGGTGACCGAAGTGCAGGGCATCGTCGATGTGGTCACTGCGCACGTCAACGGGAATGGCTCTCACCCGCAGATCATTGTGTCGGCCTATATTCCGAACCTCATCCCCAGTATCGGTGCCTTCACTGGCACTGAGGCCGTGCGGCAGTACAACGACTCTCTGGAAACCGACCTGACTGGAGTGGACATGTGGTTCATCGACAACTGGGACGATTTCTACGACCCAGACACAGACCATGCCAAGCCGTCACTGATGTCGGATCTCGTACATCCCAACGAAGAAGGTTATGTGGTGATAGCTGACAACTGGTTCGAGGCGATCCAGGCCCTTCTCGCAAGGGCAACGCCCACTCACACTCCCACGGCTACCGGCACGCCCACACCCACGCCAACGCAGACCGCTACATGCACGGTCACTGCGTGGCAAGCCTATCTGCCGATCGTGCGCAAGTGAACCATCATCAGTCAGCGAGGGTTATGTATACTTATGGCAAGAAGGCACGCCGCAGGGCAGGCCCCACTAATTGCAACTGCCAACGCTTGAGAGAAGCTTCGAGCTGCTCCGATGCCTGCTCTGGATCAGCACGGCACAGCTTCTCCAGCGTCTTCGAGCTCACTAGCAACCCAACGCTCAGGGCCAGACGCTCAGCCATTTCGCGCCTGACCTGCTTCAGGCGCTTGAGCCGCGAGTCCTGCTCCTCAGCGAGAGGGGAGTAAGGAGCAATGCGGTGCTGGGGACAGTTCCGCAAGGGTATCGCTCTCGCCTTGTGCACGGCGCTCACGATTTTCGGCGCAAGGCGTTTGAGAATACGCTTGCTGGCTGAGGGGGTCTCCAGAACTTTTCTACGGTTCAAAGGGGGCCACTGCGCCCAGCGCAGGAGCACCTGATTGGACAAGACTTTGAAAGGGGGGCGATCCCGTGCTCGGGCGGCCTCGTCACGGACCTGCAAAAGAGCCTGTAGGATCGCCAATTGTCTCGGGAGCAGACGACTGGCTCCCTTGATGTCAAAACACGAGGGGGCGCGCTTCGGAGATGGAGTCACAGCTTCGAGCAGGCAGAACTCTTCCTGTACCCACTCGATGCGTCCCAATTGAACCAGTTCTGCCTGGAGCCGCTTCCACAGCTCCAAGAGATAGGCCGTGTCAAGCGCTGCATAGCTGAGACGTTCCGCATCGAGAGGGCGAGCTGACCAATCAGCGTGCTGGTATCTTTTCTCCAGGCGAACGTCAAACTCCTCCTCCAGCAGAGCCGCCAGGCCGACCTGAGAGCGGCCTGTGAACTGGGCAGCGATCATGGTATCAACGACGTTTCGAATCTGGAAGCGATAATCCCTCTTGAGGAGCCGAATGTCGTAGTCTCCCCCGTGAAAGACTTTGGTAATGGCCTGGTCCGCGAGCAGGGGGGCGAGGGCACTGATGCCGCTCCCGCCCAGCAAAGGGTCAATGATGGTGTTGCCGGATGATGGAGTGGAGATCTGCACCAGGCAGACCTTCTCGCGGTAGGAGTATAGGCTGTCGGCCTCCAAGTCAATGGCCAGCGCAGGCTCCGATTTCAGCGTGTCAAGATAGTCTTGGATCTCGTGAGCCTGGGCCAGGAGACGGTAATCAACTGGGTTCATGGGCGCTTCCTCGATTGCTTTGCTAACCTCGTCATAATGGTCTCGCCGCCCTCCTAACTGGTCCGGCCTGAACAGCGGGTGCTGGCAAGCACTTACGCCACACACGACCCAGCACCTTCTCCACATCGGTGTGGCACACACATCTGGCAAAAGCCGCCGTACCATGCCTCTAATCTCTCTGCGCTCTCATGGTCTTCGGAGATTCGATAGGGCTTGGACAGTCGTCAATCGTCGTACACACGCCAAAAAGGTTTCTCTGGCTCCCACCGGTCCAAGAACTCTTTACCCGGCCGCACGACGATGGCTTCCGCTTCCGCGGCAAGCGTGCCATCGGCCAGCAGCAGTTCTGCGGCAACCTTGGCCCGCCTTGCGGTGCGTCGGATCACCCAGCCGCGCAGCGCCAAAGGTTGGCCAGTAGGAGTGGGACGACGGTACTTGATGTGCAGCTTGAGCGTCACCATGAGGTTGTCCTCGGTGTCACCATCGAGCATAAGCGCGCGGCCGGCCGTCTCATCGAGCAGAGCAGCGACGATGCCGCCGTGGACAATCCCCGGGTAGCCATTGAAATGTTCCGGTACAGTCACTGTGGCACGAACTTGGTGGGCCGCGTGGTCATTGTACCACGTCATTTTGAGCCCTATGTCATTCTGTCGTCCGCAAAGAAGACACGT